>Ga0075476_10000824_pt1 | contig 14179 bp, 25 predicted proteins | sample DEB08_DNA_5_FD_76339 | JGI IMG/M metagenome (GOLD analysis project Ga0075476, IMG submission 76339) | Aqueous microbial communities from the Delaware River and Bay under freshwater to marine salinity gradient to study organic matter... | ecosystem: Environmental > Aquatic > Marine > Coastal ...
CCGCCGGAAGTGACAGGTAGCGAGGAGCAGAAAAAAGTCGACGCAAAAAAGCCGGTATCATACGTTCATTATACGCAAACACCGCAAAATCGTATTACTTGTTCACAGTCTAGCCAAGACGGGTGAGAATTTCTGGACCAGATTCTGTGACTGCAACGGTATGCTCAAAGTGCGCAGCCCAAGCACCATCTTTTGTAATAATGGTGTAATCATCATCAGCAACGCTAATTGCTTCGCCGCCCATAACCAACATTGGCTCAATTGCCAACACCATACCTGGCACGATTTTCTCACCAGCACCAGGCTTTCCATAATTTGGAACGTACGGATCTTCATGAATTTCCCGACCAACACCATGACCAGCGAGCTCACGAACAATCCCGTATCGACCGTCCACAAAACTTTCTACGGCGTATCCAACATCTCCCGTAGTATTCCCCACTACCGCTTTTTCAATCGCAAGCTGTAAGCTTTTTTTTGTTGTAGCAAGGAGTTCGGCCACATCACCAGCGACTGCCCCAACTGGCACGGTAACCGCATGATCAGTAAACATACCCGCATGCTTAATACCACAGTCAATGGAAATAATTGAACCTTCTTGAAGGGGCATATCATCAGGAATTCCATGAACAATTCCCTCATTTACGGAAGTACACAATGTTGCCGGATAGGACACGCGATGTCCCTCTGGTCGGTAACCCAAAAAAGCAGGTGTGTCGCCCTGCTTTGTAATTGCCTTATATGCAATATCATCAAGCTCCGCTGTGGTCACCCCCGGCTTTACATGTTCAGCAACCAGAGCAACAACCGCAGCAAGTCGTTTTCCACCTTCGCGCAATAGTGCAATTTCTTTATCAGTCTTGATTTGAATCATGGCTGCATAATGCCACAGAACGGAGAAATACGCTATGCGGTAATAATTGATCCGGGAAATTCTCCCCCTTTAATACACGTATCAAAATTATCAAGATCACTAGCAGCAACAAAGGATAATGTGAGACCAAGCTCTTTTGCTTTTCGTGCCGCCATCGGATCAAAAGGAGAAGACAGCCCCGGCTGCCAATCTTCAGGGATGTATGATAAATATTCATCCCAGGTAGCCTGCGTGATTTTCACAGCCTCAGCATCCTTCTTAGGATCACTCGTGTATACAAAATCTATGTTAGACAAATTAATAACACGCTTTGCTCCTAGTTTTTCAGCGAAGCACGTCGCAACGTAGTCAGTACTCCAGCCCGGCTGCCACCCGTGACCAATCAAAAGAGATGCTTCTTCTACCCCAGAAGGCAGAGCCTCGGGAGAACTAAGTAGCTCAGAAAAAGCCTCTCCTTCAAATGAACGCTGTAACAACTCAGCATTAAGTCGCGTGCCCGCAATACCAATCCAATCCACCTCAGTAGCTGGAATATCACTTACCAACTCTTTCAATGCGGCTTGATACCAACGTGAAATCTTTCCACCGCCAACAATAATTAAAAACTTCTCTCCTTTGGAAATATGATTCCGTATTCGCTGCTTGAAATCACGGATAAAAGAAACATCGATCTCGCCCGGCATAAGTAACGATCCACCAAGCGAAATAATATTCCAATTCGCTCCATCCTCCATACTACGCAATATCTAATTTACTGAGCACATCATTATGCACGGCCTCAATGCTCTGCTCACCATTTACGGTATGTACGGTATACCAATCAGGATACTGATTAAAGAATTCAAGAAGCGGTGCGACATCAGCATTATACCAACCGAGACGCTGTTTAATCGCCTCCTCTGTATCATCATCTCGCCCTCGCAAAAGCAATCGCTTTACTGATTCTTCTTCTGAAAGCTCAAGAACAATCACATGAACGGGTAAGCTATAGAAACGAACCATCTGATGAAACATCTCGGCCTGCAGCTGCTTTCTTGGAAATCCGTCCGCAATCACGTGCTGATCTCCAGTGTATTGATCAACCAAAATACCAGCGGCACCGAACACAGACAGGAAGTCAGGCTGCAACTGTCCTTGCTGCAACGATTCACGCACAAGGTCATTTGCATATCCATCCTCACTTACCAGATCTCGAAAAAACTTACCGAGCTCAAGCTCAACGGTCTCTTTACCGGTCACCTCGAGCAGCTTTTCTCGTAGTAACTTTTTTTGTGTTCCTTTTCCTGAACCTTGAGGACCAAAGAACATAACATTGTGTAGTGTTTCCATAATACCTAACGTGTCAGATTAAAAATGAAATCAGCCACATACCTTTTGGGTGTGGCTGATTTCGTTGTAAAGATGTCACTAAGCATATCAGAATTAGTATTCGCGCATAGCGAGTTGTGCGTCAACACGCTTGAGAAGATCAAGCAATACAGCGACAACAATGAGGAGCGCTGTTCCTCCGATTGCAAACGACTGAACCCCTGTAGCTGATTGCAGTGCAATTGGCAATACCGCAATAAGACCAAGGAAGATTGCACCGATAAAGGTTGTTCGACTTACCACTTTTGCAATGTAGTCTGCAGTCGCTTCACCTGGGCGCACACCAGGAATGAATGCACCATTCTTTTGGAGATTGGTTGCGATAGATTCTGGGTCAAAAGTAATCGCAGTATAGAAGTAGGTGAATACAAATACCAGCACGAAATAAATGATGGAGTAGATCCAGCCATTCTCAAGCACACTCAGCACTGTTTGTGCAATAGTTTGCATGGTCACATTGCTTGAATTCACCAAGAATCCAGCGATCATCTGCGGGAATAGCAAAATTGAGAGTGCGAAAATGAGCGGCATCACACCAGCCATATTGATCCGAAGTGGTAAATATGTAGCAGCACCACCATAGGTTTCCCCACCACGTGACTGCTTAGCATATGTAATTGGTACGGTACGTTCTGCTTCAGTAACAAGAACCACACCAGCGATAACAAGCGCTGCTACAGCCAGAAAGGCGATATACAACGGCAACTGATCAGGGGTATACGTAAAGAGTAGCTGACTCACCTGAGCGGGAAGAATCGCAACAATACCAGCGAAAATAAGAAGAGATACGCCGTTCCCGATTCCGAACTCACTCATCAGTTCACCAATCCACATAATAAGAACCGCACCCCCAACGATAACAAAGAGGTTGGTAATAAGGGAAAGTGGTGATAGATCAGCCAGGATACCTTGCTGGTTTAAGAGCACCAACAAGCTAAATCCCTGCAAGAAAGCAATTGGAACCGTCAAGAGACGTGAGTACTGCATGAATTTCTTCCGCCCGATCTCGCCCTCTTCATGGTAGAGCGTCTTAAGACGTGGCACCATCACAGTTAGGAGCTGCATAATAATTGAAGATGTAATGTAAGCCCCCACCCCAATCATAATGATTGAAAGCTGAGACAAACCACCACCAGCAAAGATGTTCAGCAATCCGAAGAATTGGTTACTCGACAGGAACGCCTGCAATTGTGCTGGGTCAACACCCGGCACTGGAATAGCAGCCATTAAACGAAATACGATCAATGCTCCCAAGATGAACAAGATACGTTTCATCATGGCCCGATCTTTTATCAGGTTCTGTAGTTTGCGCTGTAATGTTTTCATAGAAGTATTTATTCGCTGACGGTACCACCAGCTCCAACGATTTTATCACGAGCTGATCCAGAAACCAGACATCCGGTTACGGTAAGTGCGTGAGTGATCTCTCCAGACCCGAGCACCTTTACGGTCACCTTGCTTCCCTTGCTGCCTCGCACCAATCCTTTTGCAACAAGTGCTTGAGGATTAACGGTTTCTCCAGCTGCAAAATTTTCTTGCAACTCAGCAACATTAACCACCTGAGGTTTCTGCTGAATTGAGTTGAAGCGGTATCCTCGCAATTTTGGAATTTTCTTAATGAGGTCGCGTACCGCAGGTCTCTTACTGTTTCCAGCACGAGCGTTCTGTCCCTTGTGTCCACGTCCACTGGTTTTTCCACGTGATCCACCACGTCCAACCAGCTTTTTGCTTGGTGACTTAGTTTTTGGTTGTAGTGTGTGTGTTTGCATAAGCGTTATGACGTTTTCTTATCGTCTTTCTTCGCTCCTTCTTCAGTCTTTTTGGGAGCTGTTTTTTTCTTATAAGGAGTAGCGATTGGATCAAGTGCCACCACAGTAGCACGAGCAATGTTGAGCTGATTCTTGCTGCGAGACAAGATTCGACTTGTCACGTCAGTAACTCCAGCCAACTCAAGAACGGTACGCATTGCGCTTCCTGCCACAAGTCCACGCCCAGTATTTGGCATCAACATTACGCGAGCAGTGCTGTACTTTGCATCAACCTCAAACGGAATTGATTTGTTTTCAGTCAAAGCAAGCTGTACAAGATTGCGCTGTGCATCATTGTAGGCCTTTTGAATAGCCAATGATGTATCATTCGCCTTTCCAATTCCTACACCAACCACGCCATTCTTATTACCAATCACCAACGTTACACTGAAGCTGAAACGACGTCCTCCAGCCATCACGCGCGTAACACGGCGAATATTTAAAATCTTTTGTTCATACTCCGGCTTTACTCGTTCACGGCGAGCACGGTGAGGGCGACGCCCTCCTCCAGCACGACCACGACGCGGTGCCTCTTTCTTAGGCTCTGCTTTCTGTGCTGGTGCCTGAGTATTTCCTTGTTCTGTTACAGTAGTCATCATACTTAGAATTCTAATCCAGCTGAGCGAGCTGCTTCCGCTAGCGCTTTTACGCGACCAGCATACAAGAAACCACCTCGGTCAAACACGACACTAGTAATATTTTTATCCTTCGCAAGCTTAGCGATAGTTTCACCCACCTTCTGAGCTCGTTCAATTTTTGTTCCACTCTTTGCATCCTTATCAGAAGCTGATCCAAGTGTTACCGCATTCACATCATCAATCAACTGTGCGTACATGAACTTGTTTGAGCGGTATACAGACAATCGTGGTCGTTCCGCAGTACCAGAGATACGTGATCGGATACGTCCATGTCGTCGAATTCGTTTTTGTGTTAGAAGATTTTTCATACGCATTATACTGACTTCTTACCTTGCTTGCGGCGAACTTCTTCACCCTGATAACGAATCCCTTTTCCTTTATATGGCTCTGGCTTCTTCTTCGCTCGAATCTTGGCAGCAAAAGCAGTAACTGCTTCTTTATCAATTCCAGCCACAGACATCTTGTTCTTTTCCACGTTTACCTCAAGTCCTTCAGGAACTGTCATGATCACTGGATGAGAGAAACCAAGCTGCATTTCCAAATTGGTTCCAGAAAGAGCCCAACGGAATCCGACTCCTTCAAGTTCAAGATTCTTCTGATACCCTTCTGTTACTCCCACAATCATGTTACGCAAGTGTGATGCGTATGTACCCCAGAGGCTACGAGCAAATACTGAGTCATTTGCTGGCTCAGTCGCGATCCCTTCAGCGGTAACTTCAATAGCTACATCTTTCTTAGGGAAATCACGAGTCAAGGTTCCCTTGGGTCCCTTAACCGTAACGGTAATACCGTCTTTAGATACTTCTACCCCGCTTGGGATAGTAATTGGTTGTTTTCCTAGTCGACTCATATGCGTTTACCAAATAATGAAGAGCGCTTCACCGCCAACTTGCTGTTCGCGCGCTTCGTTACCGGATAATACTCCCTTTGGAGTCGACAAGAACAACATGCCTTGCCCGCTCTTCACAGGTCGAATGTCTTTCACGCGGTAATATACTCGTCGTGACTGCTTTGAAACCTGTTTGATTTCACTAACTTTCGGTTTTCCTGCGTCGTTGTATGCAACACCAAGAACCAGTACAGGGTGATTACCCTTCATCTGCTTCTCATGACTTGTTACATATCCTCCTTCAAAGAGTTTGTGTGCGATTGCTGCTTTAAATTTTGAATACGGTAGTTGCACCTCGCTCTTTCCAGCGCGGCCAGCATTCTTAATACCGTTTAACATGTTTGATACTACATCCATACGCCTACCAAGATGATTTACGAACGCCCGGGATAAGACCTTCATTGGCCATTTCACGGAACTGAATACGAGACAATCCAAAGTCACGAAGGTATCCCTTCGCACGACCAGTTAGTGCACATCGATTCTTGATGCGTACCGGACTAGCATTTCGAGGCAATTTCTGAAGTGCTTCAAAATCACCAGCAGCTTTTAGTTCTGCTCGCTTTTTGGCGTACTTCATTGCCGTTTTGATTCGCTTTTTATTGCGCTCAACGAGTGCTTTTCGAGCCATACGTTCAAATAAGTTATGAATAACTTGTTTGGAATATCGCGTGATGTTCGCTAGAAATCGATTGATACCTAGCCAAAAGCACGGATTACACAAACAAAGCGCCAACTAAAGGCGCAGGAAGAGATTACCTGGTTTTAGGGTGAGTGTCAAGATATAAAGGCGAAAAACTATTGACATTTAAGGCCACAGATGGTTTTATGAAGAAAATATAAACCATGAGACTAATAATCCTGGGCTTAGCTGCAGGCTTCTCACTCTTAGGTGCCCAAATGGCCCATCAAGAAATTACGAAGTCAGCAGCAGAAAGCATTGAAGAAAAGGCGGCACCTGGTTTCAAGGTGCCGCAAACGCAAAGAACAGTGTCTCCGAACTCTGAGGTTGAGATGGAGGATTTTATTACCCTCTTCACCAACTTATTCCCAGAAGAAGGAACACTAAAGGTTCTCAGCAGCCTTAATCATCCCAGCAACGAGTACACCACGTATTCGTACGCAATCGTACTAGTCATACCGCTAATACTCTTAGCTTTCTGGTCTAGTGTGATATGGAAAAAAGACAAGCTGGCACTCGTTTTTGTGGTTGTCAGCGCCCTCATTGCTTTGTATGTATGCTTCATTTACATACATCATCATCCTTAACAACAAAATACTTCGTCATGACAAAGTTACTTTTATTTCTCACCGTAGCAACTGGAATTTTTGCACTCCAAAGCTGCAACCAAGCTTCGCAATACACCTCCAAGGGAGCTCCATCGAGCATTCAAGAGGTGGTTGATACTACCGCTACTGGTGGCAATAGCGCCAACCAAAGAATCCGAGGTACTACCAGTGGTGCCGGTCAAAAAAACGACCAGCAACCGATGGCTGCCAATGAGGTAATTGAAAGAGTGGAAACCCTTCCCGCCACAAGCTTTGACGGCTCATTCGTCGAAGGAGGTGGCGAAAAAGGTTACGCCTTCAACAGAAACGTCGTCACCAAAGTGGTGGCAGAAATGACATGGGTGATCCGCGAAAGTCTACCCTTGATGCGCAGAAGCGGTACCGATATGGAAATTTTGGCATATCTTGACCTGTTCACGAAACAGGAAAAGATAATGAAAAGGTGTGCGGCAGGACTCTATCATGAGAAAGAGTTCTACCAAGCTGCTGTCCGAAACTTGGCAGGAATTGAGTATGTTACAAAAAAACTACTCACAATTCGCAGTCAAGCAAGGGGCACACTGATAATTACCCAACTTGAGCAGGGCAACCCTAACGGACTCGCCCCTGGAGACATCATGCTGTATGGGGTCTATAAAGGATCTCAGCAATGGGTGGAGAGAACCAGAAACTTCATACCTGAAAACTGGCTTCCACACATCAATGTTGAAACCCTCCGCCAGGAGGCGGAGGATTACATTGAACGCCGAGAGAACTCGGACCAATGGCTTAATTTTCACTTCCAGGTTCGTAAAGGCAGCTTCACATCATGAAACTACCAAAAATCATCCTATGCCTACTCCTGGTAGGCATAGGCATCGCCGCACTCTCCTCCCTGAACAGGGACGCAGAAGAGAAGCTGTGCACTGGCCCAGATAGCCACCTACTCTATCCTATAGACTACGTCGGACCAGACCAGTTTCTAACTATCGGAATCTTTGATGTCACCAAGCCTCTGCATTGTGCAGAATTTTGGGACATCGAAGAAGAAAAGATGGTTGTGGTGCTAGATCAACTAGGACACATTGTCCAAATCGACAGCATTCAAGACTATCTATATCCCGGCACAAGACAAGAGGTGGAGCGGGCCATTAAGGCTCACCCACTTATCGTAAAGGAATAATTTTTAGGAGCCCTCAAGGGCTCCTTTTTTAATACCCCATGCTAGACTATTAGCATATGAAAAAGCTCTCTTCACAACGCCTTGCAACGTATTTAGTGGCTATAATCGGGTCTGGTTTTTTAATTATTTATCTGAGAAATTTCTTTGCGCCTCTTGCGCTAGCATTCCTGTTTGCCTTAATGCTCTACCCCGCCACCAAGCGGCTTGAACAGTGGCGCATTCCCCGCGGGCTCTCCATCTTCGGACTTCTCTTAAGTTTCTTAATTACTGTTGCCGGCATTATATTTGGTATCTCTCTAGTCTTCAGGCACTTCTTGCGAGACCTTCCCGCTCTTGAATCTCAATTTCAAAATAATGTAGCTAATTTCAGAGAATCCCTCCAAGCAAGATTTGGATTAGGAGAACAAGCATCTGAAATTATTACTGATCAACTACAGATTTCAGAGCTGTTCAATAGTAATGTAATTGGGACGATTGTGGGAACAACGACAAACACTATTGTGATCGCTGGATTCACATTAGTGTTTACCTTCTTCATGCTTTATTATCGCGAGAAGTTTACCCACTTCTTGCACAGTATCTTCGAAAAAAGGCGACACAAAACAATTCATGAAATCATGGATCAGATGGACGACATCGCTCCGCGCTATCTTCTTGGAATCGTAACTGTTGTATCAATTTTGGCGGTAATTAACTCAACTGGATTTGCGATCATTGGAGTTGAGAGTCCAATTTTTATGGGAATCATTGCCGCAATTCTAAATGTCATCCCCTTTATTGGAACCATATTTGGCTTTGGTATTGTATTTCTTTTCACGCTTGCCACCCAATCAATCGGCACCGCTATCGGAGTACTTATCATGTTCGTATTTGTACAGTTCTTTGATAACAATGTACTCACGCCGAACATCACCGCCTCAAAAATCAAACTAAATCCCCTCTTTGCAATCTTGGCTATTTTGTTGGGAAACATTATTTGGGGTGTGCTTGGTATGTTTGTAGCGCTGCCATTCTTGGCAATGCTTAAAATCATATTTGACAGTACTCCGCACTGGAAACCAATTGGAGACCTCCTGGGGACCGTCAAACCAGTGGACACCGATGAATAAAACATGGGTAGCAATACGAATTACACTCGGTGCAGTATTTTTTTATACCGCCACATCATTGGCTCTAATTCTTCCAAGACTTCAAGGTGTTTTTAGTTTGGAAACCATATCTGCTTCAAAAAAACTACAGCTTATTATGGTAAGTCTGGTGTCTTTTTCTGATTTCTACACCACTACCACTGGATCAATCACCATCCTTAATGCCATCCTGTTTGGACTAGTGGTTCAACTTCTTTTCTTACAAATCAAAAGAAACCGTCGCAGCTCACCACAAACCGTAGGGAAATCATTCGCAGCAGCTGTGCTTGCTTCGATTGGAGCTGGATGTGCCGCTTGTGGCACGCTCATCATTGGTCCTTTTCTAGCAACTTTCGGCGCCACCGGACTTTTGGCGGCATTACCCGGGCACGGAATCGAATTTGGCCTACTAGGCACCTTACTTTTACTATACAGCGCCACGGCGCTCTATAGAAAGATTCGCTCACCCCAAGTGTGTGCGGTATAATTTAAGGCATATGAAGATTTTTCAACACATTTGGGATATAAACAGCCAAGACCAATACCGCACGGTTTCTGACCTTATTAAACGTGCCACACCCAACGCAAATTACTATGCTCTACTTGTATTATCATCTCTTGTGATCACTTCAGGGGTACTCATGGGTAACACGGCCGTACTCATCGGCGGCATGCTTATCACCCCGCTTCTCACCCCCATCCTAGTTATTGCACTTGGCATCACTGCCGGCGAACCAAAAGTTAGTGGAACCGCTTTCCGACTAGTAATCCAATCATTAGCTTTCGTAATTGGTGGCGCACTAGTCCTGGGCATTCTCTTTGGTAAACCAGACGGATCTGTCATGGTGGACAATTCAATGCGAACCACCCTTCTTTATCTCATAATTGCGGTAGCCTCTGGAATTGCTGCCACCTATGCATGGATCAAAAAAGAAGCTTTTGATGCCCTGCCAGGTGTCGCTATTGCAGTGTCATTAGTACCACCAGCTGCTTATATCGGGGTTGGACTTGGAACACTGGACTTTGAAATGGCAAGAATGTTCTTTGTCATTATGACCATAAACGTCATTGGGATTATTGGCGGCAGCATGGTTGTATTTTCTCAATTTGGATTCTATCGAACCAAGCGGCTTGTAGAAAACAAGGCGGAACAGCAGAAAAAACTCATTCAGGAACAAAAGGCTAACGACGAAAGACTCAAGCGACTTGAAGAAAGTGTTGAATAATAAAAACCCGCCTGAAGCGGGTTTTTATTATGAGAGAAAAAAGTTTATTTCTTCTTAAAAGGAAGGCCGAGATGCTGGAAGAACACAAGTGCTTCTTCTTTGGTGCTTGCAGTTGTTGCAATGGTGATCGCCATACTGAAGACATCTTTAAGATCTTCATCAGCGGTAACTGGGAAGATGGTGTGCTCTTTGATTCCAATCGTAATGTTTCCCATACTGTCGATTGCGTCAGCTGAGATTCCACGGAAGTCTCGAGTCCGTGGCAATGCAATATGAACAAGCTTGTCTACGAAAGAGGTAGCTTTTTCACCCCGAAGAGTAACCGCTACTCCAACTGTGTCACCGGCGCGAACCTTGAAACTCGCAATTGATTTCTTGGCTTGTCGCAATGATGGCTTTTGACCTGTAATCTTAGTCAAGCGATCTGCAACCTGCTCATTCCATCCCTTAATATTCTTGCTACGCTTTCCTGTTCCAACACTTACCACAACCTTATCGATTGTAGGTGCAGCCATGACATTCTTGTAGCCAAAAGTGTCCTTTAGCGTATCAAAAGCTTTTTTAATTTTTGCCTGAGTTAGTTCCATATATCTTAAATTTCATTACCGGTCTGCTTTGAGATTCGCACACGCTTATCACTGGTAACTTGAACACCAACACGAGTTCGCTTTTTAGCAGTTTCATCAAAAAGCATGACGTTAGAAATGTGAAGCGGTGCATCAAATTCAACCTGCTGACCGGCTTGATTGAAGCGAGGCTTCTGATTCTTCTTGGCGCGATTTACACCTTCTACAATCACCTTAGATTCACCGGTAAGTACGCGAAGCACTTTTCCGCGCTTACCTTTATCTTTTCCGGCAACTACTTCAACAATATCTCCTGTTTTAATCTTTGTGTTAGCCATATTACAAAACTTCTGGTGCTAGCGAACCAATCTTCTGATACCCGGCCTCTGTTACTTCTCGTGGAATTGGACCAAAGATACGAGTTCCACGCGGTTCTCCTTTTGGATCAACAATCACAACAGCATTATCATCAAAACGAATGTATGAGCCGTCAGTACGACGCTGCTCTTTTCGCATGCGTACAACAACCCCACGAACAACCGCCTTTTTCTTCAACTGCTTTCGCGGCTCAGCGCTTTTAATAGAAAGCACAACCAAATCACCAAGTCGTGCATATCGACGCTTAGATCCTCCCAGAATCTTAAACACCTGCCCCATCTTGGCACCTGTGTTGTCTGTAACTTTTACTCGTGTTCCTACCTGAATCATATGCCAATATTAGTATGTTCCAACTACTTGGAAGCTTTTATCTTTTGAAAATGGAGTTGTTTCTTCAATCACAACCTTGTCTCCGACCTTGTAGGTATTCTCTGCATCGTGAGCCTTGTATCGCTTGCTCTTCTTAATGAACTTTCCGTACTTCGCATGCTTTACGTAGCGCTTTACAGTAACGACAATGGTCTTATCCATCTTGTCGCTGACAACTTCACCTCGGAAGACTTTTTTGTTGTTTTTGGTTTCACTAGTCATATGTTTTATATTGCCGTCTTTCTTTTACACTGTTTATCCGTGCTTGGCAAGCTCTGTCTTGATACGCGCAATCTTGATTCGAGCCTGTCGGTACCCATTGTGAGCAGTTTGCTTACCTGATTGAAGTTCGAATAGTAATTCTCGCTTCTTGCTCTCAGACTCAGCCAACTGCTTAAAGAGTTCCTTAGTATCGATATCTGCAAAATTGTTTGTATCCTTTGCCATACTTTTACAGTTCCTTACTTACGATCTTAGTCTTAAGAGGTAGCTTAGCTCCGGCTTTACGTAGTGCTTCATGAGCCACTTCTTTACTAACATTATCTACTTCGAAGAGAACTCGACCAGGTAATACCTCAAAACAGAAACCTTGTGGATTACCCTTACCCTTACCCATACCTACCTCTGCAGCTTTCGCGGTAAATGGTCGGTCTGGGAAGATTCGAATCCAATATTTTCCAAGCTTTCCAACGGTTCGTGATACTACTTTACGCGCTGCTTCAATTTGATTTGAGCGAACACGAGCTGATGTGGTTGCCTTCAGGGCGTATGAACCAAACTGGATGTTGGTACCACGAGTAGCCAAATGAACCTTCTTGTTCTTATTGCGGCGATGTGTTTGCCATTTTCGATACTTTACTTTCTTTGGAAACAACATAAGCCTTAATCTTTAAACTGTTCTTTTTCAAGAGTATCTCCTTTGTAAATCCAAACCTTTACTCCAATCACACCGTACGGAAGACGTGCAATGTCTCGGTGGTAGTCAATATCAGCTCGAATGAACTGAAGCGGAATACCTCCACGCTTAACTTCTTCCTTTCGTGACATTTCAGCACCTCCAAGTCGTCCAGCAAGAACGATTCGGGCACCTTTCACACCACGAACGCTCATAACTTTTTCAATGGTCTGCTTCATTACTCGTCGGAACGGCATACGCTTTTCAAGAGCATCAATTACCATATTGGCAACAATAGCAGCGTTTGATTCTGGAGAATCAACACCAACAATGTCGATCTTGAAGCTTTCTGCATCTACCTCATTCTTTTTAAGAAAACGAGCTAGGTCTTTTCGAAGCTTGTTAGCACCCTCACCCTGTCGTCCGATGATCATTCCTGGCCGTGATGATGCAATGATAATTTTGGTGTCTTTTCGACCACGTTCGATATCTACACCTGCCACAAAGTGACCCCGCAATCGCTTATATAGAAAATTACGAATGAGACCGTCAGCACGTACAAGCTCGCGGTATTTGTTCTTACCAGCAAACCATCGTGACTTCCAGCCGCGAATGATTCCTAGTCTATGTGCATATGGGTGAACATTGTGTGTCATACTTCTTTACTTAGTTTCGGTAGTCTTTAGCTCAACTACAATATTACTTGTTCGCTTACGAATTGGATTTGCCATTCCTCGTGATCGTGGCTTCCAACGCTTCATGGTAATACCATCATCTACGGTAATGGTACCTACAGTCAAGGTGCTTACCTCAACATTCCCTTCTTGCGCTGCGTTTGCTACTGCTGAAGCAATAAGTTTTCGCATTGCTCGCGCTGCTCGCTTTGGCATGAACTGAAGAGTTGTCAATGCTGATGATACATCTTTTCCGCGAACCGCATCTGCAACAAGGCGAACCTTACGAGGAGCTTGTCTATAGTTCTTCAATGAAGCTTTCATGGCGTTTACGCTTTAGCGGCCCTAGCTGCGGCAATTTCAGCTTCACGCTTTCGTTGCTCTAATTCTTTCATCATCTTACCTCCGTGACGGTGGAATGTTTTGGTAGGCGCAAATTCTCCAAGACGGTGTCCGATCATTTCTTCGGTAATCAACACCTCGATGAATTTACGTCCGTTGTGAACACCAAACGTAAAGCCAACCATTTCTGGTGAAATCATAGAAGCTCGTGACCAGGTTTTAACAACCCCAGCTTCACTCGGCTTCTTGCCCTCAATTTTCTTGAGTAGCTTATAATGAATATATGGTCCTTTTTTTAGGCTTCGCGTCATAATATTACACAAAAAGAAAAGCTCTACCTGAGCTGTGACGCCATATTACCAAACTGAATTGATATGTCAACAAAAAGGTCCCCAGCATATGCCAGGGACCGGCCAACACCGGAGAGACTCGAAGGTCTCTCACCCTCACCATTAGACCTCTTTCAAAAGTCACCCCCTAACTCAAAATTATAAACACCAGCAATTAAGTTAAAACGAAGAGAGAACCTCTTCCTTCTGTTTCGGTAACGATCCGAAACGATCTTGAAGAACT
>Ga0075476_10000826_pt1 | contig 14168 bp, 42 predicted proteins | sample DEB08_DNA_5_FD_76339 | JGI IMG/M metagenome (GOLD analysis project Ga0075476, IMG submission 76339) | Aqueous microbial communities from the Delaware River and Bay under freshwater to marine salinity gradient to study organic matter... | ecosystem: Environmental > Aquatic > Marine > Coastal ...
AGTTTGTTGTTCTTCATTACAGTATTCTTTCAGAGGGTATTGATTGTCCTGGATTGACATCCTGCATCCTCATGAGGAACCTTGACTACATTGCCATGGCACAAACCATTGGTAGGGTAATCCGCCTTCATCCAGACGATTCTAGGCGCCTCTCAGAAGGTTCCTTGACTCCAGACAAAAGTGAAGAATTTGTAAAACCATATGGTTTCGTCCACGTTCCGGTGTATAATAACACTGGGATCGGGACAGCAAGGAGGGTTCAGGCAGTGTCTGATACCATCTTTGTCCATGGCGAACCCATCATCTCTACAATCAACAAGTGAGGATTTGAATCATGAGGCATCGTGTCATGTGCATGGTTAGCGGTCAAACCTTTTACGTGGAGTGTTATGCTCGAAATCGTGATGAAGCGATTCGCGTTGCTCTTTCTCAATACCCAAATGCACGGGTAATGTCCTCTACTATTGTTTATTGATATGGATGGTTGGCACGTTCAAAACGAAACTCTTTTGGATCCTATTCCTGGGTATCCTAACGGATACATTACCAAAAATGGAGAATGGGTTGCATTAAGTATCGGTGGATCAAAAAAGTTCATTATCCTACATAATGGTAAGCAGTGGCATACTGCTAAGAATTATCCATCGGCAGTTTCTTACATCAAAAAACAACTCAAATCCAAATCTAAAGGATGATTTCCAACATGGACAAAAAACAAAAGAAATCTCTTGCAAGAGCACTTTTCATTGAAAGCGTGTTAAAACCAGACTCTGAACTTAGGCAATGTGCATACTCTCAAGGATGTTTTCAAGAATTGATGGATTTGAGAAAAGAAGTATTGGAATATCTTTACAATATTGATGAGGAAGAAGTCGGATTATATGGGGGAACAGATGAATAGCAATTACATTTATTTTTGTTATTTTACTTTTAGTATATTTCTTTACTTAATTGTTACTGATAATAGTGTAGCATCTTTTGTAACTTACACCAGTAAGATAATTAGTTTCTACTTTAAAAAGCATATTTGGTGGATTTTAAACAATCCAAAGAATCCAATTGTCAAATATATTATTTGGAGGAGATCAATTAAAATGGCAGAAGAAATTATGAAAGAATATCAAAATAAATAAATTTAACAAGAGAAGAATTATGTTATCCACGAAATATAGACTTCAACTTGAAGCAATTTGTAATAAAATTGTAAATCAAGAAGAAGTTTCTCTAGATGAAATGATTTGGGCAGAAAAACTTGCCAAGTCAAATACAACTGCAAGAGAATGGTTGAATAAAGCAAGGAGAACTGCATCTAATCCTGATATGGTTGAGGGAGATTTGGATGATTTTATGAATAAGATGGGTCTGGGAGATCCAGATCCATCTAACCATAAAACTGGTTTCAAATCTGCAGATGAAATTGCTGAATGGTTTAGTCAAGAAAGACCAGATGATTGGAGGCAACGTGACTGATAAAAAGATTAGTGCAATTCTTTATACTGACGGTAGTCAGGAATGTGAGAGAATTCGTATGTTACTCAAGAGTTTAGGTGGAGAATATCTTGAATATGAACTTGGTGTTCACTTTAGTGATCGTCAGTTTCGTGCAGAGTTTGGTAAAGATGCAGAATATCCTCAGATTACAATCAATCATGAGCATATTGGAAGTCTAAAAGAAACTCTTCAATATTTTCAAAATAGAGAGATCATATGAACTACGATGAGTTTATTGCAAAAGGAAATGAATTCTACATGGATATGGTTCATTTGATTGACATTAAACTCAGACATCGTATTTCACTTACTGAACAAGAAAAGTTAATAAATGGTTACATTTTAGAATATCAAGAAAAAGTTAAACTAAATCAATTAAGAGATAGATTTAACAAGTGTTGGGAGTTGGACGGATGAAAACATTAATTCTTCTTTCCTGTTTTTTTCCAATAGCAATCATATGGATTATAATGAAACTCAGTGTATGGATTGCTGCAGTCAATCAAGAACAGTCCTATGTCAGAAAAGAACCTTTACGAAGAAGAGGACCCTATGTGGAAAATCCATATGCTGACGTTGATGAGGAGGAAGAAGAATATGGAGACCGCACAGATTATAGATAGTGCTCTGTTTGAATATTATTCTGAGAAAGGAATGGAAGTTCCTAATTGGAAAAAAACCAAAGATCCTCAATGGTGGATTGATTATTTAAAGGACCTTGAAAATGACTAGAAAAGCAAAAGAAGATAAGTTTCCATATCCATCAATGACATGGAAGTTGGTATTTAATGATCATGGAAATGAAAAGACATGTTACTTTCAATGTGAGGAACACAGGCAAAAGTATATTAAGTCATTAAAACTTAGGAAGAATCAGTATAAGATATCAAACAAAACAACTTGACCTATTGGATTTAAAGTGCTATGATAAAATGGAAATCTCTCTGGAGAAATAAATTAACACAACTTGAAAGGAGAGTAGAAATTCTTGAGGAGGAAAATGTTGGAACAACCAATGAATTGTATCGTCTTGAAAACTCACTTGATTCACGTATAGATATTCTGTATAATGAAGTTAATCCTGTAATCAGTATGTATGAAGATCTAGACAATTTTGAAAGAGCACTTGCACATTTTGGGACAAGAGTCGATATGATTTGCGCCATGGAACTTGGTGGTAAGATTGATGCTGAAACAGCATATCAAAATATCAAAATTGAACTTAAATCACTAAAATCAGTCAGAAAGCGTGAAAAACAGTCTAAAGATAACATTGAATGATGATGGATCATTTACTTTTGATTGGGATCGAGAAGATCCAATGTGGTCATGGATGAATGAAATGTCAGATGAAGAACTGAAACTCATCATTCAAGAAGAAATTAAAAACTGGAGAAATTGAAATGGCAATTAGTAAAACTGTAGATGATTCTTTGAAAGAAGCAGAAGCATCTCTCAGAAATGCTCTTGCATTTGCAGCAAGACAAGAACGTCCTATAATATGCACAACACTATCAAAACTAATTTTTGAAATTGAAACTCTCAGATCAACTGATGATATTCTAGATAAACTTGAGTCTAGAAAAAAGGGAGATAGTGGCAATTTTGGTATGTTTTTTAATAAATAAGTATTATGTCGATACAAACAATGGAAAATATCAACAAACACATTGAAATGGACAAGGATGAACTGGAGAATCCTAACATTTCTGCACAACGTCGCCGTCACATTGAGTCTGAACTGGAACAACTTGAAGCATATAAGTTGAATCATCCAGATGATACTCATGATCCAACTCCACTAGAATTGTATTGTGATGCAAATCCAAATGCACTTGAATGTAAAATTTACGACGATTGATGAAATCTCCTGTTGAATTTTCTAAAGTAGGTTACAAATACATGGATGAGCAAAAATGGGCAGTTTATTTTGAATTACAAACTGCCCAACAAGCAATGATGAAAATGATCTCCAGAGGAGTAGAAGTAACAGGTTTAGAATCTCAAAGGTTGAAATAATGAGTGACACAGATCCTACAGCACCTTGGTATGAATTCATTTCATATTTGAGATGTTGTGAAAGTTTAAATGTTAAACCATCAATGCAAAGATTTCTTTATTATCAACAAAACTATGGGCACTTGTAATGACTGAAAGAACACCACAATGGAGACAAATCTTCAGTGAAGTTACAGCAGATAATGGATACTATGAGGTTGGTAAAGTCAACTTCTACAACCTTACTTCGCTAATTGAAGATCTTTATGTTAGAATTGATGAACTTGAGGAGAAACTCAATGAAAAAGGAAATTGATTTGCATCATCAACAAATAAAGGATCGTCTTGCTGATATAGTTGGAGAGTATCTTGATGATGATAACTATTCTTTTTTGACATTTGTTTATGATCTAAATGAAGCTGTAAAAGAATGGAAAGATTATCATAAGCAAAAACAAGATAAAGCAGCAGCAGTTTTGGCATTTATTAATGGACCTTCTGATAATTTAACTGGAGGTATTACATGTTCTGATAGTAACATTACGCACTTTAATTATACTGAAGAAGAACTGAATGCAATGTGCGATAAAGCAGCATCGGATCAGGAAAAACAACAGTGTCAAGAGTATAATCTTCGTGAAGCAGAATACTACAATCAACGTGCTAAATTAGATATCACTACCAAGAAAGAATGGGATGATTTTTGGGAGCATAAATGATGGATGATCTAAAAGAATACTTTGATGATGGTGCATTTTACGTGGAAGAATCACGTTGGAAAATGTGGAACTCATACGATAAAGAAGGAAATCCAATACTAACATCTCTTAAGAAAGAAAACTGTGTTAAAGCAACAAGATTTTATCTTAAGGCAAAACAAGATGGTTGGGGAGATTCATCATCATATAGTGGAACAGTTGATGGTAAATTATGAGTAAAATTGATTATTTCTCTGAACTTATTTTTACGAAAAAAAATTCACTTGATTCTGATTTTTGTTCACATGTAATTGATAAATTTGAAAAGGATGAACGTAAATTTCAAGGACTTACAGGTAAAGGAGTAGATCTTGATATTAAAAGATCATGGGATCTTTTAATTACTAATCTTGATGGTTGGGAAGAAGAAGATGAGATTTTTTATAATTCTTTACTAGATGCTGTTGGAGAGTATAGAGATAAAGTAAAATCACTAAATCCCAATTTTAAAGTTCCAGATTATGGAATGCAATCTGATAGTGGATATCAGATACAGAGAACAAAAGTTAATGAATTTTATAAAATACATCATGATTCTGCTACTGAAGCGCCGGGATGGAGATTTTTAACCTATATTTGGTATTTGAATGATGTTTATGAAGGAGGAAAAACTCAATTTATTAATGGAAAGTCAGTAAAACCAAAAGAAGGAAAAATATTGTTGTTTCCGGCAACTTGGGAATATCATCATCAAGGACTTCCTCCAATTTCCAATACAAAATATATTTCTACAGGTTGGATGTATTGTGCTGATGGTATTTTTATGAATCTTTTTAATAATTGATTGCAATTAAATATATAATTTTAAAGATATATTACAGTCATGATCATTTCCAAAAATAAGATTCTAATTGCCAGAGAGGAGTGGCAGTGTTCACGCGATGTTTCTAACTTAACTATAAAAGAAATAAACGAATATATTTTAGAAGTATTCAATACAACTACTTCTCCTGTAAGAGCACAGGAGAAGATATATGCATATCTTGAAGACAATTGCCATGATTATGGTTTTTGTGATATAAAGTGTTATGAGTTTGTAACCAGAGTGATCAATAAGTATTACAATTCAAAAATAGGGGTAGTTGTATAAATTATTAAGGACTGTAACAATATAATTAAATGATTATTAAGAAACAGTCCATTATGCATAACTAATGTTATGATTTCAACACAATCGGGCATTCCACCATGTCTCTTCCTATAAAAGCAGGTCAATTAACGGATGATGAAATGATTGAGATGATGGCACTTAAAAATGCCATCAATTTTGATCCAAGCACTGTTTGTCCAACAAGAATGGAAAGGTTTACGGAATTCTATGTTCGGTCTCTTAAAGAGTTGCATAATCGGTAATTCTTTACTGAAATCATTATCAGAGGAAGGCGAGAGTCTTCCTTTTTTTGTGCCAGTTTTTGGACTGGTCCATTGGTGGTTGTGGCATGGCATGGATCATGTATTATTAGGAAATCAAGGGAGGCAACCCCATGAAACCCTATCCACTGGGAATCGACAATCCCATCAAGGTTCAAGCAATGCTGGGAACCTCCAAATGGGCACTATACTGGAGAGACGATTTCACCAAGATCGCAACTTTCCCCAATCAATTTACCGCGATGCAAGCACGTCGCGCCATCATCGAATCTCTCTGAACCATGAAAGACGACACTCAAACTGCCCAGATTCGTCGCACCATGATTAAAAGCATTGAAAATTATGATTTGCAGTTGCTAAAGCGAATTGCCTATGAAGTGCGATGCGAAGAAATGGGTATTTTTCCAGATAACAAGTTTCTTTACACCGACATTGATTGAAAATGAAAACCTCTTACATTTTTCTTGCCGTAATTGGTATTTTGATGTATAATTCATTTCTCTCAAATAGAGATATGAAGATGTTGGATGCATATGATTCTATTTGTGCCGAACAGATGGAGAATCCAAAATGTAGATATGCTCGCTAATCCTTCCACAAAAAGCGCTCTGAGACTCTTCAGGGCGCTTTTTAGTGTCCACATGAAGAACTGTCACAACGGCATTGCCGAAGCGCCTTGTGAGTCCTTATAATATGGAGGTAATCAAGGGTGATCACCATGATCTCACTTCCCAATCCAACCTTCGCAGAATATGCATCCCAGCAGGATGCCAGGAACACCATTGAACTGAATGTTCGTAAGTGGTCTCTGATGCTGATTGATGCCCTGAAGGATAACTATCGTGATTATGCAATTCGTGGTCACGAGCGTTCTATTCTAAATGCTGCCGCACCGGAGCAGGATCCTAATTCTGCCACGTATCAGTATCATCTTAATAAGATTGTTGAACTGAAGAATGGTGGATGTGACATTGATTATGAGATTGTGAGCGGTAAGAAATATCACAAGATTGTATTCATTGATGGTGGTGGTCAACGTTCCGTGCATTGTTTTGTGGATCGTAAGACCGGTGAAGTTTATAAGTCTGCATCATGGAAGTCTCCTGCCAAGGGAGTTCGTTATGATTTGCGATTGATCGAAGATCGTGAGTATCTGTTTGAAAATGCCGATTGGTCTGGAGGATACCTTTATCAGAAATGATGTGTTATAATGAACATGTTATCTGAGGAGATGAATCATGAACGATTATCGTCATTATCATACGGAAAGCGAGCGCCGCCAATTGGATGGTGTGGTGCATGATGCAGAAATGAACGGATGGGAGATTTCCAAGATGAATCGAATGAAGTCTCGGATCAACAATCTTCCTGATTCATCACTGGTTGATGATCACATGGATGATGCCGCATGATCTATTTTCTGATCATTTCACTTGGAGTTGCATGGGCATGTTTTTCACTGTTCAGTTCCAGACTAAATCATTTAGATCATTTGGATGATAAATGGAAAAACTATTAGTCCTGGCAATTTCGGGTATTCTTTTATGTTCCCCGGCAAATGCCATCACATGGCAACAATTTTGGGAACCATTTGTAGAGGAGGATAGTGATCACAGATCACGTCATCGTCATCATCATCGTCATGTTCATTGCACCAAGAGAGTCCGCCGGGAGGAATATATTCCCGGTAACAGATGGAGATCGGGTTATGTAAGAACATGGTATGAAAATGTTCCCTGTAGAAGGCACTATTACTAATGATGTTATCACGACTTGAAAAGATTATGTTTGTTTCCAGTTTCTTTATTTTCATGAACTGGATGACACGATTGTTTTTCGCCATTTTAACATGACATTAATTTTACATGAGGGATATGGTTATTCCAAGAAACTATGTGAGAATGTAATTGCATGGTATTTGGAAACTTATTATCCCGATTATTTTGTGACGATTAATGTATTGCACCGTGGATTAAAGCGTGAACATGTCTGGGGTTATTGTGATGTGGTTGATGCCAAATCCAAGAATCCCAGAGATTTTCTAATTGAGATTCAGACCTATCTGGATGCCGAGGATTATGTTCGGGTATTGTTACATGAGATGGTGCATGTATCACAATGGATTGATGGTAAACTGACCTACCGACGTGGTAGATTGTGTTATAATCTGGTCAGTGTGGAGGATCTTTCATATGAGGATCAACCACATGAAAAAGAGGCGGCACTACTTGAAACTGTTCTTTACAAACAATTTAATGATGGAACAAAAGGAAATTGAAATGTTCATTCGTGCATGGCAGGACTTCATGGAACATGCCGAACAGGAGATTGATGATTATCATGATCGTCAAGAGATGAAGATGTTCTATGAACGCCAGGCGGAAAAACTGGAGATCACCGTTGATTATTATTTGTCCGAATTCATTATTTGACAAATCAAACAAACTAAACTAAACTGACATGGTAATTTAACTGAACTAATGAAAAACATCTATCTGGTGGATTATTGGGTTCCATTTCCAAGTTCTGAATATGGCGGTATTGTTGCCGTAATTGGAGAGAACGATTCGGAGGTATTTGATATTCTCTCGTCGTCAGATACTTATGATGATACCTATGTGCATAACATCATGCCAAGTATTCAGAGTGCTCTAGTGTATCCCTTGGATGGTGATCATGAGTCTGGTATTGTATCGGAGTTTACGACATGACTGAAACAATTCTTTATCGTATTGAAGAACTTTATACGAATGGATGGGAACTAATTGATCCATCTGCAAGACAATTAACACGGGAACGATGTGATGCACTATTGTCAGAATATGTTGGACGTGGAATTAATCCTAATTATCTACGTGCAGTGAGGGATGTATAGTCCAAAAGAAAATGATTATGTTGTCTGGGAACAACAAAACATTGAGGGATGGGTTTATCATGTTGGAACTGAATATATTACGATAGAAGTTTCAACAACGCCAATGCCGGATCCATCCATACATCAAAAGTATCATGTTCTGGTATTATGTTATCGGAATCAAATTGACCAATTAGTTAAAACAAAATCAAGGAAATCTAAACATGAAGACCATGAAAGAGCATGACATTGCGCTCACATTTACTGTTGAAGAACATGAGATTATGAATGAGATCATGTGTCATACACTGGATTCTATGTTCTTTTCATTTGGTAATATCACCGAACTGCATAACATGGACCCAGAATCATATCTTTCCAAAAGGCACAAAATGATTGAGGGTATTATGCAAAAGTTTCATGGTAAATGGAACGAAAGGTTCGAGGATTGAAATTAAATTAAAATAAACAACAGTAGTCCCACTATTAACAGTAGTGGGATTATTTGTATGTATTGTATGCCTACGTTATTAGAACCACAATGGGGACAGTGTTTACTTATATAATGACCACGTGGATACCATGTATAGTCGCAATCAAAACATGTGTTTAATGGGCGTTTCATTTGTTTACTCCGTATAGAACCACATATATCCTTTCCATGTTAATCTACCATTACTTTCTAATACTTTCTTTAAACGTGGATCTCTTTTAACACCGGTCTTTTTAAATACATCTGCTATATTGTCAAAGTGAAATTCCTGCCATGTTTTTCTATTTACCGCCTTCACTTTTCTGAATCTAAAGTCTTCAATAATTTTCCATACATGATCATAATACTTATATCCATTACGAGCACATCGTAATATATTTGAATTCTTCTTTGCATCACCAGTAATATCACGTGCTGCCTCCCTGGCAGATTCCCATGTTCTAATCTCACCAGTTGCCAGATTCATACCTTGTATTGTGTATCCCTTGGTTTTTTCTGGTCTTTTAGACTTCTTTTTGGGGGTAGAAACTATTTCTTTCTTTACTTCAATTGTTTTAACTTCAGTATTCTCATCAGTAAAGGAGTTAGAATTGTATTCTGGATTATATCTATCTAACCAATAATCATATCTTTCATCTAAATTATTATCTACATCCTCTATTGGTTTAAGTAAAAACATGTGAGGTTTATACTTACGAAGAGCAAGATGTAGTGGATTCCTATCCATACGATTTGATAGGATAATATGCTCTTTCCAGGCAGAATCTATTGAATCTGTGGTTTTTCCTATGTATTTGTGTCCATTTTGTTTGTTGATTATGAGGTAAATGGCGCCTGACATTGGGGCAATAGTGTTTAACTGTATTGTATGTATGTAATTTATATTGTAACAGTGCTTTTTTGGGCATTTTTTGTTGAAATCAGGATATAAGAGATTAAAATGAAGTTAAATTGTATAAATAAAGGGTTTTGAACTCTTATATCTTATGATAATAACTTTTATATCTTATGATAATGGTTCTTATATCTTATGGTAATGTGCCTGGTATCTTATGGTAATAACTCTTATATCTTATGGTAATGTGCCCAGGTCTTGTGAGTTTGGCGTGCGCACTATCACAAGACGCCGAAAATGTCAAGCGCCCGGCAAAAATCTTCACATCCAGACATAAAAATTTGCAAATCCACACAATTCCTTGACGTTTTTATACATATATGGTATGAGATCTCGACGAGAATATATCAGGCAATTAGTTGTATCTCGACGAGAATCATGCTACAATACACAAGTAAACAGTAGAATCTCGACGAGTTATGTACGACGACTACGATCTCGACTACATCACCATCAATGATCATTGTCTTGACGAAGACTCATACTACGAACATTATTCTCGTCTTGAGTCTTATGACGACAATGATGAGGATTATGATAGGTGTGACAATGACTATCAGGATCTTGCATATAAGCATTATGCATGATACAATACATCAACAATACTCATAAGACACATGCTAGCACAAAAGCGTTTAGTCACAGTCACACTTGACATTGCATGTTATGATGATCTGGACATTGACAAACTCGACTGGAGAGACCTTTTAGGTCTTGAAGGTGGAGAGGAAGTTGATGTTACAATTCGCGAAGTTGATCCGTTTTTTTGATTCATTATGCCAGACACTTATGATTTCTCCGGCGACCCTGTGACAGTTCTGGGTCTGGTCGGTATCGTTTCGACTGCAGTGATTCTTTACACTGCATACCGCAAATGGTGGAGTTCTCCCTATCGCAGGTGACACTTTATAGACTGTCCACTGGCACGTTGCATCCCTCCGGAATCCGTGAGATGATTCGTTTGTTCGGAACCCAACTCCAATGACCGACAAAACCAAACTGGAAAAAATCATTCAGGAACTGGAATGGATGCAAAAAGTTCTATACTCAGCACGTCCCCAAGACCTAACAAAACCTGACTGTGATCTTGACTGTTCCTACCCATATGCTGTAGGATACTGCAAGGCAGGTCTCTCTCACACCATCCAAGACCTTAAGAATCTTCATGGAATTTGATCTGATCGACACTGATCTCTGGAATGAGATCATGGATTCTCCGGGTGAGATCTTCGACATCCCCGAAATGCAGGAATCCATGCTAGACTTTCAACAGGAACTCAACTCCGACCATGACTTCTAATTTCATCAGTGCTCTCCAGTCCCTGCCCCAGTTCATCCAAGAGATGGATGCAGACTGGTCTATGGTTTCCAACTGGATGGAGGATCAGTGCGGTTTTCTGACGGACGCCCAATGGGATGAAGTGTCAGAAATCTTCACAGAATATCTGGAGGATCTGAGTTACTGATTCCTGACAGGGGGATGACAGCATCCCCCAAACCTGCTACACTGATCTCAGTTCACCCAACACACCATGGGAACTCGCTCTCGCATCGGTCTTGCTCTCGGACCCGATCAAATCATTAGTGTTTACTGTCATTATGATGGTTACATTCAACACAATGGTCGCCAACTTATTGACAACTACCTGTATAAAGAACAGGTAGAAGAACTCATCAACGGTGGTGATATGGGGCAGTTGCACACCACACATCGTTGGGATTCTGTTCCTCTCAAAAAAGAGATCTATGATTCTGAGGGTAACAGAACTGTAGAATATATCACCACTGATAATGAACAGTGGGTCTATTCTCCAGTAAAAGCAAAACCTGCTCCACTGTATTATAGTGAGCGAGGTGAAGATGCTCCTCCTAGGATGAGCAACTTCGATGAGTTTCTCTCAGGTGATTGTGGAGAGGAATGGTGCTATCTGTTTACTCCTGGTTTGGGATGGCAGTGTTGGAAACTGGGTTGGGGTGACACTAACACCCAAGAGTATGATTTCGTTACAGAACAACCTGCTCTCCTTATGACAGTCTGAGCAGTGGCACAAGGGGGGCAGCAATGTCCCCGCCATGCCCTTAGAATTACAGAGTCAACCAAAGGCAACAATGACTAAAGAACTTTACATCCACGCACTCCGCAAAGGTTCCAATGGATCAGAAATCCTTCGAATTCTTGATGTTCTCTGTGATGGGAGTGACACTTGTGAATCTGGCGAAACTGTTTGTCCTACACTAGACACCATCGAGTTCTGATGCTAGACTGATCACACAGGGAACGGCAGCGCCCTAAAGACTCCATCTGTTCCTTTACACAATTCTAAATCATGTTCCCTAAGTTCACTTCTTCCGCCATCGAATCTATCTCTGATGTTGTCGATGATCAAGTGACCGTCACCTTTACTGGTGGTCGAGACTATACCTACGGTGTGGTTAATGCAGAACAGTTTATTTCGACTCTGACGGAAACCATCAATTCTGATGGTAGCGTTGGTAAGTTTTTCAACAATGCACTGCGTGAGAATCAACTGACTCTCGTCAAGCAGTGATCTAAAAGGATCTCGTCGAGATTGTGACACCATAACAATTGGCACACACAATCTCGACGAGATTATCACCATCCATTATAATGAACACATTGCAATGGACATCATGGAAACCATTCAAGTCAAACCGATTTCATCAAAAGCAAAAAACAGATTCGCCAATTTAATGGCACGCGATTCTGTATGCATTATTGAACAAATCGTGAACAACAAACTATTCTTAAGAAGTGCAAACAATCGTAACTTTTTCTGGGTTGCACTTGACAATGACCCACATTGGATGATACAATAATCTTAAGAGGAAGGGATTTGCCTCTCTAAAATAAAGTTATCCGTGTGGGAAGGAGTTTGCCCACATTGTAAAGAAAAAAAAAGTCACTCTGCGAGAACGTTAAGATAAAATATGGGTATAGCGTATCTGGTGATTGGAGTCTAGAGGATCCTGGTGGTGCGGGATCCTTTTTTTTAACATATTGAAACAATTATTTTATGGCAGGGGCGGTGGCGATGTATTGTCGTCTACAGGGATACCCCTCCCCTCTTTCGATTGTCCCCATACAATAGAGCATTTTAAGACCTTACAACGCCCTTGTGGACGGTTCTGGTAGTGGCACAGGGTTGGTTGATCTGCCCCGTCTTGCCGGGGCATACTGTGCCCATCGGACAAACGGATCCGATTCCACCCCAACCCAGAACAATGAGCGACCTCCAAACTCTCACCGCAAACCTGAACGAACTGCAGAAGCAGTTCGTGGAATCTTTCCGGGAAATTACCTCCCAGATCGAATCAATCAAGAAAGAGGAAGAACAGAAAGAACAGCAGCAAAAGAAAGAAGAAGAACTTATTGCTTTTCACGATTATCTGATTGATGTAGTCACTGAAACTACTGGTGATGCAGTATTCGCCAAACTTGCAGTTTCACGATTGAATCAAATCCGCCGTAATCCTACCCTGTCCTATCACAATCTGGTGACAATCTACCGTGAGATTGATGAAAACGACATTACAAAAAGGCAGGCAATGCTTACACTTAGCAAAGTTTATCGTTATAAGTTCGCACGGGTGAAAGATCATAAAATTAAATCAGAGATCAAATACGCCACAAAGTGCCCCCATTGTGGCGCCATGGCATCCCGTCTTGTGGATCGCCTTCGCCAGGATGGTGTGGCGATCTGATAACCGTCCACTAGGGGGGTTGGCAGGCGCTCTCCCCCCTGTTATTGTTTGATCAGTCGCAACCACACCAATGCGCGTCTCTTTCAACCCCGCCAGCAGCAACGCCCAACTTGGCAGGATCCCTGCCAGCACCACTGAACAGGCATCCTGCCCCGCTACCTGCCCCATGGCGGAAGCGTGCTACGCCAAATTCCACTTCCAGGGCGCGGCATGGCGCAAGGTATCCGAAACCGGCATTGTATGGGAGGAATTCCTCTCTAAGGTTCGCCGGATTGCACGCGGTCAGATCTGGCGCCACAACGTATCCGGTGATCTGCCCCATGTTGATGGGAACATCGATCGCGCCAGTGTTGCTGATCTGGTGGCAGCAAACAAAGGGCGCAAAGGTTACACTTACACTCACCACGTTCTCAACACTGAGAACCTTGAAATTATCAAGGAAGCAAACAGCAAAGGTTTCACAATCTCTGCATCCTGTGAGTCTGTAGAGGTTGCTGATAAAGTGATGACAGAGCACGGAATCCCTGCCGTTGCTGTTGTTCCCTCCACAGAATCGCGCCGGTTCTTCACAACAACCAACGGTCG
>Ga0075476_10000837_pt1 | contig 14115 bp, 13 predicted proteins | sample DEB08_DNA_5_FD_76339 | JGI IMG/M metagenome (GOLD analysis project Ga0075476, IMG submission 76339) | Aqueous microbial communities from the Delaware River and Bay under freshwater to marine salinity gradient to study organic matter... | ecosystem: Environmental > Aquatic > Marine > Coastal ...
TTTGACCTATCGATCAATTTACCTAATCAACAAATCGACAGGCAATTATTCAGCAATAAGGAGTCATGGTACAATAAGGCTGCAGGAGCACATATACAGCATAAGCTAGGCAAATCCAGCAAGATTCAGCTGTATGCCTATGTAAGCAATTATAGCTTTGAATCTGTTTTAAACTCCGAAATTAGAAACGAAAATGGTATCGATTTCATTAGCAATCGCAACGCCAACGAACTTACAGAACAAGGCATTAAAGCCTATATGAACCACAATTGGGCTTCAAGAAATATTCTCTACGGAGCCGAATGGAAGCATATTGATTTGAATCAGAGACTGACAGCTGAAGACGAACGTGTTTTAATCGACTATGGAGACAGGCTGTCCTATACCAGTCTCTTTGCTTCCTTCACTGAAACCATCGGCAAACTCGACTTAAATCTATCTGTCCGTATACCAATATCCGATATTGATCGTGAAACCAATATTTTATTTTCTCCACAAGCGCAATTGGATTACATTGCTTCGGAAAGGCTTTCGTTAAAGTCTTCAGTCAGCAAGACGAACCAGATTTTGAGGGAAGTCGATTATGAAAACAGGTTAGGACAGAACCAAAGTTTTTTCCGCCTGGCTACGCAAATGAATATTCCTGTATTGGAAAGCTGGAATTATATGTTAGGCTTCGAAACCAGAATTTCTAACTGGTCTCTTGATGTTGAAGCCTGGTACAAGAATATGGATGGAAGCTTGTTGGTCAGTACAGATCAACCCGGATTCCAGCCGTTGGCAGGCCCTCCAAAGATCCAGGACTACAAGATTTTCAAGGGACGAAGGCGTTCTATGGGTGTAGACTTCACTTTGGCCTATATAAGTAAGAAATACAGTTCCTGGCTGGCTTACACTCTTTCAAAGACTGAGGACAAATATCCACAGGTTTTCAAAGCTAGATATTTTGCTTCCCAGGAAGATCGAAGGCATCAGTTTAAATGGACCAACCAATATGATCAGGGCCCCTTTACTTTCAGCCTAAATGGCGTGTTTAATACAGGCAGGCCGTATCTTGCCCTGGAAAACATTGATCCCAATACAAACAGGGGAGGACAGGATCATAAGAATGTTTTGAGAATGCTGCCTGATTATTTCAGACTGGACATAGCAGCAGCCTATAATTTTAATATTTCGGATTCCACTTTGGCTAGTTTTGGAGTATCGGTATACAATCTGACAAACCGACAAAATCTGAAATACCTGCAATATGCCTATCGCTTTGATACTATGATACAGGGAGTGCCTAGAAATATAGTCTTTGGTAATGAGTCTGAACTCCTGGGAAGATCACTAAATCTTGAATTCAGATTACAATTCTAGTAATTGCCCAATTCTCTCAGGTAACCCGACTCGTCGATCATATATTTTCTGTTCTGAGTGATATTATGCACAATCACTTCAAAACCATGAGGTGTTTTGTAGTAGGTAGCAGCAAAATCCTGGTCATCCACTGAAAAAGGAGGCAAGTGCTTTGTATAGTTCATGTTTGATTTGCGGTCTGCAAAGTGAACCATATCGCCAAACTTAAATCGTCTGAATAATTCATAACTGACCTGCCGCGATAATTCTTCAGCTGTTGCCTGATACTTAATTTCACTATCTGCACGTTCATCCGAAAATTGAACATAACCCCATAATTCAGGAATGTGCATGTTGATCTCAAACTGTGGAGCCCAAACCCAGTTTTTTTCAGGTAAGAGTTTACCTTTTGACATTTTTCTTTTGTAGTTGTTGCCGCTTATCTCAAAATCCCATTCAACCCTTGAGAAATTGACACGCCAAATGTCCTTATCGCGAGGGAATTTTTTACCACGGTGCTTGGCCAACAAGATAGACTCCATAGGGATGGCCAGTTCTACAGTCCAATACCGGTCTATGTCTGATGGGTCGTTTATAGTTCCATCAACATATACGGCATGCTGCATTTCTTCCATTTCAAAATAATCATTGGCAATACCTCCTAACCTATAGGGTTTATCAAGCATGAGATCCCAGGTGGTATTGAGGGCATTGATTTCTATTTCTGAATAATTTCTACCGTCATTATCCGGATCAATAAATACCTCGAAATCGTTATCATGATAAATAATGGCATCGTGTTCTGTGAGTTTGGCCCATATATGGGGTTCTTCCATTTCAGCATAGATGTAGAAATAATTGTCATCCCACAGCATCTTGACTCTGGTCAGAAGTTCTGGTTCCTGTTCTCCCTCGATATCAATAAAGGGTTGTGTGAATTTCACATCCTGCCAGTCCGAATCATCGTCTCTTCCATCTATGTTGAGGTCCTGTGTGGCTTTGAAACACACATACTTTCTGCTGACCAGCAAGCGGTCCTCATCAAATAAAAGCTGTTCCGGCTGCTGTGCGTAAACAGAGCTGATGACTAACAAACTCGCTAAAATGGAAAATCCTGATTTCATCTATTTAATATACCTATTTTTTTGGAGCTTGACTTGGTCTGACTTCAATTTTACTTGGCAAAGTTCTGGCCGGTGTATTGAGCAGGTCTATCACCATTTGTCCCAAATCCTCAGGCTGAATTTTCCAGCTGTCTTTTTCGGAAGGCACATTGCCGTTAAAATAAGTAGATACGGATCCCGGCATAATCGTCGTACATTTTACACCATACTCTCGGAGGTCCAGCATGATGGCTTGAGTAAATCCTACGAGGCCAAATTTGCTGGCATTATAGGCCGCACCGGCTTTGAAGAAATTGGTACCCGCCAGGCTGGCGATTGTAATGATATAACCAGAACTTTTTTTAAGATCCTCAACACAGCATTTTACACTGTTGAAGACTCCGGTCAGATTGATGTCTATGGTGTCATGCCAGGCTCGCTCACTCAGCTGATCGATTGGATCAAAATAGCCAACACCGGCATTGGCTATTAAAACATCAATACTTCCCCATGTGTCGATAATTTCATTCTTGGCCAGAATCATGTCCTCCATGGATACAACATTGGCAACCCTGGTCAATAAATTGACTTTATACTTTTCAGGTATTTCATTAAGTGCTTTATTTATGCTTTCATCGGAAGTACCTGTAATCATTACGTGCATGCCGTTCTCCAGCATGGATATTGCAATCGCTAATCCTATCCCTTTTGTCCCGCCGGTTACCAAGGCTGTTTTGTTATTTAGTATCATGAGTTTGTAGCTTGAATTATTTGAACTTAATTTGTCGAAAATTTATAAACATATGAGGTTATTACTCACTTTATTAACAGTTGTCGGGCTACTTGGTTGTGGCGGTGGTGAATGCAGATTTGTTTATATAGCTCCTAATGTGCAGGATCAAAATGTTTTGCAGAACAATACCAATGCTATTGAGAATTATCTGGATCAAAATGGATTGATAGCTAATAAAACAGCTACAGGACTCTACTATATCATAGAAACAGAAGGCGATATGAAAAAGCCAGATCTTTGTGATAATGTATTTATCTCTTACAGCGGCTATTATTTCAATGGTGATGTTTTTGACAGCTCACCAGGCGTCAGTTTTCCATTGACTAACCTGATTCCGGCCTGGCAGGAAGGCATACCTTTATTCGGGAAAGGTGGCAAGGGAACCTTGATCACGCCATCTTACCTGGCGTATGGATCACAGGGTGCCGGTAATGTCATTCCTCCCAATACAGTTTTGTTGTTCGATATTGAGTTGCTAGACTTCTGATAAGCAGAGACTTGAAATACAGACCAGCGACATTATTGCGTAACGGGCATTTCAATACGATTTATCCGGTTTTGTTTCGAGGGCAGAATGTTCCTGCATACGAACGCGTACGCTATGAGACCCCGGATGAAGATTTTTTTGATGTTGATTTTCAAAAGGCCGGAAATAAACGGATAGCGATTATTTGCCATGGGCTTGAAGGGTCCAGCAGGTCTAAATATGTTATTGGTACCTCAACACTGCTCCATCAAAACGCCTGGGATGTGGCGGCTATAAATCATAGGTCCTGCAGTGGTGAAATCAATCGTACCCAAAGAATGTATCACAGCGGGGCAACCTGGGACCTTGATTTTTTGATAGACATGCTCCTGCCACATTACGAGGAGATCAGCCTGGTTGGGTTTAGTCTTGGAGGCAATATGGTTCTCAAGTACAGCGGGGAACAATCCAATAATCTTGATGAAAAGATTCGCTCTATAGTGGCAGTATCTGTTCCTATGGATCTTAGGGCCGGGAGTATACAGATTGGCAGGCGGTCCAATTATATCTATGAGAAAAAGTTTTTGATCACCTTGCTCAAAAAGATGAAAATCAAAGCCAGGCAGTTCCCTGAACTTATTGATGAATATAGTATACCATCATGTCGTTCAATGTATGATTTTGATGAACGTTATACAGCACCATTGCATGGCTTCGTGAATGCCGACGACTATTACGCCAAATCCAGCAGCAAGTTTTTTGTAGAATTTATTCAAAGGCCAGCTCTGATCATAAATGCTTTAGATGATCCTTTCTTACCGGAGGAGTGTTATCCAGAATCAATTGTTGCCCAAAACCCGTATTGTAGTTTGGAAATACCAAAATATGGAGGGCATGTAGGCTTTGTAGAATGGAGGCAAAAGTATTATTGGGAGGAAAAGAGGATCCTCGCATTCCTTTCAGAGCATTCCCGGCTTCAGGCTTTTTGAAAAAGGCAGAATATAAAATTCTGTCTGCCACCTGACGGGGTAATGTGGTCCACCATCAGGGTTTTTAAATGTTGGAATTTCGAAAACCGCTCGGCCAGGCTGGATTCTGAATACTGACTTATTTCAATTCCACTGCATTTCGTGGGCCCGTCTGTTGAAAAAGTACCCACGAGAAGATGGCCTCCATGATTTATACTTTCATAAGCCGTGTTTGCATAGTGCCTGATTTCATTTTCGTCAGTCAGGAAATGAAAAGCGGCCCTGTCATGCCAAAAATCATAGTGCGTATCGGGACTGAATTCAGCAGCATCAGCCTCAATCCAATTAATCATATTAGCATTGTCTCCAAGGCGCTTTCTTGCACGCATAATGGCCTTGCCAGAAATATCAAGTACAGACACATGTACATATCCTTTCTCGATTAAGTTATCCACCAGGAAACTATCACCTCCTCCAATATCAATGGTTTTAGCGTCTTTAGCAATGTCCAGCTCATTCATAAATTCCAAAGAAGTCAATGGGCTGGGCTGATACCAGCTTAGCTCATTTAAGCTTTTGGTTTGGTAGATTTTTTCCCAATGCTCTTTTCTGTTGAAGTCCGTCATGCTTATATCAATTGTGGCAGTCATTTTTTGATAATTTCATCAGTCTAATTGTTTGATTCAATCATAATTGCGATCAAGTTTAAAGTTACGATATGCTGCAGATTATTTATACCTGACCGCGTACCGAATATCATGATATGATGAAGTCCACAGCTACCAAAAGGAATACTACTTATATAGTCATGGAAAAGATTAGTTGCGTGTTTTAAGTACCAATTTTAGCGAAGACAAACCGAATATAAATTGCGAAAGGATTTTCGTAAGTAGGTTTGCATTAGCAAGTAATTTTATACGGTGTTACGTAAAGTATTTTTTTCATATTTGTTGTGGACAAATATTATTGCTAATCCAAAAAGAACAGCCGCAACAATTAAAATTGTACTTATTAATCCGCTTACTGCGAATGACATACGGATTAAAATGGTTGAAACTACAAAACCAGAATTTCTTATTATTTTATGAAATTTATCAGTGTAAAAGAAGGAAATCAAAAGAAGTACGACATCTACTAATATCAGAACGGTAAAAAATCCGTCAAAGAATAAATTATTAATCGTTTCAAAACTTGGCAAATTCCTTGAAGCAAAGGAAATATTTGATGTCCAATTAAAAAGTGTAACCAAAGCCATTGTGAAAAATATTGGTACTAATACAACTGCGATTATTTTCTTTTTATTAATGAATCTTTCAATTTTTAATTTATTCTCTTTTCGTTGCGTTGATTTTTGCATTCCTTGTTCTTGAAACAGAAAAATCAGATAGAAAAGAATAATTGAAGCCAAGATATCATAGGTGAATTGCAAATCTCCTTTTATCTCAAACCAATCTGATGACATTTCAAGAGTAGATAAATCTTTAAATAATTTTCGGATAATTATTAGTGTTATAATTTCATACTGTTTAGTTATGTATGTGGTAAATGATTTTGGCAAGTAATAGATTAATAAGTAAACTTCATAAACAAGTATAAATGAGAATGGAGTGTAAATTGCCGATATCGGATTTTTAAATAGTTCCGATTCCAAAGACAAATTTACTATGCCAAATTTCGATAAGTAAATGAAAATTAAGTGAATAAAAAAGCCAAATAACGCAACATATAGTATTGTTTTTTCAATCCGCTGTTTGGCGTATTCAGATAGAAAAAATTGGTAAAGTTTATTTATTAAATTCATTTCCTATTAAGTCTGATTTATATGGCACAAGGGTTTGTAGCTAAGCCAAGGTTTTAATGTGGCTATGGTGTTGATGCATACTTTCTTTTATTAGTAATTATGGTATTAATAGCATTCCATAATTCTATTCTCTTGATCAAAGATTTCTTGGCAACTTCCTCTACCTCGGCCCATTTAGTTTCATCGTCTCCGCAAAGCTCTTCTATCATTTTAAGGGAAAGAGGACCATGTTCATCTCCATCCAATTCTATATGCCGTTCAAGGTAGTATTTTAATTTCCTGTATTCCTGACCGTGGATTTTTGATTTTTCTATTATTTCCAGAAACATATCCGGTATCACATCTTCTCTTCCGAATGTAAATGAAGCTGCGATTAGATGTGGCTTTCTAGTTCCTACAATGGAAAAAGTATAATTCACAAAATCTGCCACTGCGCTATCGAGTTCAGTTTTAATAAGCGAGAATTCAATCGAATGTCCTGATTCAATTTGACTGATGAATTCTTTTATTTCGTTTGTATTAGCTCCGATTTCGATCATTGCTTCAATGTACATTTCATAGTGACTTGCAGGCTCCCCATTTTCATTAAGGTCACTTTCTTCGCCGTGAACAATCTCATTAATGAATCTCGATAGAATTGGGTTTTTGGGAGCTGTCCAAGGAGTGCGAATACAAGTTAACTCTTGTTGTAGAGCTTTCAATAAAGACATAAAATCCCAAACTGCAAAAACGTGATTCTCCATAAATACTTGCACATCCTTGATATTTTGGATGTTTCCGTAAAGGTCATGGCTGCGAAGTGTTTGGCGCAAGCCTGTCAATCTTTCTTCTATGATATCAGTACGAGTCATCTTGTGTATTGTATGTAAAGCTTTGCAGCAAATAAAGATAAGGCATTTTTCGCGAGTGTAATTGCTGCCCTGTCTTTAATAGGTACTGTCATACTGAAGTGCCATTCACAGTGTGGGCTTATTGATTAATGCAGCTTTTACAACTTCAGCAACTGTTTCGTTTGTGATGTTTTTATTTTTGCAATAGCTTGTCGTTAACCAAAGTTCAAGCTCCTTAGCGCCTTTGCTTGCATTACAAGAAACACAACATAGGGCAATATTATCTCTGCCGTTTATTCTAATATCATTTACGATGTGTTCCCACGATGGTTTGAATTTACTTCTGGTGTTGTCAAACTTTACACCACAGTAAACACAGGTTTTATCTCTTTGTAAAACAAAGTTTTCTATATCTGTTGGTATTCCCCACTTATTTGCCATCTGGTTTGTCCTGGTCTATTCTGTATAAAGCTGAGTGTATGGTGTCATAAGGGATTGCGGGCTAAACATCTATCAAATTACCACCCAAAATTGATTTGGGTGGTCCCGCTCGTAAACCTCTGAAACCCTTATGCACTATACACAATGGTATAGTCATTTTCTATCCTATTATTTTTTTCATTATGAATTCTACTGGTCCATTCTCTCTCTTGTTCAGCCAATAAGTTGCAAATAACACGCATAATAAACTAAATACTAGCGCATACGCTACTGAAAATTCTATTGGATAACTCCCCATTTTATCTGGGTTAATGGCTTCTATTATTCCCATTCCGAGAATTACGTGTGCCACATAAAATGTTAAAGCAAGTTGCCCAGTTTTATTTAGAGCCAAAAGTAATTTGTTTGTTGAAAATCTTTTTCCTATCATAATGCAAGCTGATATGATTGATATGGAAATTGCAATTCCATTAAACATATATAATGGTAATGGTGGCATTGGGTTTGTTCCAATAATTTCTGCCAATCCGCTGGCCAAATTACAATATATGAAAGGCCGACAATAAATAGGAAAGAGGCTCTTTTTGAAATTTTTATTTTTGCAGTTTTTAATTTTTGACTGTCATTATTTCTCAATGCGGAATTTGTCATTAAGGCTAGCCCAACGCCTGCTAAAACCACAAAAGTTGCTGCTGCCTTTCCTTCAAAAGCACTCGCAAATGATTTTACCCAACTCAATCCATTTTCTCCAAGTACGACTTTGAAGTTAACGATTATCATTCCGATAACTGCTAATGCTCTTGCGATGTCAATTCCGATTATTCTTTCTTTCACAGTCCTTTTTCAAATTGGCTACAACGTTCTTTGCTATGCTTAGTAGGGGATTTCAAGGCACTTCACTTTCCGTTTAGCAGTTCGTTTATTTAATGTAAATACTTTCATATCAGCACTTTCGCCCGTATTACGTACAGCCAATGATCGGCACAGTATTTTTTAAGCCGCCCATCATTTTATGTTTTCTTCTATTTCTTCATTCCATTCTACTCCATTCAATATGCAAAAAGGCTATTGTCGCTATCGATCTGTACAACTCAAGCCATTGAAAACAAATGTCCATTTACAAGGTATTCAAATTAGTACTTAGAGGCTATGCTTTCCAAGCCTTCAAGGAATCGATCCAGGTCCTTGAAATTGGTATATATATTTGGACTGACTCTGATGGTCGGCGTTTTCCCGATAGCACTTGACTTAAGGTGCACTCCAAATTCTTCAGCCATTTGCTTTTTAATTTTGCCCGATGGCATATTGCCTATGCTGAATGCTGCACAGGCACAACACCTGTCGGTATCGGTGTGGATGATTACATTTCTGAAATCTTGAGCGGTATTTATCCAGTACGATGACAACTCATGCAGTCGGGATTGCTTGGCATCAATACCTGTCAGTTCCAGGTAGTCAATAGCTGATCCTAAGGTAGCCAGATTCTGAAATGGTCGCGTCCCAAGATATTCATACTTACTTGGGGAGCTTTCCATTTTTGGATCTATGCTGAGGTAGGGGAAATGTTCTTCCATCCTGTCATTTCGAATATACAGCATCCCGCTTCCCAGTGGTGCATTGAGCCATTTATGGAGTGAGCTGGCAAAATAATCAACCCGACTCTTGGAGAGATCAATTCGGCATTGTCCGACCATGTGTGCACCATCAGCCAAAACCTTTACGCCTAGCTGATGTGCGGTTTTGCAAATTTTTTCCAATGGCAGGATCTGACCTTCGCGATGCGTCATCCAGGTCACAATACATAAGCGTGTTTTAGCACTTATTCTCTCTTCGAATTTTTTTATAATATCCTCGTCTGATAAACCCGGCAAGTGGTGGTCTATGTTGACTACTTTAATTCCATGCTTTCGTCGCAACTGATCTACTGAATATTCAACAAATGGATAATCCCAGTTGGCTGTAATAATTTCATCACCTTTCTGCCAGTTGATACCGCTCAAAATGATATTAACCGCTTCAGTAGTATTGCGGACGAAGGCAAGATGTCCATTTTCAGCACCAGTCAATGCAGCCAGCCTTTTCAGGTTGGTTTTGTATATGTCTTTCCATGAAGACATGACATGATAGGGCGCAAAGCTGTTGACTTCGCGGGTTAATCGGGTGTATTCGTCCAATACAGGGACCGGCATATTGCTGGAGCTTCCGTTATTCAAGTTGATAACAGCTGCTTTGCTTGCCAGGAAATCTTCTCTAACAGCTGCCCAGTCAATATTGGCTTTTGAACGCGTAGATTGGCCTTTGGCCCTCAATAGATTTTCTGATTTTGCATAGGGCAGGGCTATCGCTAATCCTGTAGTGGAGAGCTCTGCCAGGAATTGTCTGCGTTTGATCATTCTTTTTCTTGGAATACCATTTATGATTTATTCAGAATACGATTATACCAATATAGTGATTTTCACTTTTCAAGATATTTTACTTTGTTTCATATATGAATTGGAAAGCGTAAAATAGCGATACACACATATATAAATTATGTTATTTTAAATTTGAGATATTCAAGATTCATGATTGACCGCCTGAAGGAATCCAAATACATTGTCAAATGGACACAATGGGAATACTGGCCTGTGTGGCTGGCCTATCTGCCTGTGGTGCCGGTTATCCTGTACTATGTCGCCAAATCACGACGCTGGTTTTTCTTTTCAAACGTCAATCCTTTTTTTAAGACAGGTGCCCTGATGGGTGCTTCCAAGTTCCAAATCCTGGAGGAGATACCTGACAGCTATAAGCCATGTACCGTATTCTTTTCAAAAGAGGAACGCAGCTTGGAAGATATCCTGCATAAGATTGGGTCTTCTGGATTGCGATTCCCCGTCATTGCAAAGCCTGATGTAGGTGAACGAGGACTTTTAGTTGCCCTCATACGGAGTGAATATGAACTGGCAAGCTACTTTGCGGCGAATAAAATAGATATCATCATCCAGGAATATGTTGAACTACCCAATGAGTGTGGGATATTCTTTGTCAAAAAACCAAATGATGAAAAAGGTAAAGTAGTCTCGGTAGGCATAAAGTCCCTGATGAAGCTGACAGGTGATGGGACTGCTACCGTGAGGCAATTGATGAACATGGATACGCGGAGTCGTCTGCAGATAGAAAGGCTTGAGGAAGAAGGTTCTCATATCCTTCTAGACTCGATCCCCGAAGAGGGTGAAATTGTAACCATTGAGCATGTAGGGAACCACTGTCGTGGAGCCACCTTTATGGATGGCAATTACATGATCTCAGACCAACTGCATGATTTGTTCAACGGCATCAATGCGCAGATGAAGGAGGTGTATTACGGCCGCTTTGATGTTAAATACAATACATGGGAAGAGCTGCTTGAAGGGAAGAACATTCGTATCCTGGAAATGAACGGTATCGCCAGTGAACCTATCCATGTGTATGATAAACGTGTGCCCATCAGAGATAAGTATAAATGCTTTTTTAGCCTATGGAAAACGATATACGAAATCTCCAACATTCAAAAGTCAAGAGGCTACAGACCTATAAGCCTTCCTGCTGCCTACAAAGCATTTCGCGAGTATAAGAACTATATCAAATCATTGAATACAAACTGGAAAGTCGCCCCCGCAACAAATCTGGGACTGGCTTAAACAACAATTTTCAGGTCCTTTGGGTTATTATGCTAAAATCTAAGATGAATCTCTATCTGACTTACTTGCTCTTAGGAATATTCTTGTCTTGTCAAAACAATAAAGCTTTGAATCAATCCGCAACTGTGGATCAAGACAGAAAGACCTATCAACTTGATAAATATACACGTGCAAATGACCTTGAATCCTATGAGCAAGCCTTTTTTGCAGGTGGATGTTTCTGGTGTACTGAAGCAGCATTCGAAAGGATTGAAGGCGTTGCAGATGTCATCAGCGGGTACTCGGGGGGTGATGAGGAATATCCTGAGTATTATGCAGTGGGCAGAGGCGAGACCAGTCATTGTGAAGCCATTTGTATTTATTACAATAAAGACCTGGTGGACTATGAAACCCTCCTTGATGTCTTCTTTATTGCCCACGATCCTACCACTCTCAACAGGCAGGGGCCTGATGTGGGCGAAGAATACCGGTCAGCTATCTATTATAATACAGATAATGAATTGGAAGCCATTAGCAGGAAGATTCTGGAAGTGAATGAATCAGGCATGTACAATGACCCTGTTGTTACCGAAGTCGCTCCATACAAGGAGTTTTGGGTAGCTGAAGATTACCATCAGAATTATTATGAACTGCATCCCAATGACAGGTATGTACACAATGTCAGCCGTCCCAAAGTTGAAAAGGTGAAAAAGACTTTTCCGGAACTACTCAAAGAAAAATACCGCAAATAGCATCTAGCTAGTTGTCGATAAGGCTTTTGAAACGCGGTCTCTTTGGACTAATGTCTCCCGATTCTGCCAGTTTGGATTCCTCATAGGCGCTGAAGTTTCCTTCGAAAAATCGAACTTTGGCATCGTCTTCAAATGATAGAATATGCGTCGCCAGTCTGTCGATAAACCAACGATCGTGAGATATTACCAACACGCAACCAGCGAAGTTTTCAATTGCTTCTTCAAGGGCTCTCAGTGTATTAACGTCTATGTCATTTGTAGGCTCATCCAGCAGCAATACGTTACCTCCTTCCTTCAAGGTTATAGCCAGGTGTACCCTGTTACGCTCTCCACCAGAAAGCACCTCCAGTTTCTTTTGCTGGTCTGCCCCGGTGAAATTAAACTTGCTAACATAAGCTCTTACATTCAATTCTTTATTGCCAATTTCTATAGTTTCATTGCCATCGCCGATGATTTCGAATACCGTTTTTTCAGGCAGTAGATCCTTGTGACTCTGGTCCACATAACTTAAATGTACAGTAGAGCCAATGTTGATTTCGCCGTTGTCTGGTGTCTCTTCACCCATGATCATCCTGAAGGTGGTGGATTTACCTACTCCATTGGCGCCGATTATTCCGACAATGGCATTCTTGGGAACGCTGAAGTTTAAATCATCTATAAGCATTCGGGTACCATATGACTTGCTCACATTTTTGAATTCTATGACCTGGTCTCCTAGGCGTGGCCCCGGTGGTATGTAGAGTTCAAGTTTTCTTTCTTTCTCTTTGACTTCCTCGCCGGCCAGTTTTTCATAGGCATTCAGACGCGCTTTACCTTTGGCTTGTCGTGCTTTAGGCGCCATGCGAGACCATTCCAATTCTCGTTCGAGTGCCTTCTTTCTTTTAGATTCGTGTTTTTCTTCTTGCTCGAGTCTTTTGGCCTTTTGTTCCAGCCATGAAGAATAATTGCCTTCCCATGGTATACCTTCACCCCTGTCCAGTTCCAGAATCCATCCAGCCACGTTGTCCAGGAAATAACGATCGTGGGTAACCGCTATGACTGTTCCAGGGAAACTCTTAAGAAACTGTTCGAGCCAGTGTACCGATTCAGCATCCAAATGGTTGGTAGGCTCATCAAGAAGCAGAATATCCGGCTGACTTAAAAGTAATCTGCAAAGGGCAACCCTCCTTCTTTCACCACCGGAGAGCAATTCAATCTTTTGATCGTCGGGAGGCAGCCTCAGGGAGTCCATAGCCATTTCCAGTTTATGGTCCAGTTCCCAGGCATTATAAAGGTCCATTTTCTCGGCCAACTCGCCTTGCTTTTCCAACAAGGCAGTCATCTCATCATCACTCATAGGCTCGGCGAATTTGGCATTAACCTTATCATAGGCTTTAACGACATCCACGATGTGCTGGACGCCTTCCTGTACCACTTCTTTTACCGTTTTGGAATCATCCAGTTCTGGCTCCTGAGCGAGGTATCCGATTTTATATTCTTTATCAAAATATACCTTGCCTTCATAGTTATCATCTAAGCCGGCAATGATTTTGAGAAGGCTTGACTTTCCGGCACCATTGAGACCGAGTACACCAATCTTGGCGCCATAAAAAAAGGATAGCCATATATTATTGAGAACTTTCTTTTTAGGTGGGTAGGTTTTTGAAACACCTTCCATTGAGAAAATAACCTTGTTATCTGCCATTGTATGAGATTTTAAGCTGCAAATATTGTTAAATTTCAGGGGAGCTGAAAGCTAGTTTAGAATTTATCTACAAAACAATGAAGCATGGTAAGATGTTGTATTTGTAGTATTTTTAATAAAAACATTCAACTAAATTATGTTATCGAAGAAAATGCAAGAAGCTCTAAACGAGCAAGTCAAAATTGAAGCTCAATCTTCTCAGGTCTACCTGGCCATGGCATCATGGGCAGAAATTCAGCCGGGGATAGATAATATCACAGCATTCTTTTACAGGCACTCCGAGGAGGAACGAATGCAT
>Ga0075476_10000839_pt1 | contig 14113 bp, 10 predicted proteins | sample DEB08_DNA_5_FD_76339 | JGI IMG/M metagenome (GOLD analysis project Ga0075476, IMG submission 76339) | Aqueous microbial communities from the Delaware River and Bay under freshwater to marine salinity gradient to study organic matter... | ecosystem: Environmental > Aquatic > Marine > Coastal ...
GCGCCGCGAATGATGTCGTTTAGCAGCGTGGTCTTACCCGCCCCGAGGTACCCGCCGAGCACCACCGTCTCGATCAACGGCATCCCTGCACCGGGAACAACGGCCCCGGCACCCGGTTCTGGTTCAGCCGACACTGCGAAACTCACTGATTGGCGCCAGCCGGCTGCGGAACCCCTGAAAGCACGGTTCCCCACACCCCAATGTCTCGAAGCTGGCTAGGGTCAACCGTCAACGGATCGTCATCGAGCACCGCGAAATCGGCGTACTTTCCGACCTCGATCGAACCGACCAGATGATCCAACTTGAGTTGGTGAGCCGCGCCCAGCGTGGCCGCGTACAGCGCTGACGCCGCACTGATCCGTTCCTCAGCTCCCAACTCGAATCCGCTGGCCGTCTGCCGGTTGACCGCGCACCACATCACCTGAAGATGCCCAAGCGGGGTCACCGGCGAATCCGAATGGAACGAATACGAGATCCCGAGCGCCTCGGCGGTCCCGCAGGCATCCATCGCCGCAGCCCGCTCTGGTCCGACCGTGAACTGCCGATGCTGATCACCCCAGTAAAAGATGTGGTTGCTGAAAATGTTGGCGCACATGCCAAGGGCCGCCATTCGTCGGTACTGCGCTGCGGTGGTCAGTTGACAGTGTTGGACGGTGTGACGGTGATCGGCCCGGGGGTGCGTGGCTAACGCCGCCTCCACTGCGTCAAGGAAGACATCGACGGCCTGATCACCGTTGCAATGGCAGTGGACGGTGAGTCCGGCGCGATGAAACACCGAAACGAGTTCGGGCATTTGTTCCGGCGGGATCAGCCAGAGCCCGTTGGGGTCAGCTCCGGCCGGGGGATCGAAATAGAACGGCCAGTTCAGGCGAGCGGTGAAACCTTGGATGGATCCGTCAAGGATCAACTTGATCACCCCAAAATGCAGCCGTTCCGTGGACTGGTCACGAAGCGAAACGACCTGGGCCGCCAACTCCTCGACCGACCCCGCAGATCCAAACGGTGACGCGGCCACCAAAATCCGGGCCGGAAACGCCGGATCTTCAGTGACCCGGCGCCAAGAATCCAGTTGACGTTCGGTAAACCCACTCGCTCCCAGATCAGCCAGCAGCGTGTGCCCGTTGTTGCACCCGTCTCGAGCGAAGCTCCATTTCGCTTCGTCGGTTCCGAACTCCCCCACGAAACGTTTCCAAACGTCCCCGGCCAGACTGATCGCCGCCGGTTCCTGCAATTCGCCGTTGGGTTCGCCGTGCTCATCGCGTACCACCCCTGGGGTGGTGCTGGCCGCAGTAATTCCCTCGCTGCGACGCAACGCAGCGTTGACGGTGGCCAGATGGCTGCTGGCGTGCATCACAAAGATCGGTCGTGTCTCAGACACCGTGTCGAGGTGCCGTCCCACCAGACGTTCACCGCTCAGATAGATCGGGTCGAGACCCCAAGCCATCAACGGCGCTCCGGCCGGTAGCGCCTCTTCGGCGCGGGCGAGTCGACTCAGAACCTCGTCAATGGTGCTACACCCGGGCCAGTAGCCACCGGACGGATCAGTTCGGCCGAAATACCCGACGTAGGTGTGGGTCCATACCCCACCTCCGAACACGTGACTGTGGGCTTCGACAAAACCCGGCACCAGCACCTGGTTCGCGAACTGTCGATCAACGACCGCTCCGGGCAGGTGTTCGAGTTCAGCGACCGTTCCCACCCCCACCACCTTGCCGTCGCGAACCGCGACCGCTTCCGCAGTGGGGTTGGTTCGTCCCATGGTGCGGATCAGTCGAGCTGGATAAACGATGGTGGTCACCGGGGCCTCCGTTGTCGACCGGGGAGCGTTGCTGCGTGCTACTGCTCAAACCCTAGGCGCTGACCGCCCTTTGGCCCTGACTCTGACACCGACACCCTCGCCGAATGGCCGGAGAGGATCGGTGCTGATTCGGTCTTGCGTCGACGCCCAGCGCGCTCTACACATAGGGCGTGTCCCGACCCCGTTTTCACCTTGCCATCCCGGTCGACGATCTCGACCAGTGCCGTACCTTCTACCGGGATGTGCTCGGGTTCCCGGAAGGTCGCTCGGCTGACCACTGGGTTGACTTTGACATGTTCGACCACCAGTTGGTCATTCATCAGGTGCCGGACGGTGGTGGTGTGGCGGGTCGAAACCCGGTCGATGGCGACGCGGTGCCGGTCCCCCATTTCGGGGTCTTGTTGTCACCGGAAGATTTCCAGGATTTTGCCGATCGGCTCACCGCGGCGCAGATGCCGTTTGTGATCGAACCCCACGTGCGTTTCGCGGGCAGTGTCGGCGAACAACACACCATGTTTTTCGTTGATCCCGCAGGCAACGCCCTCGAATTCAAGGCGTTCACCGACGACACTCAGGTGTTCGCCCGCAACGAGAACTAGCCAACCGACGGGTCGCCAAGCGACGCGACGTTGCCCTTGGAGAGCGTCAGCTTTGCGCGACGCTAGCGATCCGGCCTTGCACCGACGACAGTTCTCCGCGCGCTTCACGGCTGTAACGCGGGTTGGGTTTGACCTCATCGCCGGCCTGCGGGGCTAGCCGCATGCTGGTGTAGACGACCTTGCGGGGATGCGCGGTTGGCGGGTAGGCACGGTGCAAGGTGTCGCTGCAGTGAACGGTGACGTCACCGGTCACGGTTTCGAGCAGGCGGCTGGGAAGATCCAGTTCGGGATCTCGAAACGACGCGGTGGTGTTAGCCCGATGCGACCCAGGTATCACCCCAAGGGCCCCGCTGATCCGGTCGGCGCCAGTGACCGAAATGCCGACCGTCAGGCTGTTGCACATGTAGCTGTGGAGCCCCTGCCCACAGTCTTTGTGCCAGGGAAGATCCGAAAGCCCATTCACCACTCCCAACGGTTTGACCAGTCCTTCGCAGGTTGCTGGTCGTTGATGGCTGTCGCCGGTCAAGTCGGCCAGCCAGGCCAAACGTTGGTCGCCGATGGCCGACTGTGCGGCTGCCGATTTTTCGTGGAAGTTCAGGGAACGGACCGCGACTTCGTCGCCGTTGTCGAGGGTGCACCACCAGAACTCGGGATCGGCGTTGCGGGCACCGGCGATCGAGGCGTCGATATCGGTTTCGATCAGCGCCATCTCGGCTGGGTCAAACACTCCGGTGAGGTGGAGAAAGCCGGCTTCGCGAAGGAAGTGAGCCATCTCCGACCGGTCGTCATCGAGCCGAAAGCGCCGGTCGAGGTCGAGGGGTTGACCAACCGGGTCAACCATGGTGACGTCGCCTGGTTCGTGCACCGGTCGGCCGTCCAGCAGCGCCCGCAACGCCGGTTCCCAGCAGATCCAGTCGTTGAGCGACCCTTTGCTAATCACCACCCGGGAAGTCATAGCGAGGCCCATGGTTGATTGCCGATCCTGAAGCACATCGGACAAGGCGTCTTCGGCCATTTCGGCGATTACGTCGGCCTGACTAACCCCGTCGTGGAGCTCCAGCTTGGTTCCGTTGGCGGCCAGGGTCAGGGCCCGTCCCGCTACTCGGAGACCCAGATTGGGGAGTTGTTTAGCCGCTACCCCACGTCCCGCCAACGAACCGTGCTCACGCCAGGCGTGGGGAAGATACTCGTCGAAGGCCGCGTCGACCGTGAGGTCAACCACGTCCTGATGGCGACGGCAACGATGGTCAACAGACATATTCCCTCCCCGGCGAACCTTACTCGCCCTGCGCTGCGGCCTGGCTTTCCCGATAGCTCACCGGTGGGTAACGGGGAGGGTTCCCCGGTCCGGTGCAGGTCGGCAGGCAGGTCATTGGGGTGTCCGCGTTGGCGTTGAAAAAGAACGGGATCGAATAGCGATCGTCGGGTCCGAAGTTGGGAGGAACGAAGTGTTTCACCGAGGTGAACCGGTCGTTGGACCACTGCTTGAGAAGTTCACCGGTGTTGACGACCAGCGCGTCGCTCACTGCGGGCACGGCAAGCCATTCACCGGTTCGTTCGCCGCGAATCATCAACCCGGGACGATCTTGAGCCAGCAAGGTAAAGAACGTGGTGTCAACATGCGGTGCGATCCCGAACTCGTCGGCGTCGGCCTCAGCTACGGGTTCGTACCTCGAGAAACGAAGCCGGGAGAACGGCTGCTCCATTGCCGCCGCGAAAAAGTCGGCGGGCAGATCAAGGGCTCGGGCGTAGATCGGCACCAGTTCCTGCGCCACCCGTTCGATTTCGGTTGCGTACTGTTCGATCACCGGACGGAACTCGGGCAACTGTTCCGGGTCGGGCCAGGCGGCGTCGTCGAGGCCAAGGCCAACGTCCCGTTTGAAGATCAACGCCTCGTTCAGGTTGCCTTTGGCTCGGCGAGGAAGTTTGCGGGTGCCAACCGGCAGATAGCCGGCCCCCGGAACTTTGGTCTGTTCCGTGTCGGTGGCCAGACCCAGCTTGTGTTCATCGGGAAGCGCGAAAAACTGTCGGGCGACCGCGAAGGCTTCTTCGATGAGGTCCGAGGCAATCCCATGACCGACCAACAGATGAAAACCGACCTGTTCACCAATGACGCGGACCTTATCGGCGAGTCGTTCGAGCTCTTGGGGGTCTCGGTCGGTCAACCAGTTCCCGATGTCAACCGTGGGGAGTTCCTCCTCGGTTGCGGCCCGTTGCCGGGACAATTCCCACGTTTCTGATTCGGCGAGGAGTTCGCGTTCGCGAGACGCTGCGAACCCTTCGGTCATTGGTCCACTCCAAGTGGGTTGCCGTCGGTTCGGTCAAGTAGGCGTTGCACCAGCGTGGTTGTGTCCTCGTCGCTGCGTGTGGCGGTGATCTGGCCGTTGGCGAGCAGGAATGCCGGTCCTTGGGAAGCCGCATACCGGTCCGGGTCGAGGAACAAACGCGGTTTGATCATTGCCGGGTCACCGGTCTCGGGACAAAACGTCATGCAGTTGCCGCATTCGTTACACAATTCGGCAAACACCAGGTACTGCTGACGGTCGGCCATACCGTCGAGGCTCTTAATGCTGGTGAAGGCGTCGTTGGGGCAGACGGTCACGCAGAAGTTGCAGGCTACGCATCCGAACATGTCGAGATCGTGGTCGACTTCCCGCGGCAGTTTGCTGTTGTTCTCGGCCCGGTACGGGTTGGCTCCTTCGGCCTGTAACGAGGCCGCATACTGGGCCGCGGTTGACGTCCACCCACCCGCTTCGGCTTGCCGCTGACGATCGGCGCGCCAACTGGCGAGGTCGGTGCACTCCGCGGCGACGATTTCGCTGGTTAGCGCTTTGAGCATCGGGGCGAGCCGCCCGTACCCTCCAGGTTTGAGCAGGTCCGAGCAGACCGTGGTCGGGTTGACTCCGGTGGCCAAGGTTGCGGCCAAATTTTCTTTGGTGATGCCGGCCGAGAAACTGACCATGACATCGCCGTCGTGACCGGGGAGAGCGAACGTGCCGGGAAGGGCATCCGCGAGTCGGTCCAACAGCGTGCAGGCCAACACATGCAGCGGTGGTCCGGACAGGTACATGGTCTCGTCAGGCATCCAGCCTTTGGTGTTGTCCACGACCAGGGTGTTGGTGAGCTTGATCCCAAACCGACGACCGCGGTCTTTGGCGTACTGGTTGAGCTCAGCGATCAACTCGATGCCGCGCCCAAAGTGGAGGTCTTCGGCAAATGCCTGCTCCTTGACCGAAATGTCGGTGTAGCCCAGTTGGTCGTTGACGATCCCGGCCACCGTTTCGTAACCGAGCAGGGTGGGGTTGAGCTTGACGATCACGTCGAGTTCGTGCTCGTCAATGAGGTGTTTGGTGATGGATTCAATTTCTTCGGGTGGGCAGCCGTGAAAGGTCGAGAGGGTGAGGGTGTCGGCAAGGCAGGGATCAATGTCGAGGTCGGCGAACGGAGCGAACGCACCACCGATTTCGGGACGGAGCCGTTCGATCTCGGCGCTGGCGTTTCGCATCGAACGGAGGAAACCCGCAACTTTGGGGCTGCTGATTCCGGCGAGGTCATAGCCGACACTCATGTCAAAGACGTGCGGTCCCGGGTCAGGACCGACCAACGCTGCTACCGGCTCCCAGCGCCGCAGCAGTTCGATCAACATCGCGGCTTTGACGTATTCGGTGGTGCTTTGCGCCACCGTTAGTTCCTGACTCCACTCGATGTTGTATCCAACAGTCTGCATATCAATGCAGGGGCGGTTGATCTCTAACTGGTCCAGGATCTGCACCGTCTTGAGTTCAAACAGCCGAGATCCGCCAAGCCAGGACAGCACGATGTTTTGCGCCAACTGGGAGTGCGGGCCCGCTGCCGGACCGAGCGGTGTGGCGCAGGGCCGACCGAGAAACGAAAACCCGAGATCAACGGCAGGATCGCGACGCCAGACCCGCCCGGTGGGCAGGTCAAAGATTCGGCCACGAGTTTCCCACTCATGCTCCACTCGTCCCAGCAGGGTTCCGAGCGACATCGGGGTCAGCGGAGCGGTCTCATCCACCCCGCGAAGCTACCGGAAGTCTTTACAAACTGTAAATGACCGTGGGTCAGGTGGCGCTGGCCGCCGCGATCGACGCGATCGTCGCGTCAAGGGTGGCATCGAACTCGGCGTCGCTCTGCTGGGCTGAGAGCCCTTCGGTCAACGCTCGGGAGAAACTGGCGATCATGCCGTGCTGCCGGCTCAAGATCTCGTTCGACTCGGCCCGGCTGTACCCGCCGGAAAGCGCCACTACCCGCAGCACTTTCGGGTGGTCAATCAGTTCCCGGTAGAAACCATCGACGCTCGGCAACGACAATTTCAACATGATCTGCGCCCCGTCAGGCAACGATGCCAAGTTGTCGACGATGGCGGCCTTGAGCAGCACTTCAGCCGCGGCTTTGGTCGGGCTGTGAATGTCCACTTCGGGTTCGATAATCGGCATCAACCCGTGGTCGAGAATTTCCCGTCCGATCGCGAACTGCTGATCAACGACCGCCGCGACCCCGACCGGATTGTCGGCTTTGATCACCGAACGCATCTTGGTTCCGAAAACGCCTTTGGCCACTGCTCGGGTCAACAGTTCAGACAGGTCCGGGATTGGTTTGAGAATCTGAGCGTCATCGGCTTCGTCGGCTAGACCCTTGTCGCATTTGAGAAACGGCACGACCCCTTTGACATCCCAGAGGTAACTCGGGGCCGCAATGCCACCGATGTCACGATCCATGGTCATTTCGAACAGGATCGCCCCCAACACTCGATCACCCCCGAAGGCCGGGCTCATGCAGATACGGCTGCGCATGGCGTGAATGTGGTCGAACATTTCCTGGTCGGAGCCGTACTGATCCTCGCCGATCCCGTACAGCGCCAGCGCTTTCGGAGTGCTCCCACCGCTCTGATCTAAGGCAGCAATGAAGCCACTGGCCGAGCCCATTTTGTTGAGCATTTCTTCGTTCATGATGTCACTCCTTGCCGTGGCCAGCGCCGAAATGCCGGAAGTCCGGTGGTTGGCTGCGTTGCTCGCTCACTCTAGTCCTCTACCCACCCGCCTAGGGGGGCGTTGACATTCATCTCTTCCGGGTGAACCATGGGCCTAATCATGACCAGCCTTGACTACCGCCTTGAAGCCCAATTCGCCGCCGAACGAGGCCGTGTGGTGCTGTCCGGAGTGCAGGCACTGGTGCGAGCCCCTCTCGATCAGGTTCGCAGCGACGCCAAACGCGGCCAACGGACCGCCGGTCTCATCTCCGGCTATCAAGGTTCGCCGCTGTCCTCGGTCGAAGCGGTCTATGACCGCAACCGCCAGCTCTTTACCGACCACGACATCCGCTTCAACCCTGCGGTCAACGAGGAGTTGGCGGCCACCATGATCTGGGGAAGCCAACAAGCCGAACGAAACCCGGCCAGCACTCACGCCGGTGTCGTTGGACTGTGGTTTGCCAAAGGCCCGGGTCTGGATCGGGCTGGTGACGCGATCCGGCACGCCAACCTTGCGGGAGTGAGCCCCCACAGCGGGGTGCTTCTGGCCGTCGGTGACGACCCGGCCAACAAGTCATCCAGCATTCCTTCGGCTTCGGAAGGTTCGCTCACCGATCTGGCCGTTCCGTTTCTCTACCCGGGGTCCATTCAGGACGTGCTCGACTTCGGACGGTTTGGTTACGAGATGTCCCGAGCCTGCGGGGCCTGGATCGGCATCAAGATGCACAACGACATTGCCGATGGAACCGCCACGGTGCATGTCGATGCCGACCGGCTTTCCATCAACCACACACCGTTTATGCGCGACGGCCAACCCTGGCATCCCCAGTCGGACGACAACGTGCTGTTGCACCGTGCCTTGGAACTCGAAGCCGAATCGCACCAACTTCGTCCGCTAGCCGCCGCACATTTCGCCACCGTCAACCAGTTGCACCTGACTGTGGGAGCCAGCCAAGCCGAACTCGGCATTCTCGCCGCCGGCAAGGCCTACTACGACGTGCGAGAGGCGCTGCAAAGTTTCGGCATCATTAGCGACGACGACCTGCGAGATGCCGGGATCAGCATTCATAAACCCGGTCTGGTCTGGCCGCTGGCCCGAGACCCACTGCTGGCGTTCACCGCCGGGATCACCACCCTGCTAGTGGTTGAGGACAAACGACCCTTCCTAGAGCAACAGGCGACCGGGATTCTCTACGGGCAACCCCACCAACCGCTCATTGTGGGCAAGACCGATGAACAGGGCCTACCGCTCATCCCTTCGGCCGGAGCGTTGGAAGCCAACACCCTCGTTGCGCCGCTGCGCCGAGTGTTGAGCCGCCATCTCCCCGAGGAACGTCTTGGTCGTCCGCGCGAACGTTTCACCGTTACCGCCACCGAACCGCTGCTCAATCGGGCCCCGTATTTCTGTAGCGGCTGCCCGCATAACCGCTCAACGGTCGTGCCGGAAGGGTCGGTTGCCGGGGGTGGGATCGGCTGCCACACCATGGTCCTCACCTTTGAGGATCCCCGCGGGGTTGGGGTTACTTCGATGGGGTCTGAAGGTGCTCAGTGGGTCGGGATGGCTCCGTTTGTGCACGAAGGTCATCGCTTCCAAAACATCGGAGACGGAACGTTTACCCATTCGGGGAGTCTCGCCATCCGACAGGCGGTGGCCGCTGGCACCAACATCACCTTCAAAGTGCTTTACAACGGCACGGTAGCGATGACCGGTGGTCAGGACGCGGCCGGCGCGTTGACCGTGCCGTCAATGACTCGCCTGTTAGACGCCGAAGGCGTGACAACCATCGTGGTGGTTCGAGACAACGACAAGCAGTATCCGGCCCACGACCGGTTCGCCGACGGGGTGGAACTCACCGACCGGCGTCACCTCGACGAGGTGCAGCGTCGCCTGCGCGACACCCCAGGGACGAGCGTGCTGATCTACGACCAGGGTTGTGCCGCTGAGCTACGCCGGGCCCGCAAACGTCGCTTGTCCCCAACGCCCACTACCCGGGTGGTGATCAACGAAGCGGTCTGTGACGGTTGTGGCCATTGCGGCGAAATCTCAAACTGCATGAGCGTGCATCCGGTGGCCACCCCGTTGGGACGCAAGACCCGCATCCATCAGGAGTCCTGCAACATTGACCTGAGCTGCCTTGAAGGTGAATGCCCGGCGTTCATTTCGGTGACGGTTACCGACGGCGAGTCGGTGGATGCGCCGCTTCCTGACGTGGACCTACCCGTACCACCCGAGCCGGACCGGCCCGAGCAGGCGTCGATTCTCACGGTTGGGATCGGTGGGACCGGCGTGGTGACGGTCAACCAACTGCTCACCACCGCGGCGCTTCTTGATGGCAACCAAGCCGACAGCCTTGATCAGATCGGCCTAGCCCAGAAGGGCGGGGCGGTGGTGAGCCACCTGCGGATCGGACCGTCACTTCCCACTGGAGCGAACCGGATCAGCAACGCCTCCGCAGACACCTATCTGGTGTTCGACATGCTGGCCGGTGTGGCCGAAGCCAACCTGAGTCGGGCCGGGTCGGGCCACACCGTGGCGGTGGTGTCAACCTCGCAGGTCCCCACCGGGCAGATGGTGGCCAATCGGGAACACGAGGCGTTCCCTGAGCACACCCAGATTCGGAGCCTGATCGATTCCGCGACCCACGCCGAAGCGAACGTCTGGGTCGACGCGGAAGGTTTGGCCCGGGCATTGTTTCGGTCGCAGCCGGCGGCCAACCTCCTGCTCCTAGGTGTCGCCTACCAGCAAGGTTTGCTGCCGGTGAGTAGCCAAGCAATCGATCAGGCCATCGAACTCAACGGTGTCGCGGTTGACACCAACCGTCGGGCCTTTCTGGCGGGTCGGGTATGGGCGGTTGACCCGGAGCGTTTCGCCTCGTTCATTACCGATGAATCCGCCGAGTCGGCGCCGGTTCCCACCCCCGAAATCGCGCGGTTGTTGGACCGTGTCGACGGCGGCGAAGTCCTTGACGAGGCGCTGCGGTGGCGCCTGCCTCAGCTGCTGGCCTTCGGCGGCCGGCCGTGGGCCGAACGGTACCTCGACACGATCGAGCGAGTGTGCGAAGCCGAAACTGCGGTCACCTCCCGCCAGGACCTGCGGTTAGTGGTCGCCCACCATCTGAGCCGGGTGATGCTCTACAAAGACGAATACGAGGTCGCTCGCCTCCACCGTGACCCGGCCGTGCTTCAAGGGATCCGCCAGCGGTTCGGTCCCGAAAGCAAAGTCGCCTACCAGCTCAAACCACCCACGCTGGGTTTGGTTGGGCTCGACCGCAAGATCGCGATTGGTCGCCGGACCGGTGCGGTGATGTTTGCCACGCTGGAACGTTTTCGGTGGCTGCGCGGCCGCAGACTCGACCCGTTCGGGCACACCGAAGAACGGCGACGTGAGCGCGAACTGATCGGCGAGTACGAGACGCTGGTTGATGAGATCCTGACTGGGCTGCGAGCGGAACGCTACGACGACGCGGTGGCGCTGGCCTCGCTGATTGACCGGGTCCGCGGTTTTGGTCCGGTGAAGTTGGCCAACCTTGCCCAGTATCGGGAGGAACTTCAGACCGCCCGCACCGCTTGGCTGGCAGACTCGTCGGAGAACTGATCAACTCGCTGCTGCCCCGTGTGGGGTTCGACCGGAGTACCCGCCTTGCCCGAACCAACCAACGACCTCGACGTGCTGACCCAATGGGTTGGCCGGCAGCAACAAAGCGACGACGTGATCGCCCACCCGGTGGTTCGCCGGCTGGAGCTGACCCTTGACCGTGAACCAACGCTGGAGGTTGGTGACCCGCTCCCTCCCCTCTGGCACTTTTTATTCTTCGCAGATGTGGCCCCGACCCAACACTTGAGCCGCGACGGCCACCCGCCGCGTGTTGGGTTTCTCCCTCCAGTAGCACTCCCCCGCCGGATGTGGGCCCAGAGTCGGGTTGAGTTCCTTGCCCCGATCCGAATTGGGTCGGTTGCGCAACGAACCTCCACCATCGAAACGGTCGCGCTGAAAGAAGGGTCAAGCGGTCTGCTCTGTTTTGTGACGGTCCGCCACGAACTCACCGCAGATGGCCACCCCTGCCTAACCGAAACGCAGGATCTCGTCTACCGAAACGACCCTGACCCGTCGCAGCCGGTTCGCGAACCCGATATCGCCCCCGAACCCGCTGATTTTCACGAAACGATCCACCCGGACAGCGTGCTGCTGTTCCGCTATTCGGCGCTGACGTTCAACGGGCATCGCATCCACTACGACCTTGACTATGCCCAACAGGTGGAGGGGTATCGGGGGCTGGTAGTGCACGGTCCACTTACTGCGACCCTGCTCGCCGATCTGGCCGCTCGCCACACCCCGGACGGCCACCGGCTGGGATCGTTTTCGTTCCGTGGGGTATCGCCGCTGCTGAGCGACCAGCCATTCACGGTGGCGGGACGCCAAGATGGCCACTGCATGGATCTGTGGGCCGCGAACTCGACCGGTGGCCTCGCCATGACGGCGCAGGCCAACTTCGTTTGCGAAACCTAACCCTCAGCGCACCCAGTCGCTAGACGCTGGTGGTTCGGTGTTCGCCGTCGCCGACGTGGGTGTCGCTGTTGGTCGCCCGGCCATGGACCCAGAGTCCGAGGAAGATCCCGGCCAACGCCACCAGCCCGAGCGCTGCTCCCGAAGAGATCATGACCAGCGCCGGGGCGGGACAAGTCCCGGCCACCGCCCAGCCAATTCCGAACAGTGCACCGCCGACCACATGGTGGCGTTCAGGTCGAGACCGCGAAAGGGTGAGGGCGCCGCCCAGCGGCGTGACCAACCCTCGCCGTTCAAGCCACCACAGCAACGGCGCCGACACCGCAATAGCCGAACCCATGAACCAAAAAACGTCAAACTCCTGCAGTCGCAGCATGGCGTGAATCGTGTCGTATTCGTGCAGGTTGGAGGCGGCCAGCACCCCACCAAAGAGCGACCCGAAGAGCAAACCAATCAGGTTGAGCCTCACAGGTCACCTCCGGTCAAAAGATGCAAGACGAAAGTGGTGGCGATCGCCGTGGACATGAACGTTGCCGTCACGGTGAGGCTGGCCGGTGAACGTTGAGCGGTGCCGCACATCCCGTGACCACTGGTGCAACCACCGGCTTTGGCCGCTCCGAAACCGAGCAGCGTCGCCCCGGCAAACACCAACCCGACCGTGGCCCACAGCGGGAAAACATCCCGCAGCGCGTCGTACCCGGATCGCATCTCGGCACCGCTACGCAGCACCTGAGTAACCACCAGGCCACCAACCAACAGGCCAACGAAATACCAGACTCGCCAGACAACGACCTCGGTCCGGCGGGTCAGCAGGCCCATGGTGTGTACGTAGGCGCCGCTAGCGCCAAGTGGCTGGTTGGCGATCGCGAAAAGGCCCACGATCAGCAGCCCGAGGATCGGACCGCCAACAAACCAGGGCAGGCGATCAGGGAGCACATCAAACACGGTTCAGACTTCCTTGTCAGTCGGATTTTCGACGGTACACCGCGGCCAGAAGGCAACGCGTGAACCCACCGCCAAAAGCTTAGATCTCGGGTTCGTTCGGTAGGCGATAGGCGTTCGGAGAGGGCTTCAACGGCCGGGCGTACCAGAGCGGTCGTCGCAGCCCGGAGTCGTTGGTGCCAGCCGGACGGGTTTGTGCCATCCAGTCAAGGTACGCCTCTCGGGATTTGGCGGTGTCGACAACGACGTCGCCGTATTCGTCTCCAGCTTCAGCTGGGGTTACTCGCACTCGTTGATGCCAGCACTGCATCCCCGAAATCGGATCGGGTTGAACACAGAAGGTGGCGTTCTGGTGAACTCCGGTGTCTTTCCACCAGATCCGACCCGTATCGGGATCGGTCGAGTCGTAGGCCTCGTTGCCGTGTTCGCGCCGCAGCTTCCAAATCTGGCCCCCATCGGCGCTGGGCTCACTGCTCACCGAAGCCTTGCCGGTTCCCCACGAACGGGCCTTGTCTTCTTCGAGCCGCCATCGCCCCATATGGTGCGATGCCGCCACGACCCCCGGACGGATGCCTTCTGTGCGCCACGCCTGGATCACAAAATGCCCGATCCGAGTCGAGATGCGAACCAAGCCGCTCTCCTCGATCTCGAGCTTCTCGGCATCTTCGGGATGGATCCACAGCGGATGCCGGTGGCTGATTTCGTTCAGCCATTTGGAGTTGGCGGATCGGGTATGGATCAGGGTCGGGATCCGGAAGGTGGGTAACAAGATCCGTTCGTTCCCAGCCATGTCGAGGTCTTCCCAATGCACGTGGCTCGGGATCCAGGTCGGTGTGGCGTACTCGGGCCAACCCCATTCGGCCAGAGTCGTCGAATACAGCTCGAGCTTCTTGGACGGGGTCGGGAACCCTTCTTTGGCTTGACCGTCGACGACCACCGCTGGCGATCCGTCACCGAGCGGGGCCAGGGTCAGATCGCTGATGGTGGCAAGGTCCCCGTCCCAAGCCCCTGGGGTTCCCGGCTTGCGGTATACGCCCTCGTCGTCCACCGCGCAGCCGTCAAGCGCCGCATCGGCCACCGACCGTTCGTAGGGTTCATAGGTATCGCCAGGCACGGCAAACGCGGAGCGGTTCCGCATGTATTCCAGCGGCGACTCGCCAGCCTCGGCTGCGGCCTCTGCGAGCCCCGGCACGTTCTCGGCGAACAATTTGCCGTAGTACTCGTCGACGCTGAGCGGTTCACCTTCACGCTCAGGCGACTCGAACCATTTCCGAATACCG
>Ga0075476_10000841_pt1 | contig 14087 bp, 14 predicted proteins | sample DEB08_DNA_5_FD_76339 | JGI IMG/M metagenome (GOLD analysis project Ga0075476, IMG submission 76339) | Aqueous microbial communities from the Delaware River and Bay under freshwater to marine salinity gradient to study organic matter... | ecosystem: Environmental > Aquatic > Marine > Coastal ...
AAAAGTAGAGTTAAATATTTTATGTCTACAATGTTCTGAATTAATTTGTGAGAACATCATTAGTTCAACATCTGTTGGATTCCTTTTTAAACTTTTATAGATTTTTTCAAGATATAAAATTTCTGGATTGCTCATCGCTAATCCCATTTTTTTATTAGCTAAAGATAATTGTTTTATCGGAATATATTTAAAGTTGTTTTTATTTATTTTTTTATTTTGATCAAAATATTTATTAATCATACTTTTAGATGAAATTAATATTTCAATCATAGGATCATAATCAGGCAATATTTTCTTTTTGTATTTTTTATCTATCTTAAAAAGAGAGAATCTCTCAATTTCATATGTTGAAAAATCTATGCACGAATCTAAAATATCTTTAGTTTTACTGGACCACGGAGAGTTTGCACCTGATCTATAAAATACCGCTACGTAATTAAAACCTGGTTCAAATATATGATTCAATAATTTTGCATCAATTATTGATGATATCTTCGTTAAAGTTTCATGATTGATTTGAGTAGTAGATGAAATTTTAAATATATATGACTTATTAATATATTTATCTTTTTCGGTACTATTTTTTCTAAAGAAATACTGCATTTTGCTGTATGAATATAGTAATACAATTTGATTGTTTTTTGTAAATTATGTATAAAGAACATATCTAAAGGGGGCGACCGGCTTCGACGTGGGTTGCGACACCTTAGGTGCATGTCGAGCTGATAGTAACTCGTAAAACTGCTGTAAAATATATAAACGCTGAAAATAAACCTTTAGCTCTAGCAGCCTAACTGCCGCTAGCCTCTCTTGAAGTAGGCTTATATGCTTCAAAAAGAGGTCATAATGATAAGATCGTAGTTCATAAGCTTGTTAGTGGACTATTAAATTTAAACAAGCTAGTTTTTATGTAGGTTGTCTTTGACCAGCATGACGATGAAATTTAATTAAAGACTAAACATGTAGTACCGACGGCTTAGTTCTTGCGGACGGGGGTTCGATTCCCCCCGCCTCCAACGGAAACCACTTTTACTCACTTCAAACAACTAAAGAAATATCAGCAAATACCCTGATAATCATTGATATATCTGTGCTATATACTTCAATTGACTACAACTGTATCCAATAATATAATTGGGTAAAATGATATTAATTTACCCAAGTAATATAAATTATTCCTGTTTTACCCATATAGATATCAATGGGTATGCGGTATATAGCTCAATTGATTTAAAGGCGATTACGGGCATTCTAGAGGGCTTTTTTTAGACATGGGAAAGCTTACAGACATCAAAGTAAAGAAACTAAGGGCTACAGGCAAAGTAAGGAAAGTATCAGACGGGCTTGGTTTATCCTTACATATTTCAGCAATAGGTACTAAGACTTGGATATACAGATATCAAGAATTCGATAAAACAAAAACAAGTAATTACAAAGAACAGGTTTATACCATTGGAACATATCCGCTTGTATCACTTTCAGACGCGAGAGCGGAACATACATTGCTAAGAGCAAAGGTTAAGAAAGGAATTAATATTCAGCAAGAAAAGAAAGTAGAGAAATACAAAGTTAAAAAGAACAAAGTTAATTTTGAAACAATTGCTGAAGAATGGTTTTTAATATGGTCTAAAGGTAAAGCACATGGAACAGTTAATGCTTGTAGAGGTTATTTGAATAATATTATGTATCCCCTACTAAGAAAACATGATCTACAGAAAATAGAATATCCATTTGTTAAGAAATACTTTGTTAAAGTCTGGAATGATAAAACTGAAACTGCAAAGAAGTCAGCTCAGTATCTTTCACAGATTATGGACTATGCTGTAGACAATGGAATTATTGTTAGCAATCCATTAACGAGATTGAACAAAGCATTACCTAAGCAAGATGTTAAACACTTAGAGGCAATCCTAGACCCTGTTGAGTATGGTGAGTTTATTTATTCAATGGATAGTGTTCCAAACATAAGTGGGTATTGCATAAGACTACTTATCCATATTGCTATTCGTGAGGGTGCTATGCTTGAAATGAAATGGTCAAATGTAGATTGGAAGAAGAAACAATTAGAATACTTTGATACCAAAAGAAAGGTAGACCATGTTGTACCACTATCAAGACAAGCAATTGAGATACTCAAAGAAGTTAAGAAGTTTACAGGTAAGAAGAAATATATCTTTGCTAGTTACAGTAATTCAGGACATCTAGACCCAAACTCATTGATGAAACAAATCAGACAGCGCGGTTGGGGTCGAGATAAAGTAACAATACATGGTTTCCGTTCTTCATTCATGACTATCTGTGAGGAAGAAGAAATAGAAACAAATGTAGCAATACTTGAAATGGCAGTTAATCATGCTGTCAAAGGTGCTTTAGGTGATACATACCGTAGAGGAACATTCCTGAAACAAAGAAAAACACTTATGCAAAATTGGTCAGACTACATTGATGATATGAGAAGACATCACATCAAGAACAATGTATTAAAGACTGTGTGAGTGTGTGGCTAGAGTAGTCTTTCTAAAGTAATCCCTTATATCAAACTGCATACAGTTACAGTTCATTGAAATATTTCTTAATGTATTTATAACTTTAGGCTAAAACTAATGTGTGTATTTCTTAAATAGCTTTTCTCTCATTCCTGGAATCTTATCTATCCAATTATCTAAGTACTCTACAATCTGCTGTTCTAGTTCTTCATCTGACATCTTATGAATTTTCTCTTTCTGTAGATCATCTGAAGTTTTGAGATTAATTGTTTGTTCTGCTGAATAACCTGATAAATCTAAGACGTGCTTACAAGCATTCAAACAAACTGTATCAGATTCAGAATTCATTAGATTCTGTAGTTTTGTAATTGCACTACCTGATAAATCAAACAAATAGTTTGCTCTATATTCCTCTATCTCTTTTCTTAGTTTGCCTTTGAGATAGTATCCCATTTGACTAGGATTATTGTCATATCCTGATTTCTTTGCTGATTCTGTTGCATTGCCTGTTACAGCAAACAGTTCAACAAACTTTTGTTCTTTTTCTATATCTGCTTTCTTCATAATTGCCTACCTTTATAAATTTACATGCTATTGCTAACACTTTAGCTTTCTGTCTACTAAATTGACCAAGAACAATTCTATCTTCAGTTATACCTGTAACCCTACTAAGTCTTGCTAGTTGGTCTTGTGTGATTGTATCAATGTATATTTTCATGTTACCTCGTTGTTTAGTTAGCTAGTTAGGATATGATTTCTTTTTTTTTCTTTACTTTGTTTCTTGTTACACACACCCTAACTAGCCTCAATATGATTAACTATATTCAGCTATAGCTTTTTCATATTCTTCTTTTGATATCACTCTATCTTTGATTTTATAGGCTACTTCTCCTGTCTCCGTATCAATAGAATAAGTAAGCCCGAATTTTTCATTGACGGGGATATCAATTTTTCGTTCACCCTTAAAACCTACATCTGCGTTTGGGTCAGAATAAACATTAGGCTTATTCTCAAACTTAGTTTCTTTCTCTAGAAACGATTCAGTCGTTGTTTTGAGGGTTTCTATTTTTTGCTTAAATGATTCACTACCATTAATTGCTATATCTTTTTCTTCTTGTGTACTAAGTTTCGCAATGTTCTTTGTGAATCTCTCTCGCATGTCGTGATCTAAATGTTTTTTGACATGTTCAAAAGGTAAATCACCTTTCTTCATAGTCTGCCAAATATTCTTAGTTACCCATTCAGATAATCCTGACATCATCTCTGGGCAATCAAGTATGACTGCATTTCGTTTAATATCTATCTTGAATACCAAATACTTATGCTTAGATAGAAGTTCTGCCATATCAAAGATATCGTTCACTTCATCTTCGTTCATACGATTAGGTGTCATGTAAGATACAAACACATCATATGGAAGAGCAATCTGCATAGGTGGAATAAACTTCTTACCTTTTGCGAGTGCCTCAATTATTTGATTAGACCACTTAGACATACCAAAATGCCAAGCAACAATTCTCTCGATAGAATCAAGAGTATAAATGCCTGTGATATATCTTTTGCCTAATACCATTCTCAATTCATTATCGAGAAATCTATCAGACTTTGCTTTACTCCAATCCATTAGTCCACCTCTCTAGAGATTAACTCTCTTTTATTTTCTTCAAGGTGTCCTATCAGAACTGCACATAGCTCAGACATTTTCTTGTTGTATCGGTCAGTATAGTTCCCTGAGATTATTTCTTCCTCAGGCACTAACGTAATATCAGATATGTTCTTAGATTTCCTCTTAAGAATATCTTCAACTTGTTTTATACTGCCACTACTAGCGTACCAACCTAGCAATTGGTATTGTCCATTTTCTAAGGGGAACAAATTCATGATTCAGTTCCCCCTTTACCAACCAATTGTTCTACTTCCTTACGGTCATACACAGTACAACCCTCAGTAATTTTGATTGGTGTTAGTATTCCTTTTCTAGCCCAATTAAAAATTGTACTGCTAGATACAGGAATTAGTTCCTTGATATCTCTCATTCTCATGTATGAGATATCTTCTTCTTTATCTTTTATAGATTCAGCTATTGCCATAATCTAAACCTCTGCAATTAAGCATAAGTCGTTAATTATCTCGTTTAGCTAGAATCCTCGATTTGAGGTTGTTCCTAGAGATTTACCTACATCTCATTTTTTTGATATTTATCCTGTTCGAGATTTCATGTGAGCTACCACAATCCATTTCGATTTCAGTCATCAGTCCTAGAGTTAGGTTGCTGACTTCGATATTGTTCCACTTAGTCTTATTGTCGTGCTCAGTACTAAATATCGATACTCTATTGTAGCATATTCATGCTTACTGCATAGCTTAGAATTCATATTTCTTTGTGGTTAAATTGTGTTTTTATTTGTCTTTTTATTTGTCATGTAAAACAAAAAACTTTATTTATGTTAATAAGAGAAATGGGAATGTGATGATAAATGCCCAGAAAAAAACAAGAACAAATGGGATTGCTAACATTAATGTTCCACCAATGGTATAAATGATGACACCATCAATCCAAATTTTTGATTCATAATCTACAAACCAATTAATAAAATTTCCAATAAATTCACCAAAAGGTTTGTATTGAAGATACTCATAGGTATGCCACGCTAACCACGAGCTAACTGCCATGACGATAACGACCCCTGTAAAATATTCAAACATACTCTTTTAGAGGAACAAGTTTAAAAATGGTACCCAAATAAGAAAAATACCAACATAACTTGATACTAGAAAAGCTAGTACGAACATCAAACCCCCTTGTCCAACATGTTCATATTTATCTTCTAATTGTCCAAACTCATTTTCTTCATATAGTCCTGTAGGCTTACCTCTAAATTTGAGATAAAAAAACCTACCAACGAATAAAGAGCCAACAAGAATTGCAACAACACCAGCAAAATTTATAAGGGCTAACATAAACTACTTTCGATTTTCTTTAGCTTCATCTTCTAGTCTTTTCTGTTCTTCTTCATATTCCATGTCAGCAGGTTTATTCATTGCAAAATAGACTCTAGGCGTTCAGCATTAAATTGGAAGTTTAGTTTTAGAGGACGCTCGACTCGTACTTCACGGTACGCAAAGTCAGCAACATCAAAAATCTTTGAGTATTCGCCCCAGCCAGAATTACCATTCAGCATTTGGCTATACATCTTCACAATTTCATTACGAGCGTCATCGGAGATTTCTCGGCGTTTGCTTCCCAAACTTTTTCTCATGGAATTCCAGAAGCGTTCGCCGCTGGCATCAATCAGTTGTACCTTGCCAAGGCGCTGGTCTTGCTTACGGTTGGTTAGCATCCATACGTATGTCTGAATGCCTGTGTTGTAGAACAAGTCGGTTGGTAGCGCGATAATGGCCTCAACCCAGTCGTTCTCCAGCATCCAGCGGCGTATTTCACTCTCGCCAGAATTTGCGCTACCGGTAAAGAGTGGTGAGCCGTTCATAACAATACCAATACGAGAGCCAGCCTCATCATCACGCATTTTTGAAATCATGTGCTGCAGGAATAGTAACTGACCATCTGATACGCGTGGTAGGCCTGCACCAAAACGTCCATCTGCGCCCATCTCTTTAGCCTCATCAATGATGGGGTCTTTGTACTTCTTCCAATCGACACCATATGGTGGGTTTGAAAGCATGTAATGGAATTTCTTATCTTTGTGCGCATCCTCGGTCAGCGTGTTGCCGTAGGCAATTTGCTCTGGGTTATGGCCTGTCACCAGCATGTCTGATTTACAAATACCAAAGGACTCACCGTTTAACTCTTGCCCGTAAAGCTCAACACGGATCTTCTCGTTATGCGCAATCATCGCCTCCTCTGTAAGGGCAAGCATACCGCCTGTACCACATGCAGGGTCATAAACCGTGCGAATAATTCCTGTGCCTGTCAGAGCTTCAACATCATTGATGAGCAATAGATCGACAATTAAGCGAATAACCTCACGTGGGGTAAAATGCTCCCCAGCTGTTTCATTCGAGATTTCAGAGAATTTGCGGATTAAGTCTTCGAAAAGATAGCCCATCTCAATGTTTGAAACTTTGTCTGGGTGCAAATCGATTTGAGCGAATTTTTCAAAGACCTGCCATAGTATGCCGCCATCTTTAAGGCGCTTTAGTTGGTCGGTGAAAAGGAATTTATCGAGGAAAATGTCGCGGATGCTGGTATTAAAATTTGTGATGTAATCCAGCAAATTTTTATGAACATCGCCCGCATCCTGAGAGCGGATTTTTTGGAAGGTGAGCTTACTCACGTTGTAAAGCTTTAATCCGTTACCAACGGTGCTAAAAAGCATCATGTCCTTTGTATGGTCATCCACGCCTTCTGGGAGAGCGTCATAAGCACTGATCACGGCATCTTTTGATGATTCAAGGATACAATCCAAGCGTCTTAATACAACAAAGGGCAGAACGACCTTGCCGTATTCGGATTGCTTAAAATCTCCGCGCAAAATCTCTGCAATCGACCATGCGAGGGAGCTAAGGCTTTGTACTTTTGCTGTTGTCATTATTTCTTTCCTTGCTCTGTTGTATTACCTTCGGATTGGCGTTTTATCCACGAATCAATTTCTTCTTTTTTAAAACGCCATGCGCTACCAACTTTAAAGCCCGGTACTTTGCCCTCAGAAGCAAAGCGATAGGCCGTCTTCTCAGCAATTTTCAGATAATCAGCAAGCTCTTTTACTGTCATGATATCGTCATTAGGCATAGTTTCACGTCCTTTAAAGTTATGTTGATTGAAAATAGTTGAAATTGAGTGAAATGACAAGGTTTATAAAATTGAAAAAGCAGGGCTAATGCGTTTTTAACCCTGCTTTGAATAGCTAACTTATAAAAGTATAGAATTTATTTTACCAATATACTGAATGGTGCAAAAACCTGTTTTCCATCAATCTGTACTTGCGCAAATAGCTTTAAATACCCTGCTTGCTCCGGTTCAATATGAAAGCGCAAGGTTGGGCCACCGCGCTCTGTGTCTTTGGTAGGTTCTGCGCCCATAGGATGAATATGCGCGATAGTTTCATAATCTTCATAAAAGCCAACCATGTGAGCAAAAGCACCCATGACTGGCTCAAGAAAATTAACAGGTTGGCCATCTTTTGAAATTATAAGTTTTGTCATCACGGCTTCGCCTGCTTTAACATCGTCTTCTATTTCAAGTTTGAAATCATATCCTTGAGATGAAGACTCAAGATTAACTGTTTTATCAATCGGATTATTACACTCTTTTGCGCCTTTTAAATCAACAGGTACATATTGTTGATCTGATCCTTTAAGTTGAACATCCACCCAGATGCGATAAGGGCAAGCCGTTTGTGGGGTAAAGGTAAAAGCATATTGACCAGTTGACGTTTGAGTTGGATGTTCATGGTGATAATCATTCAATTCAGGGTCAACGATTAATAGGTGAACGGGTTTTGTATGAACAACCTCAAACTGCGACACATCCACTGGCTGTGCTTGTTTATCTTGAACAAACAAAACAACCGTATTTTCCTCTCCAGCTTTCAATTCAGTTGGCGTGATAGGAGTAATAATAAGCTGAGCCTCTGAATGGTAATGTCCGCTATGGTCATGTCCTGGTCCTGCCCATGTGGGCTGAATAAACGCGACTAGTATAAAAATTGTAGTGAAAATATGCTTTAACATTGTTGAGTTTCCTTCCTTTGGTTATTCATTTCAAAACATTTTTGATGTTCAAATTCCAATGTTGAGTGTTCGATGGAAAAACGATCTTTGAGTATTTGTTTCAGCTCTCGCTTGATCTCATCCATTCGGCCTTGATCGTCTATCACGACATGCGCTTCTAGAGCGTTGCGCTTTTCATCCAGTTGCCAGATATGAACGTGATGCACATTTTGAACGCCGCCCTGTGTTTCCATCCCTGAAATTACATCTTCAATCGCTATGCCTTCCGGTGTTCCTTCCATAAGCAAGTGGATCACTTTCGGAATCTCGTGCAAGCCGTGATACAAAACATATCCGGCAATCAATAATGTCATTGCGGCATCCGTCCAAACCCACCCATAAAGCAATATTAGTGTTCCGGCGATAATCACACCAACCGAAGCAAGCGCATCTGTCAAATTATGCAGAAACGCAGCTCGCATATTCATGCTGTTTTTAGATTGGCTATAGGTCAGAAGGGCCGTGAGTATATCAACCACTAAAGCTATTCCGGCCACAATAACAATCGTCCATCCGGCAATAGGTTCCGGCGTTATAAAGCGCATGATGGCCTCATAGCAAAGATACAGGCCGATAATGATTAAAGTGGTCAAGTTTATGAGGGCTGCAATGGTTTCAGCGCGTTTATAACCAAAGGTCTTGAATTGATCGGGCGGCTTGCGGCCAATGCGAATAGCAATCAAGGCGATGAGCAAAGAAGCCGCATCGCTAAAATTATGCAGTGCATCGGCAATCAGTGATAAACTACCGGAGATTATGCCACCGATGACTTGCGCCAGTGTGAGCAGTATATTCGCGCCCACCGCCCACCATAGGCGTTTTTCGCCTATTTCAGATGGGTCTCCGTGGTGGTGGTGATGTCCATGTCCCATAATTTACCCTATGTATTTTGATAACATCCAAAAAGACATTGCTATCATCATTAAATTTTCAGTTAGGGATACAAAACCAAGTGGCACGTTGCTATTCTCGCCAACACAGGCACATTTCAATTCGCGCTTATCAATATAAACGGCTTTAAATACAGATATTGCGCCGACCGTTCCGATAAATAGGGCTGCGGGGGCGGAAATGATAGTGAGAAATCCCGAAATCATCGCCACGCCCGCAAGCGTTTCAACGAAGGGATAGACGTAGCCATACTTGACCCATCTTTGAGCAAGAAGATCGTAATTCAAAAATTGCAAGCTAAACGCTTCTAAGTCTCTTAACTTTTGGATACCCAATACGCACATGCTAATTGCAATAAAAAATTCGATCACTCTGATGATATTCATCGCATCAATGGCCCATGCCGTTGAGAGAGCCATAAGTAAAGTCGTGGCAAAAATTGCGATAATGGGTTTGTAAGTCGTGCCTTCCTGTTTTTTTCCGAAAAATTCTTTCAGATCATCATGTCCACCGATACGTTCTCCATCAATAAAAGTTTGCGGCGTTGTCTTTACATCATGCTTTTCTTTAAATGCATCTGTTTCTTCGCGGCTGGTGATGTGATGATCTTCAACCTCGTATCCTTGAGTTTTTAAAAGATCGATTGATTTTAAACCATACGGGCATATATGCTTATCCATGACCATACGATATACAGTTGCTTTTTTTGTCATTTTAAAAATCTCCTTTTTTATAAAACGCGCTGCTTTGTTTGCTGTTCCAAATAACTTTGTGAAGCCTTCTCGCCAAATCTCCAGAACACCAATGGGGTAACGATAAGGTTCAAAAGCGTAGAGCTGAACAGACCTGAGAAGATCACGATCGCAACAGGGCTAAGAATTTCTTTTCCTGTTTCACCTGCAGCCATTACGAGTGGTGTAAGGGCAAGCAGTGCCGTTAATGCAGTCATAAGCACTGGCACAAGCCGTTCTTGTGTTCCACGCTTTAGCATTTGAAGGTCGAACTTTTCTCCCTCATATTTCATGAGATGGAGATAATGTGAGATCATCATAATACCGTTACGCGAAGCGATACCTGTAAGCGTTACGAACCCAACCATGGTTGCGATTGAGAACACGCCGCCTGTCATATAGATTCCAATCACTGCGCCAATGAAAGAAAGTGGAATTGCGAGCATGACTTGCAAACTTAGGCTTACTGAACGGAAGTTGGTGTAGAGTGCAAGAAACATTCCTAAAAGCGAAAAAATACTCAAGATTAGGATATTACGCTGTGCAGTGGCTTGGCTTTCAAATTGTCCACCATAGCTAATATAATATCCCGATGGCAGCTCTAGCTTTTCATCGAGTATGGTTTGAATATCTTCAACGACGCTAACTACGTCTCGGCCTTGTGTATTAGCTTGCACAACCATACGGCGGTTTACGCCTTCGCGGTTAATCAAGTTTGGTCCTTTAGCTTCCTCGATATCCGCAAAGAGTTGGAGGGGAACGACATTACCGCGCAGTGTTTCAAACGGAATTTTACCGATGGCCTCTTTATCCTCTCGCGCTTCGTCATTCAAGCGTAGAACGACATCGAACAAACGATTGCCATCAATGATGCTGGTGACGGTTTGCCCTTGCATTGCAAGTTCTGCATGTTCAGCTGCTTCGCCAATCATTACGCCATGTTGCTTGGCTTTATCACGATCAAAATTCACATGAATTTGGGGAATCAACAGTTGTTGTTCCATTTGTAAATCAGCAATGCCTTCAACGCTTTTAACCAGATCCTGTACTTCGGCGGCTTTGGCTCTTAGCACATTCAGATCATCACCAAAAATTTTAATTGCAATCTGCGCCCTAATACCAGAGGTAATGAAATCTATGCGGTGCGAGATAGGCTGACCAATATTGATAATAACACCGGGAATTGATCCAAGTTTCTCACGAATATCTGCAACGATCTCTTCTTTATGCCGGTCAGATGGTTTTAGCGTCACTTCCAATTCTGTGGAGTTGACACCAAGCGCATGCTCATCTTCTTCGGCGCGACCAGTTCTTCGCCCAGTATCGGCAACCTCGGGAATCTCATGCATAAGATTTTCAGCCAAAATACCGAGACGGTTGCTTTCTTCTAACGATGTTCCGGGGGGTAATGTCACATTGATTGTAAAACTGCCTTCATTAAATTCTGGCAAAAATTCACGCCCAAATGTCTGCACAAGCATTAAAGCTCCTAAAAACAACACGGTGACAATAGTCAAAACAGCCTTGGGTCGAGGCAAAGCGAGGTTTAAAACCTTACTATGTCCTGCTTTTAGCTGCCTTACCAACCAACCATCTTTCTCATCCTCCATACGCTTCATCTTCGGCAAGAGGTAAGAGCATAGGGCTGGTGTCACAGTAAGCGAAACGAGCATTGAGGCCACAATTGCGGTGATGTAAGCCACTCCAAGAGGGATGAAAACTTTTCCTTCAAGACCGCTCATCGCAAAAAGTGGCAAGAAAACCATAAATACAATAATGGTCGAGAAAACAATTGAGTTCCTAATCTCTTTAGAGGCTTTAAATACTACACTTAAAGCTGGCTCTTTATCCTTTTTATGTCTGTTTTCTCGTAATCGCCTAAATACATTTTCAACATCGACAATTGCATCATCAACCAACTCCCCAATAGCTACAGCAAGCCCCCCAAGTGTCATGGTATTAATGCTCATACCAAACCATTTAAAGATGATGAGAGTTACCACGATAGATAAAGGAATGGCCACTAGCGTAATTGCAGTTGTCCTGAAATTCAGTAAAAATAAGAACAGGACGATTGCCACCAGAATAGAACCATCGCGTAAGGCCTCGATGATGTTGTGGATAGCGTTTTTAATAAAGTCAGCCTGCTTGAAAATCTCAGGGTTGAGGATAATACCTTCGGGTAATGATTTCTCAATAGAGACGAGTTCTTTTTCAATGCGATCAGTCAAACCAATCGTATCTGTTCCCGGTTGTTTTGAAACCGCAAGCAATACACCTGCCTTACCATTAACAGACGCGTCACCGCGTTTCGCGATTGGTCCAGCCAGTTTAACCTCTGCAACATCCGCAAGCGTAAGGGCGGGCATATCAGGCGAAACCTCTTTCGCAATGACAGTTTTTTCTAGATCATCCAGAGACCTAATAAGACCTAAGTTACGAACTGAATGCTCCTGATATGCATTTAATAAAAACCCACCAGTCGTGTTCACATTTGCATTTTCTAATGCCTCACGCACCTGATGCAAAGTAATACCATGGTTAAGCATTTTCTGGGGATCGACCAGTACATGATACTGTTTTAAATCACCGCCAATCGCCGTGATTTTTGATACACCACTAATGCCTAAAAGTCGTTGTTTCACATCCCAATCAGCAATTGTTCGTAAATCAAGGGGGCTGATATCGGGGTTTTCAGATGTAACACCAATAAACATTACTTCGCCCATAATTGAGGACACAGGCCCCATGATGGATTGAACATCATCTGGCAAGCTACCTGCAACTTGGTTTAGTTTTTCGCCAACAATTTGCCGAGCAAGATAGATATCCTTATCCCAATCAAACTCAACATATACAATGGAAAAGCCAATAGATGATGATGATCGCACCATTGTCACGCCGCTTGCACCATTCATGGCAGCTTCTATGGGAAAGGTTACAAGAGTTTCGACTTCCTCAGGAGCAAGACCGTGTGCTTCACTAATAATTGTGACGGTTGGGCGGTTTAAATCAGGAAACACATCTACGGGAAGTGTCCGTACAACCTGAAAACCGTAAACAGTCATGAGTGCCGCGATAGTGATCACCAAAAGGCGATAATTCAGGGCAAAACGTATAATTGTATCAAACATATTTTATTCCCCCCTTAATGCTTATGATCGCTGTGATCATCATGATTATCTGATTCAGTTTCATCGCTATGATCATGGCCGTCATCATGGAAGTGGTCTTCTTGTTCATCATGCGATTTCTCATCATCTGAATGTTCCTGAATGCCACCAACAGACATGTATTGCAGTTGGTAGTTACCGTTTGTTACAACGCTTTCATTGGGAAATAATCCACTTTTTATTTCAATATGATGGCCTATCTTTACACCGACTGTAACATCGCGTTTTTCAACTTCTTGTCCTTTGATCACATACACAAAGTATGATCCTAATTCTCCAAGAACAGCACGTTTAGGCACGGCCATAACTGGTGCATCCGCAGCTGTAAAAATTTCCATCGTTCCTTGCAATCCGGGTTGAATATCACCCTTTGGTGTATCAATCAGTGCAAAGATAGAAAATGTCCTACTCTCGGGATCAATGACGCGATTAATGCGCTGGATTTTACCTTCAATATGCCGATCAGGGGCAATATCAAGATGAAGCTTTGCTTTTTGTCCAACTTTCAAGATTTGAATATCGGGTGTTTCGTAAGCTACACCACGAACTAGCATCTGTGATGCGTCTCCAATTTCAAGAATATCGCCACCCGCATCAACGATTTCACCAACACCTGCACGAAGATTTAAAACAAACCCACCCATCGGCGCAGATAAAACCACATTGCTATTCCCGACACTGACAGGTAATAATTGGGATAAACCAAAACCAAAAGCTCCTACTGAAGCAATCATATTAAAGTCCGTAAACTGTACCGCGTAATCTGGTATCCTTCTTGGCATTCCAGCTAACCCGACAAAGTGCATAGGGAAAAATGTAATATTTACAAATATTGTTGTCATCCAGAAATGAATTTTACCTAAAGTTTCGTTGTACATTTTCCCTGTCCATTTAGGTAACCAATAATATACAGCTGCAATAATAGCAAATACGGCACCTGGAACGAGTACATAATGGAAATGTGCAACTACAAAATATGTGTCATGGTATTGAAAATCAGCTGGTGTTATAGCCAACATCAATCCTGAAAATCCACCAATTGTAAATAATATGATAAAAGCTAATGCAAATAACAT
>Ga0075476_10000847_pt1 | contig 14038 bp, 27 predicted proteins | sample DEB08_DNA_5_FD_76339 | JGI IMG/M metagenome (GOLD analysis project Ga0075476, IMG submission 76339) | Aqueous microbial communities from the Delaware River and Bay under freshwater to marine salinity gradient to study organic matter... | ecosystem: Environmental > Aquatic > Marine > Coastal ...
GGGAAGTGAGAACCTTCGGCAATCCGACGTAGTGAGAGGAAGTTCATCAAAGCTCTAGCGTTCATCGTGACGTAGGCAGACGAGTAGATGCTGACAGGGAGAACTACCCGAGCAACTTCACGGGCTACACCAGTAGAGAGAATGTTTTCGTAGTTCGTGTATGCAGTCTCGCAACTTTGACGAACCTTCTGGATGGTCATGGCGTACTGAAAGTCATCCCCGTCTTCAAAGATGTATGCACCCGTCTTGCCTGTCTGAACCAACTTCCGCTGACGGTCTGGCATGTAGAACACAGGGTCCAACTGCCGATAGCGACCTGACTCTTCGTTGTAGGAAGCGATGCGATGACGCATGTGCTCACGCCAGACGAAGATAGGTGCGTTGACGTAGAAGGTGAAGTAGGAGTGCTCAAACGGAGTCCCGTGGCGCTCCCTCATCAGAAAGTTGATGAGACCTTTGTCTTTTTGTGGAAGCTCGTTGTTCTCAAGTCCTGCGAAGTCAAGAGTGCGCTCCCCCTCAGTGCTTACCCGAGCGGAAAAGACGACATCCATGTCTTCGGCACTGCACTTGACCAGCTCGACATCGACATCGGACTTAAACCGAATCTTGGTCACTATTTAGAATCCCTCTGTACTCGTCTTCAAGTCTTGCGAGTCGTTCTGACTGCTCAGACTCGTAAGACTGCTCGATTGCTCTGGATAGAGCGTTTATCCCATCAACAACTTCGTGGCTCTCATTGCAACACCACGGGTCGTACCGAAAAGTCGCTGTTATCAGAACCGTGCCATCATCGCTAAAACCAGAAGACTCGAACTTCAAAAGAGAAATCCGTTCTGGATTCCCCGGTTGAGGCTCCCTGTTCGGGCTACCCACTGATTACTCGACTGCGGTGAGATTTGGCTTCTTCTTGTCCTCGATGTTCCCACGGACATTCTTGAATGCCACGGTGAACGCCTTGCCTAGCGCATAGAGAACAAGAATCAGAAAAGCGACCAACGTTGCCAGAAGGAAAATACCAATCCCCCACATAGCAATCTGGAACGCCCACTCAAACGGTGTTGTCCAACTCATGTCATTACCTCCTTAGGTTTCCTTATTATATGAATCGGAGATGGCGAGTGCAACCTCCTTGAGGTTCTCAATGGGCTTGAGAGCCCACTGAGGAACAAAGTACGCATCTGGACGGAAGCCGATGCCCTCGTTGTGTAGCCATTCGGGGTCCCGAGCGTCGTGACCGTGGATGAAGCCTCGAACGGTATAGCTGGGGCACTTACCTGTGACCAAAACGAAAATATCGAAAGGGTCGTCAACTGGACGCACGATGAGGGCATGTTCCGGGTGGGGACGGGTCCGAACTTGGATGTTGGGCGGAAAGTCGGGTGCCTTGAAGGTATTGACGCTTCCGTCCCAGTAGATGTTGAGAGCCTTGGCTACGACCAGTTCTCCGATGGCACCTTCGATGCTTTCGCTCCATCCGAGGGTCACCAAACCGTGAGCATCCTCTAAACCTGCACGCTTGGACTCCAGACTCCGACGAAGGCCGACTTCGGCAGCCATTGAGTACTCGTACCAGTCAAGTGTGATGTCCATGCGTCTCCTCCCCTTTGTTTCTGGGGATTTCAGTATACAGACTTAGACTCAAAGTTGTACAGCATCTAGGGGGTTTATAATGTTCAGATATTGTACGCTAGGAGCGATTTTCGTACAATTAGCGCTCTTTCATGGCTTTGACAACCTGTTCCAGAAGGTTGTTCTGCCTTTCAAGCTGTTCGGCAATCTTCTGCAGGTGACGAGCAATCTCGTTCTGCGACCGTCGTGTCTCAGAATCCATTTTTCCGGGCTCCCGTTCCGTTATTTGCCTTGGATGCGCTGGACCAGTTCGGTGCTGGAGTAAGGGTGGGTTCGAGAGTTGTAGTAAATGTCAATCCCGTGCTTCTCGCACCAGTCTTTCCCCGTGAAGTCCTGACCCATGTACTCCTCACCGATGATTCGGATGTCGGGACGACGGGTCTTGAGGATGTTGAGAAGGTCTTCCTCCGTCTCGTAAACGATGATTTCATCTACATACTTGACCGCTGAGAGTTGAATCTGTCGCTCGACCAGAGATTGGAATGGTTTCCGCTTCTCCTTGGGCCGGTCAATTGACGGGTCGGTCTGCAAAGCAGCGATGAGGTAGTCGCACATCGACTTTGCTTCCTCAAGCATGAGGACATGCCCTGCGTGGAGGAGGTCGAAGCACGAGGCGGTCAAACCGACCCGAGGACCTCCTCCAATGCTCTCTAAGACATCAAAGATGTATTGGTCATCCTGTACAGGGGTTGCAAAATCCAACTTTTCGGGCTCCCGTTCCGTTATCCGTCTTCTCCCTCATCGAATTCTAACCCGGGAAGGGTGTTTAGGTCGGGATTTTCTTTCATTCTGAGTTCGTCCATGGACTCTTGGACCATTTCTATCTTGCCAGTAGTCCGTTCCACCTTCTTCTGCAGGTACTCGATGTGGTTCCTGATGTTCTGACGCTCTTGTCGAAGCTCTTTCCGCTTGTTGACAAGTGCCAACATTTCTGGGGTTGGGGTGTATGTCGTTTCTTCCATTTCGGTCCTTCCGTCATTGGACTACCAAAGTATCATAGAAACACCAAAAACACCAAAACTGGACTACCAAAAACACCAAAACTAAACTTTTCGGGCTCCCATTCCGTAATCAGCAAAAGACGACTACGATGAAAATATGAAGGTTGAGTTTTTTGAGTTTTCGGAGCTTGTGGAGGAAAAGTTCTATCCCAAGCCCGCCAAGGACGTTTTGCCTGAGTGGTGGCGTTCTATGCCCTCCTACCGAGAACGTGCAGAGGAGTTAGAGGCTCAGGGGGAGGCTGGTTCGACTGGTAAGCGCTGTGTACCGATTCTTGACTCCATGATTACCGGATACGTTTTGTTCCTACCAACGGACATCTCGGTTGAAGAGCATGATGGGGACTTGTGGTTCGAACCAGCGTTCGTTCCTTTTATTGACTACCACCCTAAAGAGCAAATCGGGACCCACCCGATGTTTCCCGAGGGGTGGACCCGAGTACCGAAGTTCCAAAACACTTTTGGAATCAAAACTCCAGAAGGTTATTCGTGTCTATTTAAGACGCCATCGCACCACGACCTGCCATTTACGCTCTTTGATGGGGTGGTTGACACAGACACGTTCAACCTCCCGGTCGGGCTACCGTTTGTCCTAAACGACCCCGAGTGGCGTGGGATTATCCCCGCAGGTACCCCAATCGCTCAGGTCATCCCATTCAAAAGAGAAGTGTGGGAGCACACAACCGTAAGCGACTACGAAACCGCCGGACCCGTTGCTTCAGAGCAAATGGACGCTCTTCGTTCCCAGATGAGGAATGGTTACAGAAACCACTTCTGGAATAGAAAGAACTTTAGCTAGAAAAAAGCTTTTGGTGTTCGTTTCTAGTGTTCAAGTATGAGATTGCGTCTCTGATTGCCTTGGCTTTGATGGGGTGACCTTCTGATTCGTGAATCAGCGCCAGCATCTCCAAATCAATAATAATGTCCTGAAATGTCATTTTTCGGGCTCACTTTCCGTTCTTAGACAAAATCCTAGTCGTGTAATAGAGTTTGCGCAATGACTAGAAAGTTTGGTTGGTGTCTAGACGGACACGACGAAGGCTGTCGGGTCCACTACCGCAACTGGGATGACACCATCGTTGAGTGTGGGTGCGAGTGCCACGTTGGCAAGCCCAAGCCTCCGTTACCGGACTGGAAAGTTGCAGCACCGGCAGACGTACAACCCAAGGTATTGAAACGGCGCAAGAAAAAGAACTAACATGGTTGCATGATTGAAGGTACGGACCTCAAGGCCGAGCAACACCGCAGGTATCTGCGAACTGCGCTTCGACAGACCGAAGAGAACATCAATGGTTTGAAGGGTCAGCTCAAGTTGCTTGAGGATTACAGACTTTGGTTGGCGAACGAATTGGAAATTACTGAGCAAGTAGCCAAAGACATCGAAACCTGATTTTTCGGGCTCCCATTCCGCTAAAAGCCTTATTCGAGGCGGACTATAATGGAGTGATGGATGCCGAGGATATTCGGATTGTCCCCCAGAGGTTTGAGGACTTCATGTGGGGATTTTCCATAATGGGCCGAAAGCCGAAGTCTGCCTTTGAATGGGCTCAATCCTCGGTAGCAATAACTAAATATGTAATAGACCACATGGAACCCCTGTTCCAAAGGCCAGTTTTCTTTGCTTTGCTCGATGACCCCTTAAATACTCAAAAACAAGCGGAAGTTGAAATTCCGCTTATTCGCAAAGAACCTGAAAAAGTCACAAAAGACTCGTTTGGGCTCTTTTCACTGGGTGGGGGTGTATTGCACGTTGAGCAACACGCAACAGTTGCTGCCATTCTGATTCCCGGGGCTCCTCAGATTGGGATAGGCCACTCAGGGTCTGTTGTGCACGTTAGTCCTGACGGGGAAATCTACAAGATGATTTCAGACGAGAATTTGAGTCTTACCGTTGACCCAGATATCGCCGTGCTATCAGCAGTGCTACTGGATGACACTTTTTCCTAATCCTTCCCCCAGCAGCTAAAACAGAAACGGTAATCTAAGTCAGTGATTCACGAATGGAAGATGGACGGGGTTACCCGTAATTTCGGAGACGCCCTCTATGAAGTCCTACTTCCAGAGGGGGTCTATAAAGACTTTGCCGAAGACACGGAGCACCTGTATTTCCCCATCGGTAGCGTGATTTCTACAAGGCACATCATCGCTGCTCTCGCTCAAGACCTGACTCCGGTGTTCATCAACTGTGGTTGGCGTGGCGAGATGATTCAGCCGGACCTCATCCAACAAAGCAAATTTATTGGTTGTCGTGGGCCTTACACGCAGAGAGAGCTCGCTCGACACGGAGTCGAAGTTGAGGTGACGCACGACCCGGCGTACCAACTTCCCGAGTTTGTTCCGAAGGGTGCCCCGAACGCCCTTGCCATCGTGGTCCGTCACATCGCAGACCCGTCGGACTACAACCAGCAATCAATCTTTGAACTCAAAGCAGACGCTGTTTTCTCGCCTGTAGTCGAGACAAAAGAAGACATTATTGAGTTTGTCCAGAAGATTTCCGGCGCTCGCTTTGTATTGGCAGGCTCAATGCACGCTGCGATTGTGGCGCACGCCTATGGGGTGCCTTTTGCCCCTCTCAGGGCAGATGACGACTACATCGACTGTATGCCGAAGTGGTTTGATTGGATGGCTGCAGAGGGTCTAGGAAAGCCAAAATTCTGCAAGGATGTAGTCGAAGGCCGAGAATGGTATCGGTCCCTCTCGAAGGAGACGAACGATGAGTGATGAAATTGATGACCGCCCCCTATGGGAAGGTGGCATCCTCGGCAAGTATCAAATCAAGGTAGTTCCGATTGGCGATGCGACATTCCGAGCCAACCTGATGATTTACAACCTCGATGAAGAGCTGCTGTTCCAGAAGGAAGTTCTTGCCAACCGAAACCTGCCTGAAGGGGCTGGGCAGAATGAGTACAAGCAGTGGCAGAAGGTTGTCACCGACTGGGTGCTGAACAAGTCGTAATTATCGCCATCTGCCGAAGATGGCTCGCATGGCTTCCTTCGGGGACATCTTGTGTCTCCTGCCGTACCGCTCTTCTTGGTAGGCAAGCTCCTTGAGGATGCGTCTGCGCTCATCCCACTTGCCCCTCTGATACGCACGCTCCAACTTCTCTTGGTTGGACATCATCGTTGAGAACTCCCTGTCAAAATCCATTTTTCCGGGCTCCCACTCCGTACTAAGCCGAAGGCTCCGTGGGCATGGGGTTGTTGGGGAAGTTGGTCAGGTCGTCGGCAACTAGTTGGGTGAGGATGCCAAGGGGAACCTTGTCACCTGCTCGGTCGTGTGCTGCGATGTGGTCCAGCATCTCCTGTGTGGACTCTGGGTGGAACACGGTTTCGATAAGGTCACCAAACTTGCACATGTAGCAACCAAGCTTGCCCTGCGTGTTGCGCATGACGTATACGTCATATTCCGGCATCTTCGAGTAAATCACTATGTCCTCCGTCTCTTTTGCCAGCAGCGAGTAAATCACTGCTCCTCATACTAGGCATTCTCTTGCGTATTAGCCTAGGTTATGCGTAGTATTGATTCTATGACGGATGACGTAAAAAAGCTAGGAGTCAAGTTCGCCCTTGAGGACCCTCAGTGGGGTGTCGAGCTACAGCAGGGCCTTGAGGAATACATGATGAGTCTTTACGAGTCAGTAGACGCTGACCTAGACAGCCCTGAGGCAGACGTTGAGACAGAAAGTGGTCAGCCGTTCTGCGCCTGCAACGTGTGTGAGGGAAGGGAGATTCTTTCCTACGTTGTCCCTAGGGCCATCGTTGGATATCTAGAGGGCAAGGTCACTCTTGATGGATACCCCGACTAGTCGTCATCCATATTTCTTCTAACAACCAGAGACTGCAAGAAGTTGAGATGTTCCTCGGTGAGGTCTCCTTCGTAGTTCTTTAGATTGCTGTAGTTGTCCGGTGTGATGGTGACCGTCATGTCTTCATCTGTGAAATTGAGACTGATGAGGCCAAGCTGCCATAGCTCGTTAGCGGTGTTGTTCACTTCTGACTGATGCATGGCATACAGCTCTGGGAAGACATCCTTGCACTTCTCGGTGAATCGAAAAACCGGGTCTCCCTGATGGTCGTAGCCCATAATTTCGAGGGCTCCGGTATTAATCAGAATCTCGAATATCTCTTCTGAGCGCCCGTCGTCGTCAAAGTCATCCGGCTCGAAATCCACTTTTTCGGGCTCCCACTCAGTCATCACCCTCATCGTCGTCTCCGTCATCTGCGGTGAAGACAATGGTTTCGGCGTTGGCTTGGTCAATCAACATGGCGACTAAACGTAGAGCTTGATGTTCGAGGAAACCAGCTCGCATGAAAGAAAGGAACAACTCGTGCATCTGCACGGCGTCCTCGTCCATCGGACTTGCGCCTAAGGCATCTTCAAAAGCCTGTTCGTCAAACTCAAGTTTGTCTGACTTCGAGGACTCTTGTTCTTCCTCGCTAGCTTCTTCATTCATAGGAAAAGTCTAGATGGTGGCAGCAGGTTCTATAGAAGGTCGGTCCAACTCAAAGAACCGATTCCCGACTGCGTTCCCCCTAATGAGCGCAGTGAAAGAGTCAAAGTGTCACTCACAGGAGTGCTCGAATTAGTGCGCCCAAGTTGCAAATCAAAGCGAGCGAGGTTGCCGTTTCCAACGTCGATAGATGCAGAGCCTTGGTTGGAAGCGTTGATGAATCCTTCAGCAACAGCAATTCCACCTGTCATGGCGGTAGCAGAGATGTTGTATTGGATATTGCCCGTGGAGGGAGCGTGGGTTACCCAAGTGCCTCCCGTAAGGGTTGCGTTGCGAACAAGAGCCCACTGGTAGTTGCCCTGAGAAACGGGGAGAATCTCAGCGGAGGAGGGGAGGATGATGGAGTCCGTGCGACCCTCTGTCATCCGAATTGAGACTAGGGGGTAGTAATCAGAGCCAACGTTTACCGTTTCTGTTCGAGCAGCAGTCCACGATTCGGTGATGCGCTCGTAGCCGCCATTGACAATAACCGAGGCACAAATCTGCCCGAGAGACGAAGCGCCCTCAGTCGCAACAAGGTTTTCAATCTCGTAGCGAATCGGAAGAGAAGCAGTTGTGATGTAGGTGGAAGTGATGTGGTTTGCGTGGTTGAACTGGTGCGCCATGACGAAGTTTCCGTCGATGGCAAACCCAAGACGTACAGAACCAGCACCTAGCCACTCGTACTCGGAGAAGAAGATTTGGGTCTTGGAAAGGTCAAGAACTACGTCACTTGGACCGTTGCCGTCGAGGGTGTCCATGTTCCATTGGGACTGGGGGACACGAATCTCCACGACCGAACCGCTGACATAACTTCTAGACACGAGGTAGACATCGGTTCCGCTCCGCTCAAGGAAGTAGCCGTTCTGTCGTGAGAAGTACCCCGCCCTGTGACGAAGCCCTGACTTAGCAGGACCGAACACGAAGGTCTGCATGACCTGCAGAGACTTACCGGGTTGGTAGAGAAAGACTCGCTTGGACTCCCGGGTCATCTTGTCGCCAGCGTTGGCACCGACGGTGAGGGTGTCCATGCTGGCATTGGGGAGGTAGACAGATGAAGCAGTTCCTGTGGTCTCGTCTGACCAGTCACCTGCCACCTTGTATCGGTGTTGAGAATCGAAGATGGTGTAGGGCTCAGCGATTTTGACCCGACCGAACATGTCAGTGCGAAACAGGTTCGCTTGGTCCCGAGATGGTTTCGAGACATTGTTTCTAGGGTTGTCGGTCATGCTATAAGTGTATCTCAGAAGCTCGATTTGACTTTTATAACAAACGGAGGTATGATACCCGCCATGCCACGACGGAGAAAATCAGACAAGCCACAGGAACCACGCCCTAACGACGACTGGGTTCAGTCCGAGGAGTATGAGGCCAACGGTCGGAAGATTCAGCGTGACACCGAACTGAGCATCCAAGGTGAGTCAGGTCGGTACCGATTCAGGAGACACGTTCGCAACCCCAAGAACGGGGCCGAGTGGATTGACGTAGTGGGGGGTCCCAAGGGGTACACCTCCTACCGCTCATTTCGTCCCGACCGAATCAAGCGGGTCCACTGGAAGAACAAAACCGGAGAGAATCTTGCTGCAGAACGGAAGAATGCCGCTTCTAAGTAGGATGTAGAATGAAACCATGAAATGTCTTTGTGGTTTCTCCCAGATGCCGAACAACACTGTCATCCTCGGCAAGCACATGCAGGACTGCATGGTTTCCGGACCTCTAAAAGGTCTTATCCCCGACCCCGTGGTCGTTTGGCGCAACGGAGAGTTTGTAGTTGTCAAGAACGCCGAAGAGGGCGAAAACATCGTTGAGGTCCCGGTCGTAAGGCCCCGCCCTCACGTTGAGATGGTGGAGAAAAAGGTTCAGGCTCAGTCCGCAATGCTTGAAGCGGTCGAGGCCGCAGTAGAGACTCCGGAGCAGTTCGAGGAAATTCTCGATGCAGTAGCTGCCGGTGCAGAAGTGCCTTTTGTCGAAGAGGTCGTTGCTCAGGAAGAAGAAGCAGTCGAGGAAGAGAAGCCGAAGCCTGCTCCGAAGAAGAGGGCACCTAAGAAGAAGACTTCTTAACTTTTGTGGAGTAGCTCGGACTCATCAACGATGTCTTCGGCTACTTCAAACAACTTCTCTTCGTGAGAGTTGTAGTGGTGGTAGCAGAGAAATAGTTCTCCATCGTTCTTGAGAATAATTTTGTAATACGACTGAGAACCGCACTGGTCGCAGCGTTCGGGAATTGTTACGTACTCAAGTTCTTCGTTGACTTCTTCTGGTTCTGCCTCTGTTTGGGCAGACGGATGCATCGCCTCTGCTGACATAAAAGAAGTCTAGTATTCGACCGTCTTGAGTGACTTGAGCACCGTGTCCATCGGGATGCGAGCCACATGGCAAGAGACATCGTTCTTCCCGAAGGAGATGAGTAAGTCCTTCTTCTGGGCGACGAGTCCACAGGCAAACTCGATGCCGGGGGAGTGAAACTTGAAGCCCTCAGACATGGACATGATGTAGCCCTCGTTGTTGAATCTAACGAAGTAATGAACGTAATCACGAGTAGTTGTTGAGATGTGCCCGAAGCTCTCGGCTACATAACGACTTCCGGTCTTTGTATAAGACTTGTGCATGACTGCGAGATAAGTCCCGTCCCCAAGCGAGTGGAGATTGGAATTTCCCCGAAGCATGGAAATATCTGGGTTGTCAGTCATCCACGCATAAAGTGTTCCATCTTTGACTACTTGATTTGGGCCATAGATGAAATCGAAATTCTCATTCTCCTCGTAAGGAAGCATCCAGTTCTTTTCGGGAACATAGGCATCCAAACCGGGAAGAAGCACAAAGTCCACAACCTTTGTGCACTTTGAGTCGAGCTTTGCGATAGCAAGACGAGCTTTATCAACTTGGTCTTTTTCTAGGACAACGCAAGTGAAGTGCCAAGCTCCGTCTCGGTAGAAGAGACGAGCATCCTCTACACCACGTTTGAAGTCGTACTCTTCTACTTCAGAGAAGTCAATCTCACGAAGCTTCTTGGGCTTAAAGTCGTTATCTAGTTCTGAGAAGTAGAGCTTGCTCTGGAAGTCGGTGGCACCGTTTACGATGCGATACAAACCTCGGGAGTCGTAGATGAAGTTGCTAGAACGGAACGTGGCGACGTAGCCCTTCTTGGGCCAATAGCCGATGGACATGTTGAAGCATGACCAATGCTTGTCTGTCTCATAGACAACTTCGTCTTTGATAAATCTGCGAACGTCAACAACAGACCCGCCGAGTTGGCGAATTGTTGGGTACTCTTCCGGGTTCATCTTGTCCTCTGTCTTATTCGTACTTTAGTGTTTCTGTCCCAACTATTGTACTACTCAGAGCCCCCTGCCGGGTTCGAACCGACGACATCCGCTTTACAAGAGCGGTGCTCTACCAACTGAGCTAAAGGGGCGTACTAGAAAGATATCAAAAGAAAAAGACCCCCGCCGACGGTCGGGGGCCTTTCTCTTTTTAGTTTAGTGCTCGGTTATCTTGTAACTCTCGATAACTCGATTAGCGACCAGCCAGTTCCAGAACGATTCGACTGTTTCTTTCCGAGGCCCTTCTATGTTGTAGGTCCTCGTCTTGTTTTTGTTCTGAACTTCAACCACTTCGTATGTCATTTTGTCCCTTCCTATGTGGTGGATGTTATCTATTATTTCTTACCACAGGTGCACTTGTCTCCGCAAGACATAATTACGCTACTTTCGCATTGACCTCATACGAGGTGTTGGTGGACTCGAAGAAGTTGACCAACTGCAAGGTGTCGTTTGCCGTTGCCATCCACTTCGCAGGGTTGGTCACGTTGTAGTGAGCCGGGAAACCCAACTCCTCGAACCGACGGTCAGCAAGATACTTCGTGTACTGGCTGACGTAGTTGTGGTTGAGACCGAGGATTCCGTTCGGGAACATCTCCTCGTTGTAAGCACATTCCATCTCAACAGCATCCAGAACCATCTGCTTGACCTCAGCAACGAACTCGTCCGTCACAATCTCGGGGTTCTCTTCCAGAACGGTGAGGATGAGGTTGATGCCGAACTTCAGGTGCAGCGATTCGTCACGAACAACCCAGTCGATGAGTGAGCCGTAGTTCCTCAGCAGGTTGCGCTGGCGGAAACTCAGGGCAACCATGAAGCCGGAGTAGAACCAGATGCCTTCCATGATGATGTTGTACGCCACGAGGTTCCGCACGAAGTCCTGCTTGCCCTCAACGGTTGTGATGTCCAGAGTGTCTTCTGTCATCCGCTTGATGAACTTGGTCTCGAACGCCTCTTTGCGAGCAATCGTTTCTGACTCAATGTGCTGAGCGTAGATTCGCTCTCGGTCAACGGGGAAAGTCTCAAGGACGTACTCGAAGCTCATGCAGTGGTTGGCTTCTTCCCACATCTGCTTGGCGAGGTAGAGATGCGCCTCGGGTGCGTTGACGTAAGGGTAGACACCAAACGCAAGAGCCTTGTTGACGATGAGCTCGCTGGGGTTGAAGAACGACATCAAGAACTCAATAGCGTGGCGTTCTTCATCCGTCATCTTCTTGAAGTCAGCGATGTCCTCACCTAACTGAATCTCGTTAGGGAACCAAGTGTTAGCAACCGCTTGGTCGTAGAGGTCCATTGCCCACTGATAACGAACTGGTTTGAGGAGCAGACCTTCTTGAATTCCCGTTCCTAGGATGCCCATTACTGGCAGCTCTCGCACTGAAGTGCTTCCATGGGGTCAGTGGGACAGGCATAGCCGTCAATGATTTCGGGGTCCATAATTTCTCCTAGAAATGAAAAAGGGGGCGGTTTGGGGGAAGAAAAAACGCTCAAAGAAAGAGCGTTAGAAATCCAACGTACCGTGTATCGCTACACGCTACAGACCGCATAAACACAGGGGAGTAGGCACATCCGCTTACTTGAGCCGATGTAAAAAAGTTCAAAGTGCTTCAAAAGTATTTGCACTCTTTAGTGGACTTGTATTATACTTTTTAGGTAAGCTTGAATGACGTAACGAAAGGTCCATTATGGGTAGACGAGCGGAAATTGCTCGCACTAACGCAATACTGATTAGTAGTGGGTATCTGCTTCTCCCGATGCTCTTTGTGCCACTAGAAACAGAAGAGCCTCCAAAGCCACCGATGTATCTGGCTGAGCAGACAACAACGATTGCTCCTCTCATAGAACAAGCAGGACGAGGTGGTCCTGAGAACAAGAGCAAGGACATCCACGAGAGGTTCCTAGAGTTGTTTGCTCCAGAGCAAAGTCTTCTGAAGAGTCTGATAGAAGAAGAAGAACCGACAATCACGGTTGTCAAGACCTACAACTACATGAAAGTCGCAAACACCACTTGGCCTGTAGACACGCCAGACGTTAGTAGTGACTATGGGTGGAGAACGGCTCCTTGCACCGGATGTAGTTCTGACCACAAGGGAATTGATTTTGTTCCCGGAGCAGGAACTCCTGTCTACGCCGTCACAGACGGAATGATTGTGGACATGGGGTGGGGCGATGGCTATGGGTACTACGCAATTGTCGAGCACCTCGTTGCCAACACCGACGGTGAGATAGATGAGTGGACAACTCTCTACGCTCACCTGAAGACGGACTCATTTGTCGAGGGACTCAAGGTCGGTTCTGTATTGAGAACTGGTGACCAGATTGCATCTGTCGGCAGCACCGGGATGTCAACCGGGGCTCATCTCCACTTCGAGCTAATCATCAATGGTAAGCACGTAGACCCGATGCCACTGCTGGGCACATACGAGGTTGTGGTGGTGGAGGGAGAGGACCACGAGGATTGGCTCTACTTAGGCGACACCTTCAAGGTTGTCACGAAGGAAACTACTTACGAGTAAAACGCACCGAGGGCCCCTGTAAGTCAGGAGCCCCCGGGCGTTCCTTTGTCGGGTAAGGAAATCTAGTTTTATTATAACTAGACTGATACCCGCTGACTTTTGAGAACTTTGACGATTGCATCGTAGATAGGCATGTCGCCTTTCCACTCTTTATCTACTTGGTCCTGAAACTCAGGGGTAAGCAACTTCTTGATGATTCTGTCTCTTTCGTCAAGTGCTCCAGAGTCTCTACCTCTCCCAAAAGCGTGGACGTAGTATTCGCCCGCTTGGGTAAGGGTGAGATGAGTTTGGTCTACGACCGGTGCTTCGTCTGGCATGTCTTTCCTTACTTCCGTAAAGAAAGAATAAAACACATCGAGCTATAAACGCAAGTTATTCGTGTGTTTCGCCATGAACAATAATCACGGCAGAAACGTCACGAAGGAAAAGAATCTTGGCAAGAAACTTTAGAATCTTGTGCTTCCACTCTGGCATCGGAAGCGTCCCATAGATACCAGAAGGGAAGTCTTTACTTGTATTCTCCACGCATTAATTTTCTGTCGATGTATCTATTCAGAGAGGCAATAAATTTTCCCCACATTATCTACCTTCGTTCACCTGTCGTAGAAACTCTGTAAGAACCTCGACATTATCGTAATCAACGTCTATCTCTAGACCATCCTCAAGAGGACGCCATTTGCCTTGAACTCCGTCTCCCTCTAAGACCTGACCGGACCCATTGTTGAGTTGGTGAAGCATTGCGTCAGCAGACATCCACTTCTTTGACTCCATGTCAAAAGCAAGCATGTAATAAATTTCTCTTTGCTTTACAGGCTCATCTTCACTCATATCACCCTCCTGTCGAATAAAAGCCTCGACCTTTGAACTGGATGCCCGCAGGGTTCCAGACTCTCTTGAGCGGTCGGTCGCACTCGGGACAACGCACAATTCTCTGTTCTTCGTGAATGGTGCGCTCTTCCTCGTGGAGGTGTCCCAAATCGCAACGGTATTCGTACCTAGGCATGTAAGAAATATTACAGCTTCTTGTATGTCACCGGACCAATAATGCCATCTACTTTGAGACGGTTTTTCCGCTGGAAGTCTCG
>Ga0075476_10000860_pt1 | contig 13941 bp, 13 predicted proteins | sample DEB08_DNA_5_FD_76339 | JGI IMG/M metagenome (GOLD analysis project Ga0075476, IMG submission 76339) | Aqueous microbial communities from the Delaware River and Bay under freshwater to marine salinity gradient to study organic matter... | ecosystem: Environmental > Aquatic > Marine > Coastal ...
TAATTTTCTGGCGTTAGTAGATGACCAAACTTCGCTAGATGAGAGTTTTTTAACAACTAAAGTTTCAAAGTTATAAATTCTGCCTTGTTCGATTAGTAAATCTGTGCTGCCAAGCGCTTTGTAGCCAAATCTAAAATTTTCACCTACTACTACATGTTTTGCTTTTAAAGTATTTACCAAAACTTCTTGGATGAAATCCTCGGCTGATTGTTCGCTACGTTTTTTGTCAAAAGGCATAACAAAAACTGCATCTACTTGGTTTTCAGCTAAGAGTTCTAAGCGGTAGCTAAGTGATGCTAAATGCGGAGGGTTTATATTAAAAATTACGCTGCGTGGATGCGGGTTAAAAGTTATTACTACTAATTGAGTGCTAGATAGATCAGCTAAATTTCTTGCTTCTTTTAATATCGCTTGGTGTCCGCGATGGACGCCATCAAAAACACCAATTGCCACAGTTGATGGCTGATCAATCTTAATTTCAGCTAACTCGTTGAAAACTTTCAATTCGCCGCTCCAAAAACAACCTTGGGGGCAACTTTATCTGCTTCAAGTTGAACTAGCGCGATTACTTCACCCTTAGGGTCAATTGCCGCCTGCAGTTGGGGATTTTGAGTGCTTTTGGAGATCTTTCTGCCATGAGTTAAATCCTTAGCTTCACTTTCAGTAATTTCAATTGTGCTAAAAAGTTGCTTAGCGACTTTAGTTAGCGGGATTAGTTTTGGATTAGCTAAATCGGTGAAATCTTTTTCGCTAAATTTGCCTGAGCGAGTTCGCCTTAGAGCAATTAAATGGCCGCTAACCTGCAGATCTTTACCTAAATCTCTTGCGAGCGATCTGATATATGTGCCGCTAGTGCATTCGACTATTACTTCTAGATCAATAGTGTCTTCATTGATTGTGGTTTTTTGTATTTCGAATTTTTTAATGGTGACTTTTCTCGGGTTTAACTCAACTTCTTTGCCTTCGCGAGCAAGTTCATAAGCCTTTTTCCCCTTTATTTTGATGGCGCTATAGGTAGAGGGAATTTGCTCGATTTCGCCGGTTAATTTCTCTTTCGCACTTTGGATTAATCCCTGATTTAGCTCTTTTGTTGAAGTTTTTTGAATTATTTCGCCCGTCGCATCGTCAGTGTCAGTTGCTTCACCTAAGCGAATTGTTGCTTCGTAAGTTTTGTCATCACCCACGCAATAGGTGAGCAAGCGAGTTGCTTTATTTACTCCTAAAACCAAAACTCCCGTGGCCATTGGGTCAAGGGTTCCAGCATGACCGATGGAGCGAGTGTTAAAAAATTTTCGAAGTTTATTAACTACATCATGCGATGTTAAGTCTTTAGGTTTATCGACGATTACAAAGCCGTCGGGTGAATTCATTATTCTTTATAGGGGTTTTCGGCTATAGGTTTATGAGTTTCAGCCAACTTATGTAATTCCTCGTCTCTTTTTTGCGCAGTATGCAATAACTCAGAGATATGGGCGGCCGTTTCTTCAACTGCATCTAAAAAGAAGGTTAAAGAAGGCGTGTGTTTGATACCTAAGGCTTTGCCTACTTCACTGCGCAGCATGCCGGTTGCCGAGTTAAGGGCGGCTTCAGTTGATTTTTGCTGAGTTTCATCGCCCATCACGGTATAAAAAATTGAAGCTTCTCTTAAGTCCCCGGTAACTCTTACGTCGGTGACGGTAACAAAACCAAGGCGTGGATCTTTTACTCTGCTTTCTAAAAGCAGCGCCACGATTTCTTTAATTCGATCTGCTACTCGATTAGCGCGTGCTTCATTCATGACTGCTCTTCTTTTTTGTGAGTTTACTTACGATTGTAATTTGGAGCTTCGATAGTCAATTGCACATCGTGCGGATGACTCTCGCGCAAGCCCGCAGGGGTAATGCGAACTAGTTCGGCATTCTCTTTTAATTCTTGAATGGTTTTGCAACCGGCATAACCCATAGAAGCTCTTAAGCCACCGATTAACTGATGGGTAACGCTGGTGACTGGCCCGCGATAAGGAACTTGGGCTTCAACACCTTCCGGTACTAATTTGTCATCGCTTAAAACATCATCTTGAAAATATCGATCTTTGGAATAACTTCTAGCTTCTCCGCGAGATTGCATCGCGCCAAGGGACCCCATTCCCCGGTAAGACTTGTATTGCTTGCCATTGATGAAAACAATTTCACCTGGTGCTTCATCGCAACCTGCTAAAAGTGATCCAACCATTACTGCATCAGCGCCAGCAACAATTGCCTTTGCAATGTCGCCGGAATATTGCAAGCCACCATCTCCGATTACTGGAACCTTATGTTTTTTAGCTGCTTTTGCTGCTTCGTTAATTGCAGTTATTTGTGGCACTCCTACTCCCGCCACAACTCTGGTGGTGCAAATGGAACCAGGGCCAACACCAACTTTTATTGCATCGGCTCCTGCGGCAATCAAACTTTCCGCGGCTGCTTTAGTTGCAATGTTTCCGCCCATGATGTCAATGGCAGTATCTTTTTTAAGCCTTGCCACCATGTCAAGCACACTTTGGGAATGACCATGCGCAGTATCAACCACGATTAAATCCACTCCCGCTTCCACTAACAACATGGCACGTTTGTAAGAGTCTTCCCCGACGCCAACTGCAGCGCCAACTCTCAAACGTCCATCTTGATCTTTGGTAGCAAGGGGGTACTTATCGCTTTTCACAAAATCTTTAACGGTAATTAAGCCAGTTAAGCGACCTGAGTCATCAATTAGAGGTAGCTTTTCAATTTTATTTTGGCTAAGTAGTTTTAGCGCTTCTTCATTGCTGATCCCGGTTTTGCCAACGATTAGTGGCATGGGGGTCATTACATCTTTTGCTTTTTTAGATTTGTTTTCTTCAAAACGTAAATCACGATTAGTAACGATGCCAATTAATTTGTGTTGCTCATCTACTACCGGCAGGCCACTGATTCGATACTTGGCGCAGAGGCGATCGATTTCAGCAATTGAATCTTCTGGCGAGCAAGTAACCGGTGAGGTAACCATTCCGGCTTCAGATCGCTTAACTAAATCAACTTGAATTGCTTGGTCTTCGGCAGATAAATTTCGGTGCAAGATTCCAAGACCACCTTGACGTGCCATCGAGATTGCCATTCTTGATTCAGTTACGGTATCCATGGCACTTGAGAGCAGTGGAATTTTTACTGAAATATTTTTTGAAACTTTAGTTTCGGTATTAGCTTCACTCGGGATTACATCACTTAGGCGCGGCAAGACGAGTACGTCATCAAAGGTCAATCCGACAGTTAGATTAGAAATATCAAGGTCTGCCATTTGACTATTTTAGTAGAGGACTTTATAGCGGAATCCTTGAGCCACGGTTTGCTCTCTGGCTTTTGCTTTTAGCTTGCGATTTATCGCTTTTAGATGGGTGCGCACGGTTTCAATTGAGAGATTAAATCGCTTTGAAATCTCATGATTTTCATAGCCCAGGGCCACATTAAACAAAATCTCGCTTTCTCGATCAGTGACAATTGCTGGCTCATAATCTAGGTGCTCGGGTATTTCTGGGAAGGCCACTTCGAGCAAGGTCTCGCATAGAGAGCCCAGCTTTTTAGGGTCAAGTGTTTTATAGGCAACAGCTGCGGCGCCTTCAAGCAATAGTCGCTCGGCAAGATTTGGGCTGTTGAGATTAACCAAGCAAACAAACTGCACATAAGGCCGCTCTTCGAGAGTGCGAGAAAAAAATTCAAGCTCATCGGGGTTATTGCCGCTAAAGCCCCAAAGCACCAGGTCTAGATCTATTTTTCTGCCTTGAACAAAGCTTGAGGCAGGGGTTTCGTTGACTCTTATTTTTTTGATGGAGTCGAAGCGACGCAAAAAACGTGCTAAAAACAAGGCGTAATTTAAATTAGCGTCATAAACCAAAGCATTGATCACATAATTTAGATACTGCTAAGGGCTAAAAAGTTTTTAAATTCTTACCGCATCGCCAATGGCACAAACTGTTGAGTTGAGATTCTGGGTGCGCTTTAGGCCGTAGGGCATTTGCTCAGGCCAACCAGGGCCGGCTAGCAAAATTAGTGGCGCGGGTCTAATCTCAATAAGCGCTTTTAGATCGTTAACTGAATTTGAGGCATCAATCTGTGACCACATCAAAACCACACTTGGTGCGGTTTTTTTAATGGCTGCCTCTACTGCATCAATTGGGGTTCTAGCTCCTAAAACTCTTGCGCCAATATTTCTTTCACTTAAAGCCGCACTCAAGGTGTATAGCGGCAATGAATGCAATTCATAAGGAGCGCAAGTTAATAAAACTGGCCGTGCATTAACTGGAGCCCTTAAGCGATCTGCAGTGCGCTTCATTTGTGTTGAGATCACTTCAGTTAAAAGGTGTTCGACTTCTACCCCTTCACCTGATTCCTCCCAACGTTTTCCAACATTTGTTAGTACCGGTATTAATAATTCATTCCAAGTTTGAATTACCCCTTGTTCTTTTAAGCTTGATTCAATAATCCGTGAGCAGTTATGAGTATCGAGTGCGTTAGCGGCTCTTGCTAAACCGCGAGCTGAGTTTGTACCACCAGGTATGGCAATCACTTGCCCGCCACCCGCGCGAGCATTTAGATTAACTGAAACGCTTGTATCGACAGCAATTTCATTAATTTGATTTAAATCAACTAATAAGTTTTCGCTAGCTTCTGAAACATCCGCTGCGAGTGCAGCCCTTGCAGCTTCTGCTGCGGGAACGCCATCCATTACATAGCGGCGCATTAATTCAAGTCTTGCTAGATCAACATTTGTATAACGGCGATGACCGCCAATAGAACGATCAGTAGGAGTTAGTCCATAACGGCGATCCCAGGTGCGCAAAGTGGCTGGGGCTACCCCAAGTCGCCGCGCCACCCAGGCCACAGTTAGGCCAAGGGAAACTACGTTGCTCTCACGCGCTTCTGGCGCTCTTTCGCTCACGCCCTCATTTTGCGCCTATTTTTCCAGATGTGCATCCTGAGAATTTGTGGCATAAAACACGAACTTATTCATCTTGTTGATATTGACAAAGTTTTGAACAACTTTGTAAGGTAGAACCTGTTCAACACCGGCAAAGGAGTCAAATATGGCAGATGTATCCAGGCTGCCTGGCCCAAATGCAGATATTTGGGATTGGCAATTACAGGCCGCTTGCCGCGGAGAAGACCCAGCAAAGTTTTTTCACCCAGAAGGCGAAAGAGGACCAGCCAGAGACTCTCGCATCATGCACGCCAAAATGATCTGCGCGACCTGCCCAGTTCTAAAGCAGTGCGCTGAGCATGCCTTGAGCGTTCGCGAACCCTACGGCGTTTGGGGTGGCATGAGCGAAGACGATCGAGAAGCAATATTTGCAAAGCAAAAACAGAAGCTTTCGTTGGCGGTTTAATCCCTATAGCCGTCACTACCCCCTCCATACAGAAGCTGCCCGTTGGCTCTCACAAAGAGAAAACGGGCAGTTTTTGCTTTGGGCTAGAGTTTGCACTAAATGGAAACTATAAATATTGAAGCAGTTCAAAAGACCGCTAACAACATTAGAAAGCGGGTTTTAGAACACACCGTTAAAAACAATGGTGGCTATCTAAGCCAAGCTTGTTCAGCGGCTGAAATTGTGGCAGCACTCTATAGCGGCTTAGTTAAATTAAACCCCTTACCTGCACCTTTGGCCCCTGAATTATTCAAAGGGGTGCCGAGTAGAAACTTTAGCGACTATCAAACTGGAGCCGTTTTTAATGGAACGCAAAGTCCAGAAGCAGATCGCTTAATAATTTCGCCGGCTCATTATGCGCTGGTTATTTACACTGCGTTAATTGAAACCAAAAGACTGCGTGAAGACGGTTTAGATTTTTTTAATAAAGATGGCTACAGCGTTGAGATGATTGGCGCAGAGCACTCCCCTGGATTTGAAACTACAACTGGCTCACTAGCCCAAGCACTCAGCCAAGCCGGTGGCATTGCTTTGGCTAGAAAATTAAAAAAAGAAACTGGCAAAGTTTGGGTTTTCATGAGTGATGGTGAATTTCAAGAAGGTCAAACTTGGGAAGCTTTAGCGGCAATTAACTATCACGGTTTAGACAATGTGAAAATCATTGTGGATGTTAACCGTAATCAATGTGATGGACCAATGGATTCGGTAATGACTATTGAGCCTTTAGCGCAAAGAATTAAAAGCTTTGGTTGGCAAGTAGATGTAATAGACGGCCATAACTTAAGAGAGATGTATGCCGCAGGTAGCAAACAAACTCTTAAGCCCCAAGCAATTTTGGCTTATACCGACCCGATGAAAAATATTGAAATATTGAAAGAACGCTTGCCGGTCTTGCATTATGTGCGCTTTTCTAGTGAAGCTGAAAGAGAAAAATACCAAGATTTCTATAAGGCGTGGAGCTTATGAGTATTGAAATCGTCTCTCGCCCCCACGTTGAAAACTTCATCAACTGGAGTAAAGATAAACCGAAAGTATTAGTGCTAAGTGCTGATTTAACTAATTCGTGTGAAGTTGGCAAATGGCGCGATACCTATCCAGAGCGATTTTTTTCTATGGGAATGGCAGAGCAAAACATGTTGGGCTTTGCGGCTGGGTTAGCCCGAGAAGGCTTTGAGCCGTGGCTACATACCTTTGCGGTGTTCTTATACCGTCGCCCGCTCGATCAACTGCAAATGTCAATTGCTTACCCAAATTTGCCGGTGCGGTTAGTTGGCTTTTTGCCAGGTATCACCACCCCAGGTGGTGTTACTCACCAAGCGATTGAAGATGTAGGCGTATTAAGAGGCGTGCCAAATTTAACAATTTTAGAAACTGGGGATGCAACCGAAATTGAATCTGTTTTAGATGTGGCACATGCAATTGATGGCCCGGTCTACATCAGAATGCTTCGCGGTGAAGTATCTCGCCTTTTTGATAAATCAGAACCAATGGAATTTAATTCAGCAAGAGTCTTAAGCCAAGGAAGTGACCTCACGCTTTTAACTAGCGGCATCACTACCGAAGAAGCGATGCGAGCTACCAAGGTATTGCGCGAGCGGGGGGTTGGGATTGAACACTTGCACATTTCGACTCTCAAGCCTTTTACCGATGAGAAAGTTCTTGCCGCATTACATAAAGCGCAGAAAGGAATCATCACCATGGAAAACCACTCAGTTATTGGTGGTTTAGGTTCGACCGTGGCTGAAGTAATGGCAGAAAACGCAATTGGCAAACCTTTAGTTCGAATTGGACTGCAAGATACTTACGCGCATGGCGCTTCACAAAAATATTTGCTTGAGCATTACGCGTTAGATGCCTTAGCTTTAGTTAAAAAAGTAGAAGCGTTATTGGATAAAGATCTTGAAATTAAACCTGAAGATATCCCTTCAGCTAGAGAAATTAGCGTGCATTCGAGTGCCAAGGTCGAAGCGCTCTAAATGAGTCACTTCACTGTCACCTATCAAATTTCTCAAGGCGATGTAAAAGAGGTCGCAGAAGCCATTCGGGTAGAGCAAACTATTGAATTCCCCTTTGACTTAGCGCCAAATTGGATTCAAAAAGAAGTAGTTGGTGAGATTCTTGAAATTAATGGCAACAGCGTAAAAATAAAGTTTGATGATCAGGTCACCGGTTTTGAGCTATCACAATTTTTAAATGTTTTGTGGGGTAATGTTTCACTTTTTGAAGAAGTAAAAATTGTTGATTTAGAATTATCTCATGATTTTTTAAGTCACTTTAAAGGACCGCGCTTTGGCATAAGCGGCTTAAGGGATTTATTTGGAGTTTCTGCTTCACCGCTTTTGGCTACTGCGCTAAAGCCTATGGGTTTATCGGCTCAAGAATTAGCAAAAGATGCTGAAGTTTTAGTGCAAGCTGGTTTTAATTTAATTAAAGATGATCATGGTTTAGCCAATCAACCTTGGGCGCTTTGGCAAGAAAGGGTCCAAATAATCGCTCAAGCAGTCAGAAGCGCTAACGCAAAATTTAATAAAAGAGCCGTTTATGCACCAAGTTTGAACTTGCGAAGTGATTTAGTGGAAAGTGCTCATTGGGCAAAAGGCCAAGGTGCAGGGGCGTTATTGATATTGCCGGGAGTTTCGAGCTTTGCTTTAATGCAAACTTTGGCTGAAGATGATGAATTAGCTTTGCCTTTGATGAGTCACCCTTCAATGCTTGGCTCTTTTGTAATGAATAAAAATCATGGACTTAGCCACGGCTTGGTACTAGCTACCATCATGCGTTTAGCTGGGGCAGATATTTCAATCTTTCCAAATTACGGCGGCCGCTTTAGTTTTAGCCAAGCAGAATGTAAAGAGATTGCCGTTGCGGCAAAATCTTCTTTGGGTGATTTAAAACCGATTTGGACGGCACCTGGTGGCGGTATGACCTTAGATCGAATCGAAGAGTTAATTAAATTTTTTGGCCCCGACACTATGTTGTTAGTTGGCGGAGCCTTACATCGTGGCGACTTATATAAAAACGCTTCAGGCTTAGCGCTACGCGCGCAAAGCTTGAGCTAATTCTAAAAAGTCTTCAACAATTAAATCTACTTCTTTTTGACCGTGTGCCAAGCTGATCAACCATTGCTCATCTAAGCCCGGTGGCGTCATGATGTTGCGGTTTAATGCCCAATAAAAAGCAAGTTGGGCAATTTGAAAATCAGTTGCTTTGTAATCGCGATAGTTTCTAACTGGCTCAGGTGACCAAGTAACGCAGCCTTTAACGCCAAAACCCACGACATGTGCTGGCAATTCGTACTCATCGATGATGTCAGCGATTCGATTTAAGGCTTGCATGTTTAAAGATTCACTGCGACCTAAAGCTTCTTCGGTGCATACTCGTGCCGTTGCTTTTAATCCAGCTATAGCTAAAAAGTGACCGTTGAAAGTTCCTAGGTGAGTGTGTCTGCCATCGATCACAGTTTGCATGATTTCGGCTTTTCCACCAAATGCAGCAACTGGGATTCCTCCGCCAATTGATTTAGCTAGAGAAATTAGATCTGGTTTAACGCCAAGTCTTTGCGCCGCTCCCCTAACGCCAGCAGTGAGTCCGGTTTTTACCTCATCAAAAATTAAAACTATTTTGTAATCATCGCATAGTTCGCGTACTTTTTCTAAGTAACCATCGTCCGGTAAAACAATTCCGATGTTTTCCATAACTGGCTCTAAAAAGAAGCAAGCAATTTTTTCATGATGTGCTTTAAATACTTTTTCTAAAGCTTCGATGTTGTTATAAGGAACCACCCAAACTTCCCCTGGCACGGTTGCTTCAGTTGGGACGGTATTTGGCGCTTCGGGGTTTCCCGCCTCGTCAATGGGTGGCTTAACTGAAACCATCAATGGGTCGTAGCTGCCGTGATAGCCACCTTCAAGTTTTACTACTCCGTTTTTGCCAGTGAAAGCTCTTGCAGTTCTGATGGCATACATTGTCGCTTCAGTGCCGCTGTTGGCAAAACGAACTAAATCTAATCCAAATTTTTGGCAAAGAATTTCAGCGCCTTCACGAGTTATCGGTGAAGGAGTTACTGAAAGTGTGCCAATTTCTAGCATCTCTTTTGCTTCTTTAACTACTTCTGGGTTTAAGTGACCGACCAACATTGAGCCAAAGCCCATGGAGAGGTCGAGCATCTCGCGGCCGTCAACGTCCTTAACCCAAGCGCCGTTGGCACTAACTACGCTGATCGGGAACGGATCCCAATACTGAAATGAAGATGCCACACCTAGCGGCGTAACTTGCGAGGCATTTTTGTTTTCTAGTTCGCTCTCTGGGGCAAGGAGTGAAAACTTCTTTTCTTCCTCCGCCAAGAGCTCTTGAACTCGAGTGGGGGATAGCGGTTTAAATGAACTTGGAGTTCTTCTAAAGGTTTGGGAATGATTTTTTATATTTGTCATGGGAGTTTGGCCTGCTCGAAGACGGATGATCCGCCCCGCTGGGTTATACACCCCTTCTTAGATAGTCGATTTAATTTATTTTTTCGATACTAGCCTTATCTTGGGAACCCCGCAGCCACACCTCCGTCTACTGCTAGCACCGCACCCGTAGTTTTAAGGGATTTTTCACTAAGTAAGAAGTTCACGGTATTGGCCACGTCCTGAGCTGAGATTTTTTGCCCCAAAAGATTGCGAGTTGCATAAAAGTCCTCTAACTCTTCTGGCCTGACCCCATGGGCCGCAGCTCTTTGCTCTCGGATCCCCCCTTCCCAAAGTTTTGAATTTTCAAAAATGGCATCTGGGTTGATTGCGTTGGCTCTGATGTTTGCTTCGCCACCTTCAAGGGCGGCAATTCTCATTAACTGCAACATTCCTGCCTTGCTAACTGAGTAGCCGCCAAAGCCAGCGCCTGGAGCAAAAGCATTTTTGCTTGCGATATAAACCAAAGCGCCGCCAGAGTTTTGCTTTCTCATAACTTTCATAGCTGCTTTGGTTAACAAAAAGGCGCTTGTTAGGTTAACGCTCAAGCCTTTGTTCCATTTTTCTAAAGTTAAATCTTCTAATTTGTCAGTGACGCCAATTCCGGCCGAGAACACCACCCCGTCTAAGCCACCAAAGTTATCGATAGCCGCAAGAACCGTTTTCTCAACGACTGCTGGGTCAGTTTGATCGCCAGCACTCGTTACTACATCTTGAGTGCTTAGCTCATTTAATGTCTGAGCTAAACCTGCTTCATCTGCGTCCGCCAAAACTAAGGCAGCTCCATGATTAGCCAAGTCAATGGCAATTCCTCTACCAATACCACTGCCAGCTCCGGTCACAATAAAAATTGAGCCGGCGAAACTCTTTGGCTTGGGTTTGCTTTGCAACTTAAATAACTCCATTGGCCAATAGTCAAATTTGAAAATTTCACTACTTGGCAAACCTTCTACATTTTCAAAAGCATCTTTAGCCATGGCATGAGTTTTATGAGTGTGAAAAGAAATGTCAGCGAGCATTTGATTTTCTGCTCTACTTTGAGAAGCTAAAATCGCACCCTTTGATCTAACTAGTAAAACTTTTGGATCTGGATCATGCATGCTGTATCCGGCAGGCAGAAGTGACTTATTTTCCTCAAAATAGGCTTGATAGTGCTTACTAAATTCTTCAATTGCTTTTACTGGCTCAGCTTCAATAATCGCTGAAAAGGGCTTTATTCGAAGCATGTGATCTGCGCTAGATACTCCTGCTTTTACGATCTCGGCTAAATCTTTACGCTCTGAAATTTCTTTAAGGCGGGTATCTAAGGTGAGAATTTTCTTGCCAGATTTATTTAATCTGCCTCTTAATTGCAGCATTAAATTTCTAAAATCATCGTCAGAAATATCATTATGAATAAATAAAGATTCTGGTCTTTCAGTTAGTGAGTCTAAATATTTTTGTGCTTTTTCAACGGCTAAATAGGTTTTTTCTTCACATTTATCGGTGTCTTCATCCCACACGATTAAGCCGTGATGCGCCAAAACCACACCTTCGGCGTCTTTCAAAAAAGAAACTTGCTTGCTTAATTCAAAACCAGGCCTAATCCAATCCACATAAGCAAAGCCTTCGCCTAAAGCTTCTCTTACAGCTTTTTCGCCATTTTTGTGATTGGTAAGGGCGCAAATTACATCTGCGTGCACATGGTCGATGTGCTTAAAAGGCAAAAAGGCGTGCAGCAAAGTTTCAATCGACGGACGGCGGCTAGTTGGGTCTACTAACGCTCTAGCAACCAGATCAGTCATTTCTTCGTCCGTTAGCGCATCAAATTGCTTTAGCGCATCTAATTCTTCTAAATAGAGTCCTGGGTAATCTTTGGCAACTGCATTAGACATGTCGGCCCCAGAGCCTTTAACCCACAAAACTTTTCTTTTACGATTTAAATGATCAAGAATTTCGCCTTTAGATGAAGTATTTCCTCCGCCATAAACCACTAAGGATTGATCGCTTCCGAGCTTTTGGCTACGGCTAACTAGTTCATCGAGTTCTTTACTCAAATTATTTTCGCTCCTTCGTAAACTCTTTTTTCACTAACAACTGCGCTTATTAAGTCATGAGGGGTTACGTCAAATGCTGGGTTATAACCGCGAGAAGCTTTTGGAGCGATTCTTATGCCCTGCAGCTCTAAGACTTCATTTCCATCGCGCATTTCTATCTCAATTTCTTCACCCGTTGCGCAATCTCGATCAATAGTTGATTCTGGCGCGATTACCAAGAAAGGAATTCCTGCTCTTTTGGCAGCTAGCGCTAATGGGAAAGAGCCGATTTTGTTTGCGCTATCACCATTTGCCGCAATTCGATCTGCGCCAATTAACACCACATCCACTTCACCGCGCACAATTGTGCTGGCAGCAGCACCATCTGCCAAAACATAATGCGGAATTCCATATTGCGACAATTCCCACGCAGTTAACCTGGCACCTTGCAAAAGTGGTCTTGTTTCATCGGCAAATACTTCGCTTAATACTTTTCGATCAAATAGTTCTCGAATCACTCCCAACGCTGTTCCCCAATCGGTTGTAGCCAAGGTGCCAGTGTTGCAATGAGTTAGTGCACGAATTGGTCGCTTAGTAACTTTTTGTTCAATCCAATCGGCAGCGAGTTTTGCCATTTGCCGATTTGCCTGGCTATCGGCCGCAGCAATTTCTTCAGCTTTTGCTAATACATCTGCAAAGCCATTTTCAATTAGCGGAGCAACTTGATCCACTCCCCAGGCGAGATTAACGGCAGTGGGGCGAGCATTTCTTAGTTCATTTATTTTTTCTAAAGTTTGAGTTTGATTCCAATTTTTTTGTTTTTGCTCTAAAAGCGCAATTGCTACCCCGTAAGCGCCTGCTGCACCAAGTGCAGGAGCCCCCCTAACAGCTAACTTTTTTATAGCAACAATTAAATCGTCTACCGAAGTGACCTCTAAGTATTCAAGTGATGTAGGTAACTTAGTTTGATCTAAAAGCGTTAATTTTTCGCTTTCCCATTTAAGTGTGAAAAACAAGACATTCCTCTTAACTCTTTTGGCTAAATCCTAGCCCCCGCAAGACTAGGCTAGAGACATGACTAAATTCTTTAAAGTATTACTTTTAACTGTTTTTTTAACCTTTCAAGGTAGCCTAAGTTTTGCTCACTCTGAATTAGTTTCGACTGATCCGCTTGACGGAGCAGTGCTCACTGTACTTCCCCAAACCTTTATTGTCACCTACAACGAAGACCTTATTTCAGATGGTTCCTTTGCGGTTTTAGTTAACGAAGGAGTCGCTACTGATTTAGTAGCTGAAGTCGTCGCTAATGAAGTAATAATCACCATGCCAAGTGATTTGGAGTCAGGAGTTTATTCAGTTGAATACAAAACTGTGGCTTCTGATGGTCACCCACAAGAAGGCATTATTAATTTCACTTATGCCATTGAAGAAGCAGCCCCAATTAGTGAAGAAGAGCCTTCAGTAATTAGTCCAAACCCAAAAGAAGAAACAGAAGTTGTCATTGAGCAACCAATAGTTGAAGAAACCAGTAATTTAATGCCCGTCTTAAGCGCACTTGCGCTAGTTTTGGTCGCAGCTGCGCTCTTGTTTAGGATGCGTAGCAAAAACAAGGGGTAAATGTGGCGCTTACGCTGGCAGTTGATTGCGGCGGCGGCACTTTAAAATTTGCCAAGGTTGATCAAGATTTAAATATTTTATTAGAGCAAAACATCAATGTTGTTTACCCTTTTCCGCCGAGTGATTTAGTTTTATTGATTGAACGAGTTTTTAAAGAATTCTCACCCCTCGATCGAGTTGTTGTAGGTATTCCCGGAATGATTCGCCAAGGTGTAGTTGTAACCACCCCGCATTACCAAAATATCTCCGGGCCGAGAAGCAAAATTGACCTCAATTTAAAAAAATCTTGGGATGGCTTTAATGCCAAAGAAGCTATCTATAGCAAGCTAAATGTTGAGACAATTGTTTTAAATGACGCTCAGCTACATGGCTTAGGAGTTATTTCAGGAGTTGGCACAGAATTAGTGCTCACCTTTGGCACCGGATTAGGTTATGCCTTATTTGTCGA
>Ga0075476_10000863_pt1 | contig 13889 bp, 14 predicted proteins | sample DEB08_DNA_5_FD_76339 | JGI IMG/M metagenome (GOLD analysis project Ga0075476, IMG submission 76339) | Aqueous microbial communities from the Delaware River and Bay under freshwater to marine salinity gradient to study organic matter... | ecosystem: Environmental > Aquatic > Marine > Coastal ...
ATATATATATATATATATATATATTTGTTATGCTATTAGATAACCGATTGATAGAGCCATGGTAACGCACTAGCCGCTTCAGAACTTTGTAAGGTTAATGCACTTAAAATATAATAAGCACCTAAATTTTTATCATCATTTGTAATGCCATTATAGACCAGATTTTCGCAAATCTTAGTTGCAGTTTTTTGAATATAATAATAACTTTCATTATAGCTAAGCGACAAAAGATATCTTGGAAAGGGATTACCATGCGGATAAATGCGCTGTTTAGTTTCATCATCTATCTGTGAACGATGAATCCAGATGTCGTAAAGTTCGCGACAAAAACGAATGAGTTTTCGTTTATCCAGATTTAAAAACCATACGTGATCTGTATAATGTCCTAAAGTATTAATGTGTTGAAAAACATCAATGATTCTTAATTCTAATTGTTTTGTCATATCTAGAATCGTATCAGGCAATTTAATATTGGTTTCATTATTGACTTTAATAAGTCGAATTAAATCTGTCTGTGTTCTTTTTGGAAATTCCTTCCGTGTATATGGATTTTCAACAACAGATGACTTCTCGAAAAGTTGCCATAGAGAGATGATATCAAAACCGTAAATAAAACCATCATTATCTTTTAGACTATAAAATTGATGAGACTTAATTTGTTTCACTGGCTCGAGTGTAAAAAAATCACAGTCATTAACACATTTTTCTCTCTTATAGAATGCAGGACCTCGCAATGTATTTTCATTTCTCTGGAGAAATCCACGCACATATTTTTGTATAACCTTTGCCTTTTGCGTAAGCTCCAAATAATTATATATAAGCGTATTCAATTTCTTTTTACTTCCTGTGGTCGGTAATTTATAATATTTACATATTTTCTTCAGTTGAGTGACGGTATAATTGTATTTAAAAAGTAAATAATATTCACACGATGTTGGAACAAAAAAGTCATTATCCGTAATTCGTATTAATCGCTTTTCATAATTAGGTATTTCTTTACATAAAAAGGAAGCTATAACACCATTCAGCATTACAAATATACTATATTTAATAGAGAGAATCCTTTTGTATCCTTTTTGCAAAAAATTGATTTAAAGATAATGGAATAGATAAAGTAATATATTACCCACTATGTCCTCTTCCAACGTCATCAATGGTGCCACTTTCAACGCTTCCACTGGATTCAAATACACTGCTCCTAAGGCGAACAAGTCTGGGGGTAAGAGTGTAGGAATTCAGAGCACAGAAACAAACAAACAGCTTCATCTTTCAACCCCTCTTATGATGACGTGGGGATGTTCTGGATATGAAAATCCACAAACAGGTCAAGTAGAAAGTTATGAACTAGCACTTCAATTCCCGCGTCAACAAGATGGAAACTACAATAATGATACTGCTTCATTTCTCAAGTCAATGAAGGAGTATGAAAGTCGTATCAAAGCGGATGCAATCAAAAATTCAAAGGATTGGTTTGGAAAGTCAAGCATGAATCCTGCGGTTGTAGATGCGTTGTTTACACCAATGCTCAAGTATCCTAAGGACAAGAGCACAGGAGAACCAGATACAACACGAGAACCAACACTCCGCATCAAGGTTCCTTATTATGATAATACCTTCAAGGTTGAAATCTACAATCTTGATCGTAAGATGATTTTCCCAAATGCTGATGAGCCTGAACTAACACCAGTTGATTTGATTCAAAAGACACAAAATGTTGCTCTTGTCATCCAATCAGGTGGTATTTGGTTTGCAAATGGTAAATTTGGAACAACTTGGCGACTCGTTCAAGCTGTCGTTCAACCCAAGGCATCCATTCTTGGAACTCGAACATGTCACGTTGTCCTTACCGATAATGCGGTAGCAACCCTCAGGGCTGATAAGGTAGCAGATGAAGAGGAACAAGCAACATCTTCAACCGTTGGAGCAACAACAGTCGAATCATCAGAGGATGAAGCCGATGACCCACAATCTGCTCGAGCTCCAGAACCAACTCCTGTTCCAGTAGCAGAACCAGCACCAAAGAAGAAAAAGGTTGTTCGTAAGAAAAAGACAACAGCAGAATAGTAATAAAATAACATCATAAAATACATTGAATAGAAAAAATAAAATTTTCCAAATGATAAATCGAGCGATAATTATTATTATACAATTTTAATACTGCATTAAATTCATTGAATACTTTAGTAATTTTTTCATCACCTAGATCATTTTTTTTACATATAAATTCCAATAGTTCATATAAGAATAAGTAAATATCTATTTGATAAATTAATAAATCATATAGAACATCTCTAATATCTCTTATTGTTTTATGTTGTTCTATATGTTTTACCATTTTTTCAACAAAACTATGTGAAATACTTTTTGTTTCATCATATCTCTTTGGTATTTTTTTAAATGGAATAATTAAACAACAATCCAAAATATGAGTTGAAATATTACTTATATTATGAACCAGAAAAATATAATGGATATGCGTGTGATTAGGTTGATTCATATATGTGTAAAAATTATCCAATAAATCATTATTTATGGAGCAGAAATTCTTGCATAATATTATAAATGGTTTATTGTGACCTAAAAACACTATTTGATTGTATATACAATCCCACAATGATTTTGACACGCACCCCAAAAAACTGAAATTTATTTCAATGTGAATATCGCTTATTTTAAATATGTAATCATTATTATTATACACTATAGTGATCTTTTTTTCATAATTTAATGATGATGGACTCATAGTTGATATAAAAGATAACGCATGCTGATATTTATTACCTTGTTCGGGTCCATAAAATAGTAAATGATCGAAGTTTTTTGGTATTATTTTAATAGTCTTATCTGATATATAGGAGTTACGAATTGTATCTACAAACTTTGCCATTGTATCTTTAATTAATAATTAGTTTGTTTTTAATTATTAATATATGTCAAATAATTATTATGAATGGTAATACACGAAATCTTATTATAAGCACATATTTTTTTAAAAAATTTATTCATCCAGAAAAACAGATTTATATTCCTAAAAATGACTTCAATGTCATTAAAAATTTGTATACAAAAACAAGAACATCATGGGAAGAGGCAGATGTTCGGATTTTTCACGATGGATTGGATAAAGAGTTTATTACACGTTATTCAAAAAAATGGATTAAATTTGTTTATGTGGATTCATTAGAATTACCTATGTCGCCTAAAGATATACGCCTCATACTGGCATTGGAATATATCAAAGAAAATCCACAATGGGACAATATTTTTATTGTCGATAGTTTAACAGTAAAGTGTATTTGTAATCCATTTAATGCTGTTACTAACAATATTAATTCTTTATTTATAGCTAGTCAAAAAAAGAAACTGTTAGACAACAGCATGTTTCTTAAAAAACTAAATAAAATTGGTGAAACTTTAGAAGCGGATGGTCTTGAAGAACGACCCACATTAAATGCAGATATTATAGGAGGTAATCGTAATGTATTAATTCCCTTTTTAGAGAAAGTAGAAGATCTTTTAGTGCGATTACACGAACTATTCAAACGTTATAGTGGCGGTAGTTTTTCTATTACCCATACTATGATTGCTGTAAATTATGTGGCTCTTTTTTATGATAATATTTTAACAGGTCACCCTCTTCACACCCAGAATAAAAATTATCAAATGCATGGAAACGCACAGGGTAATCTAATGTTTACATTTAATTAATATACAATAGGTATCAACCATACAATAGGTATCAACCATACAAATAGGTATCACTATGTATGTATAATCTATAGACTATCCAAATAGCATTGTAATTATTTGAATAGTATTAAATGAAGAATACTTATTACTCTTAATAGTATGTATTTAGTTATACCATATCAATGCATATTTAAACAGAATAATTGGTTTTTTGATGATAAAATAAAAAATTTTATTTACAGCGATGAAACTACTACTGTTAATTCAGTTTATTTAACTATTCCATTCAAAAATGATAAAGATTATAATCGAAAACTGATGTGTCATTTCAAAAAATTTTTAATGAATTTAAATTCTAAAATTCCTAATTTAAATAGGGTAAAGCTTTCACACCATGTTACTATTACAGAAAATGATGTCTCGCCTGTAATTATTGCTCTCAAACACATATTTTACTCTCATAGCCAGATTGTTGTATTATGGGAACGCATAGATAATAAATCATCTCCATAAAGTATTACTATTAACCATCTGTAATAAAGTATTCCAAATTCATTTGCATTATGAAAATAATCACAAACTGGAATGACGCTAAAAATAAAATTATCCACGATGGCGAAACTAACCATGATGATGTATCAGAGCGATCTTTATACATCATTATTAATTGCAAAAATAACAAGATAAAACTCAACACATTGAATCTAGTATAGTCTTTCGGAATATTTCCAATCTCTATATTTTTAGAAAACTTAATTGTGATGGATAGTAACCAAATACAAATACCTAAAATAACCACTACTGGAATCAATGGAATAAATAATTGCCATTTTAATTCGGGAAGACGAATCAACGGAACTATTTTTAAAAGAATGAGTGCAAATAGTGATAATACTACTGTGCTATATCCACTAATCGCACCAGCTCCACTAGGGAAAAGCATTGCCACACTATATCCAGCCACTATCAACGCATATGTTATTAATTCTAAATAATCAAGGTTTTTCATTATATTAATGTACTATAATAAATTTATTTACAATAAGCTGAAAAATAGTATTATAATTGTCTAAATAATCTTCTGCCAAAAGCGGAATATTTGATTCTAATAATGCCTTAACAGCTCTTTTTACTTCATATTTTAAATGTTCTGGGGGCTTTAATCTATATGTAAAAACCCAATTATCTATACTAATATTGGATTCGCCGAAAAAATGATCTCTCGCCATCACTGTATTATTATTTTCATATCGTAAATGGATAATACCACCATTTTTTTTGTAGTCATGATGACTAATATACCCCTTTACACAGCCATAAATTTCTTTGATAGAATGAGATCCACATTGTTTAAAAGGAAATTTATCGATTTCAATAGCATATGCAGGATATGTTGTTGGTCTATCTCCACCATTCATTGATGTTATTTTGTGTATTCGCCACCCATGATTCACATCATTGTGTGGATAAATCATTTTTTCTACATAATCATTTGTATTTTTTTCCAAACCATGTCTTATAAAAATCTGCGACTGATTTAGATAAAAATAATTTAAACCTGGATAAATATGTTTATAAAACAAATCTAGTTTATCTTTAGTTGCATCACTAAGATTCTGTATTTTATCTCGTCCATTAGAGAGAAAACATGAATGGACGGTATTGGAAATAGTATATATGTCTTGGGGACAATTATCTCCCTGTTGAGATAATAAAATATGAGTAAATATTTCTATCCATCGTTTTGTTTTGTCTTTTTTAATTAAATACGCAACAAAGCATTTTATAATGCCATCAAAGAGATGAGGTAAATAATTTTGATGAGTTGACCGCATCATATAATTGATGTAACCACAGTTATGAAGGGATGGGGATGTAGATGTGGATGTGGATTTGGCTAACCCCCCTTTTTTTATAGCATGGCAACGCGGACACAGGACATTCATAAAGACCAGACAAAAATCCGCAAAATCATTATTGACATTCCTAAATATCTCTACTTGCGACTCTAATTTCAGCATTGTATTTACTTTATCAGTTACATCCAATTTATCATCCCCTTTTCCATAACTTGCTCGTGTAATTTTCTTAATATTCTTAATTATTTTAGATTCATCACTCCTAATCATTTTTTTTGTATTTTCATCCGTTACTGTAATTATATGAAGTGTTAAGTATTTCATTTTATTTTTCAAAAAATCGTCAGATGCTAAGCGTTTACCAAATCCTTTCTCCAATTTCAAAGTAACCATGACTCTTATACAACTACTATAACAAATAGCTTTTATTTTTTTTTATATCTTAAAACATAATCCAATAATAGTTGGATATCACAAGTTTCTGGATCTTCTTTAAATTGTTTCAATGAAATGAACTCTGGTTTTTTGTGTGTTTCGGTTTTGTAATAGAGATACAACCCATACTTGCTTTTTCGCAGAGAGACATCATTCGACACATTACGAATAATATCCTTTGACTTATTATTCATTAATGTTACTACGTCATCTATTGTGACCTCGATAATATCCTTTTCTAGTTGAGTCAATGAAATTGATTTCTCATCGATTATTGCATAATACCCATATTTCCCTTTTTTAATAAGGACATCTTTATCCTGATATTGACCTATACATCGGGAATTATGACTGTCATCCAATATGTCTTCCAGTGTATAGTTTCCATTCTCTAGCTTTTGAATATCAATATCCTTTTTCACATTCTTAAACGAAACTGTTTCCCCATTGTCTCTCGAATACTTTATGACAGGTCCGTATTTTCCAATCATATAAGTGTGGAATTCATCAATCTGTATCTGTTTTCTCTCTTGAATGCACGGAGATGCATCGATATCTTTTAAACAGGTTTCACACAAAGTATACCAGATCACTTCATCTTTCGCAATCTTATCCAACTCATTTTCCATATCTTTGGTGTAGTCATACTCGAAAAACTTCGCAAAATGAGCTAACAAATACTCTATCACCATTATTCCGACACTCTGGATAACCAATTTGTTCTTTTCATTTCCGAATTCACGCTGATGTTCCAGTTCGCTCAATTCTTCTCCCACTAACTCAAAATCGATGCAACTCAGTTTTTTACCCTGAATATTATCACGCTTCACATAACCACGCTCCTGAATCTTTTCGATTAACGATGCGAACGTCGACGGTCTTCCAATTCCCTTTTCTTCAAGTATCTGCACCAATTTTGCCTCAGTGTAGTGTTGTTTGAGCTCCTTCAATGTGACCTTTGCTGTTATCTTTTTGTAAGTGTCTACAGACTTCAACATTTTTAAATAAACATATATGGAATTCTCTTTCTCATACCCTGCAACTGCTTTCCATCCTGGGAATACTGCCTGCTCGGTAGAATAACGATACTCCTTATCATATGGTGCAGTAATAACAGCCGTCACTGCATCATATTTTGCAGGTGCCATACAACTCTCCACTGTATTTCGCCATATCAGATAATACATTTTTTTTTCTTTTGATGAAAATTCTTCGGGGAGTTCAGTGCGATTTACGTCTGTGGGACGGATGGCTTCATGTGCCTCTTGGGCGTTGTTGGCATCTTCCCCTTTTTTACCTTTTTTGGATTTATTAGCTTTACTCTTCTCTTTCTGGACACCCATAGATTCTAATTCACTACGCACATAATCATCTCCCCATTTTCTCTCTACGTAGTGTTTTGCTTTAGTCAAAAACTCTTTACTATAAATCTCACTGTCAGTTCTCATATATGTGATGAATCCCCCTTCATAGAGCTTTTGACAGAGAGACATGGTTTCTTTTGGACTCACTCGTAATTCCGTATTTGCCGTTTGCTGAATCCGACTCGTGGTAAAAGGCTTGGGTGGATTTTTTGTGGTTTTTCGCACCTTTCCACAGGAATAACGATGTTCAAAATTAACACTCTCTTCCAAAAACTCCTCCATTGTTTCTTTGTCTGTGAATTGATGATTAAGAGAGAAAGGAAGAGAATGGTCTGTAAAATACCCTGTTGTGCTGTAGACCATCTTTCCTGGTGATTTATCGATTTCTTTTTGATTTTCATAGATAATCCGTAATGCGGGTGTTTGACACCGTCCTGCCGAGAGTCCTGTTTTCGATTTACGTGAAATGTGGGCCCACAAAAGTGGCGACAACTTGAATCCAACAATGATATCCAGGATTTGACGTGCTTGCTGAGCGTGAACTACATTCATATTAATAACTGTGGGTTGCTTTATAGCCCGCTGAATCGCTGGTTTCGTTATTTCATGGAAAATAATCCGCTTTGTGGTTGCCACAGGCAACTTAAACAACTGACATATATGCCACGCGATTGCCTCGCCCTCACGATCATCATCTGTCGCCAACACCACTTCATCGCATTTTTTTATCAATCCCTCTAATCGCTGAATCTGTTGCTTTTTGCTCTCAATCATTTTAAAGGTAGGTTTAAAATGATTTTCAACATCCACGTCTTTGAGACTTTGGAGCGTCGTTATATGACCGTATGAGGCAATACATTTATATCCAGGACCCAAAAAACTCTCAATCTTTTTACATTTAGCAGGCGATTCAACAATCACCAAAGAATTTTTCACGTGTTTTGATGCCATATCCCTCTTTGGAATCGTCTATTAATTATTATATATTTTTCTCTTTATTATATTTCAATATTAATACTAATAACTATTAATTTTCTTTTGTATTATAGTAAGTTTGTCCTGTGAAAAATTTATTATCACCTTCACTATCATCATTATTTATTGGTGATGGGTCTGTTTCACTGGTTCCATCATTTGAATACTTAATAGCAGTTCCGTAAACACGGACACTACCGCTATTGACAACACCACCTTCACTATAAGATACAAATCCAATCGAATTACCAGTCTCTTCAGCATTACTGACAGTCAAGTTCTTCACACTGTATCTACACTCATGACTGAGTCACCTACCTTTTCTTGGTACTGTTCCCAAGAAATAGTTTCGATAACGCATCCTCCACCTCCTCCCATGGTCTCTCTATACTCTCTAGAGAGAAAAAAACATATGTAAATAGTGATTTATTGTGTTATTGTGTTATTGTATTATTCTGTTATTGTGTTAAATTTATTTACATATGTTTCATTTAAAATTCAGTTGGCATAGTGCGGTTTCCACCACGCTCATTTAAGTATTTCATCTGTTCCGGAGAAGTGCAGGCACATCCAGTGGAAGTAGAGTAAGTGGTGGGACAGCATTCAGGTTTGAATTCATTATCCTGGAAATAAAATAAAGTATTTTCCAGTGGGACGGGAGTTCCCTTGTAATTTGCGTGCTTATCCAAAATAGATTGGTATCCCATATCACCAGCGTATGCAAGCGATTTGCTCATCCAGGAATCTTTCATATCGGCATTGTTATTATGATCGAGAGTGGCAGCATTTCCTAAAGTAGTCATTGCCTCTTTCATCGACATTTTAGAGCAACCGCAAACGGTGTGGGTCGAAACCAAGAATCCTAAAACCATGAAAATGATGGCGTTCAAAAGATTGAATTTAAAACCAAGAACAGAGAGATTCATCTTATTATATATTGAGTTTCTAAAAAAAAATCAGGAAGTATAAAAATCAATATTCCAATTATAATCCTTAAGTTTTTGTTCTTTGATATGAAAACTCCCTCTATCTGTTAATAAATGGTTCAATATCTTGCATCTTTTTTCAGAAGCTTTTTTATTCTTATATTTGCCTAAATTTTGGATACGAGAAAGTCCCAATGTTCCAGTAAATATAGAATAATCAAAAAGTTGCTTATTGTTTAAAATAGTCACTACACCAGTTATTCTCTCTCCGCTTCTCAATCTATCTCCTACTTCAACTTTATTCATAGCTACAGATCCTTTTCCTAAAATATCGACACATGTTTCTGGATGAAATCCATTCTCAGTGGTGTTAAATAAGTCCTCCACTTTCGAACAGTTATATTTTGTTAAATCCATATTTCTCTCTATCTCATCCCAATCCATAAAGACATAATCCCCAGCAGCAAATTTCTTTTTGGTAGTATTCAAACAATAAATATACTTGTCGGTAAAGTTGGAGAGAGAAATCGAATCTGGATGTTCTTTAACATAGATCCACGAACCATTATGATGCACTTTATGGGTCCCACTCACAGTAACATTCCCTAAACTATACATTGTTTCATGTCTGGCATCGAGTTTCAATACAGCAGTCACTGTGCCACCACACATCAGATTTGTTCCCACAGGAATAGCATCGATGGTGTAGAGAACATTATTCAATCCACGTATGAGTGTGTTACCTTTGAAGCAACTCGGACGGACACCCGTTTTTTTCTCAATATTTCCCATGGTCTTTAGCAATAAACCAAAGGGTATTGAAATTACAGTGACCGTGGCAGTGGCTGCCAAAGCCATCTCAAAACCCACAAAAGGGATAAGCCACATTGCAGCAATAGCAGCAGCAGCAGCAATAAGAAATGCTTTAATAAAATTAACAATATTGAAGAGTGCTGAGAGAAGTGTCAACATACTCGCCATAGCTGTGTAGAGTCCCGTGTAGAGAATACCGTGTGTTTTCATCATTGCATCTTTTGCGACAATAACAAGTTTTTGAAATGGGACGAGTATCGATAGTAATCGATTCATAATATTTCGCGTGATATCTTCACTACCAGTGCGAACTTCTGAAATAATTTTGCGGATTTCATTGATCGCTTCTTCGATTGCCTTAAAGGTATCATTGATGATATTAACACTCGCCTCAATAGGCAACACGGCGAGACCTGCCATATCTTTCACAATCGATTTAATACAGTAGTTGAAGTTCTCTGCTGTAAAACTAAACTTGTCTTTGCCTCGCGGAGCGTTGATAAATCCAGCAAAGGGCATTACCGATGGCGAACATCGCTCTTGAGTCCAATTGGCACGAATAGGTGTAATGTGTCGCTGAACGTATGTATATGAAACTAGTAAGAAAAAAACAAACAGTAAAAAAGATGAGCCTAACACAGAAGCATTATATCTGTCGAAAAATGTTTGATTCTCGTATATTGTATTAATTTTTGCCTCCATAAACTTATATTAAGATGATAAATTAATTATGCTACTTCGTCGTCGTTCCAGTCCCAGAATGTTCTCTCTCCTATAATAATACGTTGAGTAGATGTGATAAGGCAGTAAAAAAAATCATTCGTAGCTTTGGTTAACACTGCTTCAGGGTGGTCTTTAACAGGGATGAACTTGCCTGAATTGTCCTGAATTAAATGTGATCCTGTTACTAAAATATCACTGCTATTCTCTCCACCAGATAGTTTATAAAAGCAATCATTGGTTGTATTTCTCAGTTTTAATACTCCTTCGATGAGAGAACCATCCTTTAGAGTATCACCCAGTTCTAATAAAGACATTTCACTCAATATTCCATTTTCTAATCGGACTTTTGTTGTTGGATCAAAACACAGTGCTCGCGTCATTTTTCCTGGGGGTCCATTCCATGCTGACTGCATAGCATCCATCGTTCCACTCACCATATAGAGGATAGCCGTCATAATTCCAACTAGTTTAGCAACTAAATCTTTCAAATGAATCATCGTTTTTTGTATCTCTACCAGAATATTTAGGAGAATACCAAAAATATCTTGGACGATGGAGGTCACAAAAGAACGGGTTGATGAAATAACTTTACGGACATCATTAATCGATTCCTCAAATTCTCCACCAGCTGTTTGAATAATATTGATAGAATGTTGTAAAGGGAACAATAAATAACCCATAAAATCCTTCATCATGGTTTGAGTGCAGTAAGTGAATGTTTTTGTCGGATCTTCACCGAAAAAACTGGCAAAAGGCATAACCATTGGATTGCAACGATATTGGACCCAATTTTCACGTATATTTTTTACACCCACACTCATAAGAGGAACCAGATAAAGAAAAATGAATATTAGTATAATAATACTAGTTAATGTAATATCATATCCGTTCATATTACATTAAGACTCTATTTTTTTTTCTGGGTTTTGTTTCGTCTACTTTTTCCCTTCTTCTCCTTCTTCTCCTTCTTGCCCTTTTTTAATGTTTTCTTGCTTTTGCTCTTCTTGCTTTTGCTCTTCTTGCCTGAGTTTATGATTAATCTCTCTAAACGCTGAAGCAATGAACCTCCAGACTGTGATGATGATTGTGGAGGAATGGGAGGCACTTTAACATCGCTATCGTATTGAGCGTTGGAAACACCTGCTAATAAGGTTTTGCTAGCATTGGTTGCTAAGGTATTGCCATTATTGGGTCCATGTTGAGGCATACCAAACATGGGAGCTTGAGGGACAGTGATTTCGGCAGGTTGGATTGTGGCACCACCCCAATGAACTCGTTTTCGTCGTCTCTCTCTTATGGGTACGCGAAGAGAACCATCGTTGGGTGCGCGAAGAGAACCGCCGTGGATTTTATTTAGTTCATTCTGAGATTTCACACTATCCATTCGGTGTTTCAAAGAGGTTTCGTATGGATTACCTACACCTCCATATGTTTCCACTGGTGGAAGAACAGTATTTAATTTTAATGATGCGTTGCTTGTCATATTATATATTAAAGAGAAAATAAAATATTATACCAAAATTATGGAAATGAATCCAGTTGAGCGACTTAAACTTCAAGAAATGATTAAGGCGAATAATGTAGAAGACCAGACAGCACGTATTCGCGAACTGAAACATAGTGAAAAAATTCGCCAAGATGTTTCTACGTATCTTCAGTTGGTACAAAAATATCCAGGTAGTCAAAATAAAGAGTTCTTTAAGCAAAGCTGTCTAAAACAATGTTCTTTTTTGTTTAATAATTACACTGATATTTATAATAAGTTGGTAAAGAACGAACTCAATTTGACTATTTTGATGCAGTTTGTTGACGTGCTCCGCGATATAGAGAATGGCTCTATGGACCAACATGAGGGTTCGTTTAAGGTGGGGAAAATCCTAAAGGAGTTGTATATCGATACTGCATTGCGAAAAGAACAGAAACTCCAAGCAAGAAGTGGAGGTCGTGGAAACACCAAGAAAGAAAAGGGTCCAAGTAAAGGAAAGAAAATTTCGTATGCAGAATTTAAAAAATCTCATTAATAATAAATCACTATTTACATATGTTTTTTTCTCTCTAGAGAGTATAGAGAGACCATGGGAGGAGGTGGAGGATGCGTTATCGAAACTATTTCTTTGAAAGCCTACCAAGAAAAGGTAGGTGACTCAGTCATGAGTGTAGATACTAATACAGACACTTACACTTTTGTTTCATCACACACTATTAAATGCTATAATATCGAGTTTTCTAAAAACGACACATTAGTTATTGCAGAAGGAGCTAATGTCATTTTAGAAGGAACATTAACTATTGAGAAAGAAACCGTTGGAATTGCCCGAATCACTGTAAACGGAAGTTTAACTCTTAAGGAAGGAAGTGCTATTACATTCGGAACTATTACACGTGGTGCGAGCGGGATTGTAGTGAATTCCTTAAATGGATTAGTTATGGAAGGCGGAGACATCACAATAGACACTATCAAGGATGGCATAAACAAGGATGACGAAGCATCAGTTGGCATAGCAATAGTTAAGGATGGTTCAATGATCCAGAAGGGCGGTTCAATTAAGATAGAGACCATGGAAAAACTTGCTTATGGTATAAGGGCTTATCAAGGAGGAGAGTTCGCTCAAGAAGGAGGTCTGATTAAAATAAATACTATGACATCAGAAAAGGATGATGATAATTTTGTTGGTGGAGTAGTTGCTTATCAAGGAGGAAGAATCATTCAACACCAGGGTAAAATCCATGGAGTCACTGTGCGAGGTAATTATACCAGTTTGGTATATGTGGATTCTGATGATTCATTTGATGGTTCATTGTTCGTTCAAGAAGAAGATGGGCTCATTCAAGTGGATAATGTTGAGAATGCACTAGGTGTTAGTCTAAATTATAGTGCAACATTTACCCAAAATGGAGGACAAATCACAATCAGTAATGTTACTGGTGGTGGTTTTTCTGCTTTCGGTGTTATTGTAAATTATAGTGCAACATTTACCCAAAATGGAGGACAAATCACAATAAGTAATATCACTAGTGTTGGTATTGATGCAGTAGGTGTTAGTGTAAATTATAGTGCAAGATTTACCCAAAATGGAGGACAAATCACAATCAGTAATGTCACT
>Ga0075476_10000865_pt1 | contig 13881 bp, 21 predicted proteins | sample DEB08_DNA_5_FD_76339 | JGI IMG/M metagenome (GOLD analysis project Ga0075476, IMG submission 76339) | Aqueous microbial communities from the Delaware River and Bay under freshwater to marine salinity gradient to study organic matter... | ecosystem: Environmental > Aquatic > Marine > Coastal ...
CCGCCGCAGATGCAAGCACTCTAGCAAGTGCGGCAATGATTGATCCGTTTGCCTCATCTATTACAACTGGAATAGGAGTGCCAGAGGTGATCCAACCATACGCAGAATATGGGTCAGGCATGACGGTTACCCCGCAGTATGATGCGTTTGGTGATGTTATATCTGCGCCTGAAATACCATTTCAAAGCGAGTATATGATAGATCCTTTTGCTGCGCAGCCAGCAACACCTTACGATGCTGGCGAGTTTATGGGTACATCATTCACAGACCCAACCGTTCCAGCCCTGTCACGTGCGGGTGAACCGCTAACGTATGGACTTGATCAAGGAACTGCTGATCTTATCTACCAAGACTTTGGCGATGTAATGGATCCATTTGATCCACGATTAAATGCTCAGGCAAGCACTGGTCAAGATCTTACAAATAATCTAGTAGATAATACTAGACAAAATAATATTGTTGCAGAGTTACAAAGACTGGATAATCAATCCGCAGATGTGGCAGCAGGAACTGCACTTGTAGATCCTTTATCGGGATTTACAGCCCCTTATGGTGGGGATATTTATTCCCCGCCACCTACAAGCAATCTGTACACAATGGACAATGCGGCAGCGGAAGGAGCAATGAACCCTTTTGAAGTTGCTATTGATAAAGCAGGAATTGCTGCAGAAGGTTTATGGGATAAGATTCCCGACTGGGCAAAGCAGCAGGGAAGTTCATTCCTGTACAACATGGCTATGCAACTTATGAGTAGTATGTTTAAAAAACCAGAGTTACCTATTGGCGGTGGCGGAGGTCAAGCCTTTGCTCCTGCATTCAGGGCCACAACCGTGCCATTTAGCGGTGGCGGTGGAGGGGGTGGTTTAGGAGGCAATACATTGTTGCCCGCAAGACAACGCACTAGATTTGTTCCTCAAGGAGTAGCGTAATGCCATTAAGTTTTGAATCAAAAATACCTTTCGACATATTTGGTAACAGCACTACCATAAAGGCTGACATACCTGATGATGAGCCTCAGCGAAAGAGGTTTAATCCTATGGCATCTTGGATGAACGCATCCCAAGTCATGGACGAAGAGTTCTCAAGCGCTCCTGCTTTTGGGGCTGAGACTTTCCCTGCGCAGAACGCAGCGGTAGATACTAGCGCATTACCTACAGAGTTTAATATGGGACAAGGGTTTCAGCCAAATGCCCTATACGGAACGGACATGTCTCAACAGCAAGATCCAGCAGCATTAGGGTTTGCTAATATGCCGTATGACCTCACAGGAGCCCCGTCACAAGGCGGTGGTATATCCCGTCCTATGACACCTGAGATGGCGCCATTCGGCTCTATGGACGTTACAGGCGGTATGACAGCAGATCAGCAGATGGCCGAAGAGGTGATGGCTGTTGACCAACAAGTAACCCCGTTTGATGACCAATGGATGCGTGATCAGGAGGCTGTAACATCTGGTGCGGTACAGACTACGGTAGACAAAGAGTGGTTAGATACGGGTGAGCAGTACGGCGCATCCGCCCAAGAACTTCAGCAGCATCAGGCGGTGATAAGCACGGCTGCTTCTGAGCATGACGGATCCAATACTGTTGGTGGTCGTGATGCCATGAATGATCCCGTTCTTAGGGAGCGTCTGGGAGACTTAACTTCTAACCCAACGAAGCGTCGTGAATCTTACATGAAGCGTATGAGCGCAATGCTTCTTCAGTCGTTCATGCTAGAACTTGCAGCAAAATCTATGGGCGTGGAGTCTAGGGCTTCCCAGTTTACTCAGCAAGCCATGAAGATGATGGAGGCTGAGATTAAGTTTGATGATGAGGAAAGACTGTTCCAGATTCAAAAGGCTGTGTTCTACCCCGGCGGTCAATACTCTCCGCCCGCAACAAAGCAGGAGGCTTTCGACCGTGCTATTGCGGCAGGGGCTTCTGTAGACGAAGCGGCTGCGATGAGCGGCCATATTCCCGCAGACGCTGGATTCGATACGTATTACGTTGAAGGTGATAATGGAAAAATAAAAACCATCTACGTTCCAAAGGGCAGCACTCCTCCTCCGGGGTCAACATCTGCGTCTACAGTTGCTCAGTACAATGCAGAACTAACATCGGGCGGAAAAACCAGCGCAGCAGTAAAGGATGTAGAACTCATAATTTCACATGAGGAAGAAGCGAAAAGACTTAGAAGTCAGGGCAAAAATCAAGAAGCAAACTACCATGAAAACTTTGCAAAAGATTTGCGCAAACGTCTTCGCATGACTGAAGGTCTTCCGGGGTCTTCAAAGAGTGCATTTTGGAATTCTTTGTTCGCTCCAAGATTCAAACAATATTACGAAGATCAATCAACTGGTTACAATTCATCAAACTCTCTTCCGTTTTCTATGGTTAACCCTGATGGAAGCAAGGGTGACAAAATTTTGCCTACCGAATTATTTAATATGTGGGGCAATGAATATTCTTTCGATTTGTACGAAGGAGATAAGAGGATTACGATTCAAGGTTGGCCATCTCTTAGGGAAGACGAGCCTATTGCGAAGCCTATTGTTCCTGCCGCTGCATTAGAAATTTTAAAGCAGAATCCTTCTCCACAGAATATTGAATTTTTTATAATAACTTATGGTCGAGACGCACTACCAAAGGAATATGAATAATGGCAGAGTTAAAGGCTTCTAGTGTACTTAGTGCGTTTCTTCCCGGCATGCAGGGGAAGAGGATAGGTGGATATGTAGATGAGGATGTTGAGAATGTAGTTACTGCTCCCCAGTATGAGGAGAATCCATTTATCGTTAAGAGTCTAGCAGATAACCCTTTCGAGCATCTTGAGAGGTATACCGGTGGTAAAACTTTTCCGACTCCTGAAGGTGGAAAAACAGACGCCATCTTCTATGCGTTATCCTACGGGGCGAGAGATTCTGTCCGTGGCGCAAAACAGAGGCTTGGAATTGGCGAAGAAGATATGAAACGTGAAGATGAATATCTCAAGTTTCTTATAGATGAGTACGGAGAAGATATTCAGTATGCGTATTATGGTGGCCTAGTTGCAGATCCTGTTGGGTGGGGAATTCCAGCATCAAAGTTAAGACATATTGGTACTGTGTCAGATCTTGTCGTTCATGGCGCAAAGGCCGGTGCACTTTCGGGAGCGTTATCAGGATCTCTTGCATACATTGACCCAGAGTCTCAGAGCCTAGTAGATCCCAACAGACCCCCTACGGTTGCGGAAAATATTGCAACCGGAACAGTTGGTGGTGCGGTTGCTGGCCCAGTCTTTTCTTTGGCCGGAAAAGGCATCGCAAAAGCTTATGAGCCTATTGGCGAAGCAATGTGGAAACTAGCAAAGACTCCAGAGGGGGCGGGGGCATTGGCTGGTGGAGCATATGGTTTGTACTCTTTTGATCCTAACGCAAACTGGGAAGAGAGATCCAAGCACATGGTTACTGCTGCATTGATTGGGGGAGCAACTGGCGCTACTCCACGCATTGCTGACACTCTGTACGCAAAGGCGACAGGTGGCGGTAAGATTAGCGAGATGCTGCCCGCTCTTCGTGTGGAGGCAGGAGGAACAACCTATGGAACAAAGCCCGGACGATCATGGAAAGAGCGTGAACTGACACTGAGGGAAGGTTTTGGAACTTGGTTCTCTCCTTACTACAAATTAAACGATGAAGTTATTCATGCAATAAGGCAGTTCCGTGGTAAGCGTGGTAAATATTTTGAGGATTGGAAAGGCTTACTTCAAGGTCTTGAAGACATGCCTATTGAAGATCGTAAACTTATGTACCGTATGCTGGATTCTAAAACGCAAGGGATCGGCACGGATGATTTTAAATTTGAATTGTCTTCCAAAACGGCAGAGGCTAGAGATAAGATAACAGAATACTCTGAGGCTTTGGTAGACTTGGGCATGCTGAGCGAGGATGTGTTTCTGAAGAATGCTGACAACTATCTTCGCAGATCATACACTAAGTATGAGGTTGACGGAAAGCGTGGGTACGATCCAGAGAACCCCTTTGCTAATGATCCGGTGTCAAAAGTATTTGCCGCAGACCATCTGTACAAGATGCGTGGAAAGGTTCAAGAGATACCTATTGAACAATGGGCGGCAAAGAGAAGCCCGGACAAAGAAGAGTTTGATATGTGGGAGGCTCTTGAGTTTAGGAACGCACGTGGAGAAACCGTTGACAGCGCTGCTGATGCGGCATCTGTTCGTGTTCGCAGGGACTGGACGAAGGCGGAGCGCACAGAATATGGAGAGATCGAGGACGCACCTTACGCACTATACCGCACAGGTATAATGCTTTCCAATGACCGTGCTTTAGGAGAGTTCTTTGATCAAATTTCTAGGAGTGTGGCTAAAGATCCTAGAAATCTTCCTATCGGAAACCTTCGTAGTCAAGGATATGCAAAGATCCCAGATAGAAAAGAGTTCGGTAATCTTGGAGGAAAGTACGTAGACAAGTGGACTCACGCACAGATCATGAAGATGCGTGAGGTTTACAACCAAGGAGTCTGGTCTAAGGTAAAAGACAATTACAAATTCTATAACGGAATATGGAAAGGTCTAAAAACTATTGCGCAGCCTGTCGTTCACTTCAACAATCTTATGTCCAGCGGTGCTATGTATGACCTCGCTGGTGGCAGGTGGAGCGATGTACCACGCATTGCAAGGTCGCTCATTAAAGATGACGAACTTGCACAGAAGATGAAAGAGGACGGAGTTATTGGGTCTTCTTTCATGACTGAGATTGATGAAGCCCGCAAAAAAACATTGGAGAGTTACGCAAGTTTTGGTGAAAAGTTAAAAATCACAGGCCCCAAAGAGATCTCTGGTGTGCTTGACTTTGTAACAAGGAATGCACGAAAGTACATTGGCGGAACTTGGGACACTATGGGGAATATATACCAGTGGGAGGATAACATCTGGCGTGCGGCGCTGTACAAGACCAAATATGACGAAGCAATCGCTAAAGACTTTGGAGAAGAAAAGGCTAGGCAGTACGCAACGAGATACGCAAAGGAATTCTTCGTTGACTACGACCAAGAGACCCCGGTTCTTAGCGTTATGAGGAATACTGCACTTCCATTCTTCTCATACACTTATGGCACTGTCCCACGCATTGTAGAGTCTGCCATTAAGAACCCTGCTGGTTACGCTAAATGGGCTGGCATGTTTTGGGCTATGAATCAAATAGGAGAAGAGGGCTCAGGTTTTTCCTCTGAATACTTTGATCGAATGGATGCTGCGCTTGAGCCAAACAGAATGTTTGGTTTCATGCCTGTGCGACCAGAGATAACACTGACAGAGAACATATCGTCAATGCTTTCTGAGAATGCAAATGACATTCAAGTTCTGAACATGAGCCGTGCAACACCTTTGGGAGCATTTGATTTCAGCGATCCTTCAAGGGGTACCGCAGGTAAGATTGAGGGCGTGCCCGGATTCCTGCAGCCAAGCGGTGGTGTAGCCGGTGCTATTGCAGGGCCTGCGTTGGGCGTTGATCTTGGATTTGGAGGGGAGATTCCAGAAGGCGAAAGAATGGACAGAGCGTACAAGAACTTGGTTCCGAACCTATCATTCATACCCGGAACTTGGGCCGCTGAAAAGAGGATGAAGGCTGACAATATGTATGAGGCCGGTAAGACTGGCGGTGGCCCTTATGAGGGGTTGTTCTCTTCCAAAACTGAGGATGATTGGTCACCGACTACGGCAAGGTTAAGCGAGTTCGGCATAAGGGTCGAGCCAAGAAATCTTAAGAAGTCTCAGTACAGGGCTGCGTTCCCATTCAAGGAAGAAATAAAGGCAATAGAAAAACAGATGCGTGATCTGAAAGAAAAGAAAGAGTTCAGAATGCTTCCTTCAAATGAGAAGGAAGAGATTATGGCGGAACTCTACAAGCAGAAAAGAGAAGTTATTCGCAGAGCAAGAGAGAGGGGATTGAATATAGAATGAAGCCGTTAGTGTGCGTTCATTGGATAGACATAATATCTACCTCTGACTGGACTGACCCGCATGATGTGAACCTGCCCAAGTTTAGAACTGTTGGGTGGGTTCACTCAGAAAGCCCCAAGTTTATAAAGGTCTGCGACACAATGGATGAAGAGGACAAACTGTTTGGCGTGACCGCTATTCCCAAAGGTTGCGTTGAGAAGATTGAGTATCTTTCTTTGCCCGCTTCCTTTCAATCAAAGGACGAACATAATCCCAAAAGTTAATTCCTTCAAGTATAGAGAATATATTCGTCCATGTTCTGTACTCTCCATCATTGCACATGTGTATCCTGTCTTTTTCGGCATAGCAGAATCTAGCGAAGTAATATCTTCGCTGCTCCTGCTCTGCTTCGTACTCCTCACGTGTGAAATTGGTTGGATGTTTAGTCAAATACACCCTCTCTAAAAACTGCCATGACTTTTCTCATTGGCCACCATGTATGGCCTCTGAATGTGCGTGATTCTCCACTCAGTTTTTCGACAACTAATTCAGTCCACCCGTTTGTAGATGGGGTTGATGTTTGAATTGCAACCCAGTCATGTGGAACCCACAACTCTCCTGAGTCATCCTTATACATCTGATTTTTATTTGGTTTATTAATCATAACTTATTGATATTGTTAAGTTTATTTGCAGGTATTGCCCAGCAATGCGGGCGGTTCATACCAAAATCTGTCCAGTAATTTTCCCACAATTTATCTACGTCGTTTTTAAAAAATTCCCAACCAAGAACATCATACTTGGGCAGCATCCCATGCTGCCACATATTCTTTACCAGCATGTACCTCCTTCCACGTATATCATTCGGCCTTATGATCAGAGATGGGTTCTTCATTTCTGTCATGCGAACCTCTATGTTCGGCTGTATATCTGGCTGATCTTTATATGTATCAACAGTAGGTTCGTAGTAAACGTCAAGCATCTTTGCTACTGCAATCTCAGCCCCCGCCGCTTTTATATTTGTATCGAATATATCCTTTGGCTTGTATCCAGCAACATCTTTGCTGTTCTTTCTAAGAGATGACAGGCATCTCTCAGTTCCTATGCTGATCGCAAGCCTAGCCTCAAGTTCATTCAAATCAATTATCACGTATCCACTCCGCTATGGCATACTCAAGTTCTGTAACAGTGTCGTATTCTTGCTTGTCGTAATGAACATACCAAGGGCCACCGTCACGCCTGTTTATAATGAACTTCCATTTATTATCTGGTGTCTTGTATCTTTCGCAACCAAAGTTACATCCGTGTACAGTACCAAGATTAAAAGAAGACCCCCTACCCCATACTATATCGTGCGCTCTAATGTTTGAATTCGACTTCACTGTAGTCTTCATTGTAGATATACCTGATAACATCAGTCCATAACTCTGACTGCCAATCTGTATCTGCATTGTCAGCCTCCTCAGATAGATACTCAGCCAACTCTTCAGGGTCAATCCTGTGAGAATCTATCAAATCAATTACCGCTTTCATATGGAATACAACCATATTCTTAACATCTTCCTCATCAATCATCTTAACTCCTTCAATCTGTTGAATAGATTGAGGGCGCATATAAACGCTTCATAATTTTTATTCCACTCTATTGTTGATTGGTAGCCCTGCTCATATCTACCTGTTGATTTATCAAGCCTGAGAACTAGAGTCTGCTCCACAGGCTTGCCATGTATGTCCTCCCATGCTTTTGCATAAGCCGCATTTTGTAAATGGTATTCAGGATAAATACCTTTCGACGTCTTCCAGTCTATGATGCACAGGCTGCCGTTCACATACGCAGCGCAGTCTAAAGTACCTGCATAGTTGTCCGTCCTGCTGTATATCTTTTCTTCAGATGATATAAAGTCTACATCATTCTCGCCTACCCAAGTTTGAAACGCCTCAATAGAATTGCAGGCATCCTGATCATCAGGTAGATTCGGAAGGTTGTCATCGCCAAAAGAACCCTCACCTTCAATAAATATCTCCAGTGCATCTTCGATCCACTTGTGCGCAGTCGATCCAGTTTCAAGCGCATTCCCCGAACTGCCTCTGTAAGCCGACTTAACACCTTTGATAATTGCTCCAAGTCCGAGGCGACTTGTATACTTAAACGGTTTAATTTTGTTATCTTCATCGTCAATAAATAAGTTTCTCTCTAGCCAATCGCTACCCTGTTTCAGTGCCCAAGGTATGAGGGCGGGCTTGGATATGACTCCAAGCACTTTGGTTGCCGATGCTACAGGCTTACCCTCTACCCTATAGGCATGAAGTTTGGAGTCGAAGGAGAGGTTAATAACCTCTCCATCGTGGTAAGTAATCTCCATTAAAACGGTACGTCAGATGCCGACTGACTAGCACCGTCTCCACCGGATCCATTGTACGGCTCCTGAACACGCCCGGAGAAATACTTTTCGCCCTTCTGGGACTCTGTAATCCAAAGAGATACCTGTAATTTTTCTCCTTTAGGCGTGACTATATTTCCAGTGTAATCAGGACGCTTTTCGTTGTCTCCTTTGTCCGCTTTAAAGACAGCAATTGTTCCCGGTTTTGCTTCGTACTTATCGCTCATTTCTTTTTCCTGTTGTTCCAGTTGTTGTTGATGATATAGGTCTTGTGTACAATCAGATTCCACATACTCCACTTAGACACTGCTCCTCACTGTGATCCTCAAAGACGATGCCTTTGTGTTTGATTGCTTCTTCGTACGGTACAACCGTTAATGGTTGACCGCCCCTTGCGCCATCAGGATACACGGTTAGGCCACGTAACCCTTTGGCATACTTCTGAATCCACAGTGCGTACTGCCCAATCAATCCCTCATTGTTCAGTTCACTGCCCCATGCGGGGAGGTTGATGGTACTGCTGATCGCCTGATCTACGTACCGCTGTACGTCGTACTGAAACTTGATACGACGCTCCGGGTCTGCTGCCAGATCGACAGCCGACTCAATATTTTTGGGGCTGATACCCAAGTCAATCAGAGTCTGGGCTGTACCATCTACAACATACTCATGCTTCCATCGTGTGCCTTCGGTCAGGTATCTACGCTTGAATGCCACGCTGTACACTGGCTCAATGCCTGACGTGGTGCCCGCAAGGATGCTGATCGTCCCTGTGGGAGCGATAGCACGTACCCCTTTTGGATTAACCATGTGCCATTCATTGGCAGTATCACGGGCCGTCTTGTCACTCTCATTTCTATACACCTTGAGCCACTGCTTAAGTTCATCTGTCACCTCATAGCGATGACCGTTCTTGAGAAGCCACTCATGCATACCCATTAGACCCAAACCTAATCTGCTGTTGCGCTGGCGTACATCGTACACTTTCTGGTACGGTAGTTCGGCACGACGCAAACCACACATCAGGAATTTAGTGACAAGATGAACCACGTCTTTCAGTTCTTCGATATCCTTGATCTCTGCCAAGTTGATGGAGGATAGATTGCATACATCAGAGTCGTCGGAAGATACGATCTCACAGCAAGCATTACGCAGAGTCTCAGATTGTTTATCACCGAAGTTAAAACTGAAGCCGGGCTCACCCGTCATCATTGCTTGCTTGACGTTCGTCAAAAAGATTTCGTTGTCCATGTCGGCCAGCCACTGATCATCGTAGTTCAGGCTGATGTTCATCATGTCCAGAGGAGCGCTAGCGTTGAAGTCTGCTTCCTTTCTGGCACGGGTATCATCATCCCAATTCTTGACGGTCAGAAACTCAGCGGCATCTTCATGCCTCCAGTTCAGACTACCGTACATGGCAGACCGTCTTGATCCACCCTGCATGACGTTGCGCCCAATCTCGTTAGTCGCCAGCAGAAACGGAATGGGGCCAGAGGATACACCGCCAGTCTTGCTCAGGGTTCTACCCTTTGGTCTAAAGGCTGACACATCAATACCAATACCGCCACCAGTCATCAGGCAGGATCCCGCTCTTCGCCAGAGGTCAGCCCATTCCTCACGGCTGTCCTCCTCTGCTTTGAGTAGATAGCAGTTGTTATAGAACCTTGCCTTTCGGCCAGCGTACCACAAGTAGCGACCACCCGGAAGCCACTTGAACTCAGTTAGATACTGGGTCAGTTGATCACGCTCTGTCTTGGTAAGCAGGGGAGCATCAGTTCCCTGATTGTCTCCGCATACCGCATTAACCACGGCCTGCGCTCGATCCGCCCATGTTTCATAGCGATTGTGTGCGTACTTGTTGTGGAAAATGTTTTTCCCAAGATCAGTTCTAAACTCTGTCATTTTTTATTACTCGCTTTCTTAAGTTCCTTCTGAAACTCAACAACCTCCGCATCCTCACGCTCCGCCATGATTTTGTCGTATCCCTCTGGAGTTGCCCAAGATGCCGGTTGTCTTCCGTTAAATGCACCCGGATGATAAAGGTATCTTCCGATACCAAACTTAACTGCCGCACGTTTGAGTGCGTCAGAGATACCACCCTTAGCCCCTTCGATCTGGCTGTCATCAGCCCCGTCAGATTTAGTAACCAGTAAACCGTCAAAGTTACAGGTCAACTCGCACATCATTCTATCTCCGATGTACTGGTATTTATCAGACCATCCATCAATTCCGAACACTTCATCTAGGCGCTGCATTACATCACGTGCGGTGATGTACGCCAGTTCCTTAGAAGAACCGGGGCCTTTGCGAAACGAAACAGAACCAATAGGAAATGGTCGCTTCAGTTTTTTCTCATAGTTATTCTTTGTCTTTGGACTCACTCTTCATTGCCTCTTCTTTAGTGATGGGAAGGTAATGGATAGAACCATCTTCGTCATACTTCACACGATAATATTTCGTCACCATCTCAGACTGCGCCAAAATCTGGCCGTCAGATGGTAGTAAAGCACGATCCCAAAGGTCTTCCATTCGGTCTAACCAACTGCTGATACCACGATGCCGTGGCATATAAGGTGACATGTTCATTTTATCTCCAGTTACGTATGAACCATTCAGCATCAACTACCGCCAAAGGTGTGCTGTGGTTCTTTTTTACAATTAAAAGCGGCTCGTGTTGATCACCTGCATTTGCTTTGCACTGATCGTAAGCACGGTGCAGGTTAAGACGTTCGGTATTCTTGCACTCAATACTGAACGGAAACTTCTTTCTTGCTTTGGGGGAAAGCAAAACGTCTTCACCTCCCGCCCCCATAGATCTGCTTGTTACGTCATCTTCCTCAAGTCCGGTGAACCTATCAAGTATCAGGTTCATTGCCCACTGCTGCAACCTCCGTCCTTTGGCTTTGCCAGAACTAGGTTTCACGTTCTAACTTTCCCTCCTTTATTTTCTTTGCTACATCATGCCGCCCTAGTTTTTCCATCTCCACTACTATCTTGTCTTGAACAAAAAAGTGTAGAGCCTGAAGCATTTCATCTAACTCATCTAAAGTCCAGTAGTGTTTATGAACGTAGAAGAAATACTTATCACCATCAAACTTAGAATCTTCCAGCGTGTAGTTAGGCGGCTTTCTCATCTAAACCTACCTTTGCTAGAGATCCTGTCACACCATCAGTAGGGCCTGTGTCATCCATTATCATTCCCGTCTGCTCTGGATATCTACCATTCACATAGTAGTTCAGGCTCCCCATATCAAATCTCAAATCCATGTCCATTTCTGCTCCATCGAAGTGTCGTGCTTTCGCTAGGCTCATGTAAGCATCAGCACCATCCATCTCATACAATCGACCAAGGATGATCACATTGTCTGCACGGTTTGTTATGTCTGCTGAACCTGCAACGCTCCATTTATCTAGCCTGTCCTTGATGCTGTTCCCTTTGCGTGCATGAGTTACCAGCATTACGTGAAGATCAAGATTGCGGGCGGCATTGGCTAGGCTGCATACCACATCCTTCTGCCCGTTCCAGTCATCACTTGCCATAGATAGAGTCATCAGGCTGTCAACCAAAACAAAATCTATATCGAATTTTTCCTTCGCATAGCGGATGACAGACATCATAGTCCGACCGTCTACGCTTCCATGCTGGTCGTAGAAATACATTTTGTTGTGTGTCCATGCTGCATAAGACAACACTGCGTCACGTGTTGGATTCTTCTGCAGACTGCACTGGCGTATCATTCTGGACACCTGAGATGCGGGAGACATTTCCAAACTGATACTCAAGCACTTGTATCCCTGTTCCATGGCGTTGATCATGACTTGTCCTGCGAACATAGACTTACCAGCGCCGTTTACTCCTGCAAGGACAGTGAGTTCCTGCTTGCGCAGTCGAAACAGTTCATCGAACTGGGGGAATGGTAGTTTGATCCCCTTCATATCTAGACCGTTAGCCATACGGTCCAGCACTTCTCCGATGAACTCTCCGCTATCACGTACTTTGCGCTGGGCCTCGGTAATCCTGCTGTACTTCTCAATATCTTGCGGTGTTATGTCCATTCTATAATCCTCTGTCCGAATCTGCCGCCACCACAATCACGCATACCGACAGATTTTACAACTTTTTCACCTCCATCAAACCTGTGCTTTTCGGCAACGTTTATGAGGTAGTCAGCGTAAAGTTCATAGTCCTTGCCGTAACTTGTACACTTTGCAGGCTCTGATGGCGGGTTCCAGTACGGGTCTTTCGATGACTGCATTCTGTTGCTGTAATCCCAAGAGGACTTAGCCATGCTCCATCGCAACCTGTCCATAGATATAAACCTCCCATCTCCAGACTTATCATCACGCCAGTTTCTGGCGACACCCATAAACACATCGCTTGCTGTTGACGATTGCATGTCTTCGTACATTCGCTCACACTGCCTTACGATTTGATCCTTCTCATCATTCCAGACCTTTCCGTAGTGTCTGGGCGGGCACTTCTTAACAGCCTCCAGCCATTTAGCCATAGAGTTTAAACTTCGCTCAAAATCATTCTGTCTTCTGAGACGTACGTTTGTTCGTGCTTCCTGATGAAGCCGTCGCATTTTGGCTAGACCCTTGAGCAACGTTGACTTGCCCTTGACCCCAACCAGATTTCTTCGGGTGTATCTTTTCTTGTTCATTCTATTTCCTAAGATAATCCAGACCCCTTAAAAGGGTCTGGATTATCTTTATTTAAGGTTAAAATTAACAGACACATCCTCCGTATTTGATAAGGAAAGTGCCTGGTTCCTATTGTAAATCAAGTATTTATACCTCATCAACTCCATTTGACCCAAGCCTGTCGAACAACTCCTGAATATCCTCGTCCATCATAGGATCATTATATTCTTTTACGTATGGATCAGTGGCGTTTATCGTTCTGTACATATCACGCTCTGCTTTGATATCGAGCCATTCATGTATTGTTTGTTTTCTTCTACCCATTTGATTGCACCTCCGCTGGTTCAATTTCATCGTCTAGATACCAATTCCCGTAACCGTTCTTGTGTTCACAGTAGTACATGTTATGGCCCAGCATAATCGAACACTCAGCCACCTCGCACACCACAAGAGTTTCACCAGTAAGGCTGTACCTGATCATATCTTTTTCTTTGAATAACTTAGGCATGTTTTATTTCTCCGTAAAATAACCATTCGCCATGCGTACCCTCTGGCGACTCTGCATAAAACATAAAGTCAGTATTCCCGTCTGAGTCCATGACTTTATCTTTCTCCTTTATTATCAATACGTTACCGCAGGATAAGTCAGTTTCGCTGATAACTTTGTCTCCAATATTAAAATCAGTAAGATGACCATACATATTTTTAATCCTTTTCTCCGTGTGTAAGCATTCCCAATATTAGCGATGCGAGATACAACATTACCGCTACCATTGGCGTAATTATTAACAGCGTTAAAATTATTGCTATCATTTTGTTTTCTCTATCCATTCTTGCTCTGTGTATTCGGTGACTGTATCACCTTCCAGCATGGTAGACCACGTGCGTTTCCGCACGCTGTCTATGTCCCACCCAATGAACGACTGAACAGTGTTCTT
>Ga0075476_10000868_pt1 | contig 13867 bp, 12 predicted proteins | sample DEB08_DNA_5_FD_76339 | JGI IMG/M metagenome (GOLD analysis project Ga0075476, IMG submission 76339) | Aqueous microbial communities from the Delaware River and Bay under freshwater to marine salinity gradient to study organic matter... | ecosystem: Environmental > Aquatic > Marine > Coastal ...
AAGTTGGTTCATTAAACATTGTTCATCGTCAAACAATAGGTGCTTTTGCTATTGGTATAGTACGCATAATATGTCATAAGACCTGCTATCTTCTCAAAAGTAGTATTATTTACATTAGTGATGATTTAATTAGCGTGTATTCCAAATCTGGGTTAGAAAGCGATGCTCAAGTAGTTAAAGATTTTGCGGTAAGTCATATGCCTCGTATTGAAATGTTAGAAAACTTAAATAGTCTATCAAAGTATACATTGCTACCAAATAGTACACATATTTATCATTCTTCTGGTCTTGCATCTGCTGTAAATACATCAACCGTATTATTCAACCGTGCGGGTCAAGTTGTTTCTGAAAGTACTAAACCTATGTTATCCAAAGCAGGAGAAAACTTTGATGTTGTAAGTCAAATATTAAAAGAAAATGGCAATGAAGCTCTCACAAAAGCAAGTTCTATAATAGGTAGTGGTATTTCAAGTGCAATGTCGTATTTGTCATCGCAAGTTGAAAGTGCTCCTGCATTGACTGGTGGTTCTCATAGTACAACCCGAAGAAGATCACCAAATTCAAGATTAAATAGAAAAACAATTAAAAATCGTTCTACCAATGACTGGAATGAAATAAACCAATATTTAGCACGTGAAAGCATTCAAGATAGCGCACGATTGTTGATTGTGTTAATTTCCACCATATTAGACTTATCCAAAATGTATACCAGTTTGAGTGATGAAGGAAGACAAAAAATGGACGAGTTAATAGTCAAAAAATATTCAAATATGTTTAGTTTGAAAGAGCTATATGGGTTTGATTGCTTGGCACCACTTCATAGTTCTCTTCAAAAAGGATTCTTTGAAGTTTATGACAAACCTGACAATATTTCATTTTTAATGTAATTTTAATATAAGATGGCAACATCATCGTCTTCTAAATCAAGGTTCTTATATCATCGCATTAAAAATGAAAACGAGCAATATTACTTATTAACTCAATACGAAAAAAACGATTATCTTATGTTTATGGCTAACGATTTTGATAAACAACAAAATAGGACAAAAAGTGCGAATTCAACGTTTCGCGAGTGGTTTGAACAAGATGAAAGGCGTGTATATTTTGAAAATAAATACAAGAATGGATTTTTTGAAAAGTGGAACAAAGAAGAGATTATGATATACAAAGAAGTATTATATAGCAATGAGTTTAATTTACAAGAAATGGATAGTATAGATTTAGTTGTCACGCGTGCGTTTGGTCGCTTTTTTGGGATAAATGGAGGGATTCTCGTAACACAAAGTATCTTTAATAAAAATGGTCTACACCGTGTTTATTGAAGAAAATGCTGGAGCATCAACAACTTCAATCAAAAATGTCCAATCTATCATGTTCGTTGATGATGTTGAGACATAGGTACGATATTGTCTTTGTATGCTTGTTGAACAACTTGAAGAAAATCATTTTTACCTTGTTTTTGTTATTTCTGACTTGAAGCTTTTAAACAACATATTGAATTTATTTCGCGAAATATGTTTTCTTTTTCCATTTATTTCCATTTTAATTTTAGTCATTAATCGGTTCAAAAATATTATAGACTTTTTACTACCAAAAGTGTCTTTCAACTTCAAGAATATATACTTACTATGTGATTCACAAGGTACACCATTTACTATGAATGTATCAGTGAAAAAGTTGGCGGTATAAATGTGATAATAAATGTAATTTTTATTAAACTTCTTATCGTCTCTGGTGATTTGATTAGATATCATAGATGATGGAATATAATAATTAGTCTGATCATGGTATATACAATGGTTTTGTGTAATGTAAATGTCTTCATTGCAAATATATGAGCCTACTTTAGTTCCGGATCTAATTTTATACGGGACTTTACTTGAGACAAATTGTTTTATTTCATTAATTTTAATATGTTTATTAAATGCGTCTATTAATGTATCTTTTGTGGTTAAATTTTCTATAAGTTTGTACCCTTTTGTTGTTAGAATTTTGGACCCCTTCATTAAACAAGGTATTGTTCCAGTATTATCAGTATAAATAGTGGCTGAACCGAATGCTATTTTAAGTGTGGATGAAATACTATAAATATCACCATTAACGAAAGATGTTCCAATTGTTTCGTTTCCTAATTTTAAACTAAACTCGGTTTCATTAAGTTTTTGTATAGTATAATTGCCTGTATCTAACTCTATAGTGACGTAACTTCCGACATCATTAATTGTACAGTAAAGTGCAGTGTTTTCTATATTTATATCATAATTGGTCTTTTTTATTGATATTTTTGAGTTCGGTTTCACAACACAAAGATCAAAGTTTGATATTTTAGTTTTTACTTCAGAATTTAATGGAATATCATTCAGTGGAACCTTTACAAATCTCTTATTATTTTTTGTTAATATTTGATCAAGAATCACATTAGCAACTTTAATTTTATTAGTTGTAAACCCTAATGATAATTCAGGAATCAAGCATGAATCCAATTGCTCTTGAATAACAATGTCAAGTGCGCTTGTGATTGTATCGTTATCAATATCAATGTCATCAATTTCATTTAATATATCTGTTGTTGTTTTTTGTGATATTTCCGGAACAGTAACATTAAAAGTTGGTAATATAAAAGGAAGGTATTCAGGGTCATCTGTTTCAGTAACATCACCATCTTTATTTATTTTTGTTAATTTATTATTTGAGTTACGGATTGTTATATTACCAATATTATCTCTAACCTTTTCTTTAATAAGCCCACTTGGTAGCGTAGTAATAGTAGTTGTATTACCATCGTTGTCAGATGATTCAACATCTATTGTAATATCTCCATTTGAATCGGTTCTCTCAGTTACAGTATTTCCATATTCATCAGTTGTAATAACAGCATTTACGGTGTTACCTAAGCTATCCGTAATTATTTGTACTGTATTCCCAGAATTATCAACAGTTTCAACGGTTGATGTTATGAGTATTCCACAATGATTAATTATTGTTGTGGTTGTAACACCATCTTCATCTGTTGAAACTGTTGTTCTATCTCCGAATTGATTGGTTGAAACAACTATTGTTGATATAACATTTCCAGATGAATCAGTAGTAATAGAAGTAGTATTACCAGATGAATCAGTAGTAGTAGAAGTAGTATTACCAGATGAATCAGTAGTAGTAGATGTATTATTACCAGATGAATCAGAACTTATATATAATGCGTTTTGTAACCCACAATAACCTTTGTTATATACATCAAGACTTAAATATTGGTTAGATATACCATCTAATGATTTTATATAAATTATTAATGTTCCATAGTAAAATGTATATGAATTTCCATCAGAAGCAATCGCCGTTCCGAATTCAGAACTACCAGTATAGTCAATTTTTGTTTCCATTCCATTATTCAATACAGCTAATGGAAACTCCTCTGGTATATGATTGATAATATAAGTTCCAATATAGGTATTTAAAGACAAAGATGGTAAATATGCGTTATATTGATTTAATATAACAATTGGAACGTTATTAATAATTTTTTTGTTAAATGTTGTTATTTGATTAAGAACATTAGCTGAATAATCATAACTTTGTTTTATAATAGGTTGCTCTGCTATAACCATTCCATTACCATATGAAGTATATAAATTAAATCCAGAAACATCTTGCCAGAATTCACCTTCTAGGTTTATAGAAACATCACCATAATATGTTGTATATGTATTACCCGAAAGTTCAACAGTTGATGATTTTGCGCTATCACCAGTTAATGTAATTATGTGTTCATAACCATTATTTAGAATTGTAATAGGGTAGGTAGATGAAATATCAGTTATTCCAAATGAAGTTCCAGTGAATAATGTAATATATTCATTTGAATAATACAAATGATTCATAGTTGTATCTCTACCAGTATAATCGAACCTTGGTATTAATATGTTTGAGTTATCTATCGAACTAATAAAACTAATAGATGAAGTTGATATATCTGTTGGAATTTGGTATTCAATGGTTGGTTCAATATATTTACCAGAAACATCAGTTTGTTCATAAATAACACTATATATTTCTGTCTCGCTTCTTGATGATAGAATATTACTACAACTATAAATATGGTCATTCATTATATATGCTGTATTTGGTCCATAATGTGCATAAATTGGCCAAACAACTTTGACTTTTGCGTTTTTATTATAGTGTCCTGTTTTATAAGTGGTACCAGTGTATCCCCAAGTATATAACCCACCACCATTAGACATTATAGAACATGAGTTCGCATCCATTTGATATTGTTTTATTCCAGTTCCATCAGTAATATAATTATTAATATTGTTTGTGATATTTACAAATTTTAATTGATTTGTTTCATTTCCTGTTATAATTCTATATGAATTGCCATTGCCACAACTATATACTGAATTATCATTGTAAGTTAATATTGTTGTGACAGAACCAATAAAAAAATCTTTTAGTCCGCTTGTATTTGATGGTAAGGTCATACGTACTAATCTTGTAGAGGTACTATTTTCGTTTCTACCTGAGGACGTTTTTTCTCCAGCAAGATATAAATTATTCAAATTTGTTTTTAAAACTAACGCACTATTACTGAATAACAAATGTGTAATAATTTCATCTGTTAATAATGCGTCTGTGTATTGAACTGGTTGAAGTTGGGTATGAATAGAAGTTACACCACGTGATAATTCCCCCGAATTATTTAATCCAATTGTATAAACAGTATTAGTGTCAGTTAGAATAGCGACACAAGTATATCCAAGAGCAATATTAACTATTTTTTCTTCATTTGGGAGATTATTAAATACAACTGGTATCATTGTTTTTGTTACAACGTTAGTTGATATTGAATCACCTAAACAATTATAAATATTTTTTCCAGCACCATATAGTTCACCATTATCAAATAATATATATGAAAATAAGGTTTCCCACGCTGCACGTGTTGATTCCATATCAATCATTTTAATTTTTGATCTTTGTAAAATAGATGGGTCTGAAAATACAACAGGTAATATACTTGAATTTATGGATGTAGGTGTTCCAGAACCAGTTCCTAGTGCATAATTCGCATTCATTCCAAACGCATAAACATTATTAAATGTAGTAACAAATAATATGTTTCTTGTTCCACAATGTAATTGAACAATAAGTTCTCCGTCTTGAAGAACATTAAACTTTCTTAGAGGATTTGTTTTTAAATCTAGATATTGTGCGTATTTTCGATTTGTAACAATACTACTACCATTATTATCAAAACTAAAACCAATTGTATATATACCTGTTCTATCTTTAGCGATATATGCTTGTCCAGCGTTTGCGTTTACCGTTGACAGAACTATTTCTAAATTCTTTATGTTTTCATTGAAATATAAATTAATCAAATCTACATCAACTGTTTCTGATTCAAGTACCCAATCACCATCGTACATAACATGTCCTGTGTTGTCATCGGAAGACCGAATATTAAGTGTCATGAGCATTAGTTCAATCTTATCAATAGCATAACGCCAATTTAAATCACTATAAATTTTACACAAAAGTAAATCAAAAAATTCTACACCTAAATCATTTTGAATATAATATACAAAATCTGTAAACTTTTGCCAAGAATTCAATTCAGGGTCTATTAATTCTACATCTTGTACAATAGATTTTTCATCACTACAAAACTGAAATGTTCCATCATCTAACATTTCACTATCTTGAAAGACAGCAATGCCATGAATAATATAATTTTTTTTTATATCATTTAACTTAGTTTTGATTGTTTCAAATGTATCTTTATTACTATCATACAATACAAGTATAGTGTTGTCTGTAAGACAATTTTGTATTTCTGCTTCCTTTTCATGAAAGTAAGATTCAAGTAAAACAATATTTTTAGTGAAACTCATGTAAGTATCGTATATATTTAATTAAGCATTTATTTTTTATTAATAAATTATGACTAATATAATTACTATCTTAAAAGTAACAAATATTATGATGAAACATATATATTTGTTCACTTATTATTATTTTGATAACAATAATACTATAAATGTATACGTTGAAACAATAAAGTTCAACCCATTTGAAAAATCTTATATGAAGGGGGATAAATAAAAAGACAATCCAAAATAGATGTTTAAAAGAGTAAGTTTAAAACATTTAATGGATGTTTATATGGAGATGACGTAATAGTGCCGTTCATATATTCCAGGTAACATGAAAATAAAAATATACACCTATTATATATAAATGCAACAAACAATGCAGATCACCTAACACGAAATATCACCAATTGTGGTTACAAAATTCAAAGTAGTAGAAACAATAACAAAGGAGAAGATGTTGTCGTTTAATCAGCTAAGTAAGAATCCCGAAGGTGTTGAAGCATTCCATACCTATGTGAAGGAAAATGAGCAAAATGGTAAAAATATTACAGAAGCAAGACATTTCAAGTTATGTAGCAAGTACAAGAAAGATGTGATAAAATGTAAAAGAACCACACGATAACGAAAAACAAACAAGAAAATATCACCTCCGAAAAATAAGACAGCCAGTAAGACAAAAAGCAACAAGAAAGTAAATAATACTAAGAATTCAAGAACAACACAGAAGTCAAAAAGTAAAACCCCACAAAACAGAAACAAAAATAGTTTTGGTTTTGGAAACAGTGGCGTCAAGACAACACCACCAAAAAAGGACAGACAAGTTACGATTAGACCACGTGAGCTTTCTGTTCTTAAGAAGCTAATTGCGTCTGGTGAACAGTCATCACCCGATTCGCCAAGTATCACCATGAATAACGCGGATTCACATGGGCGTCGTAAAACAATCAGTCCACAACGGCTTGCTGCTCTTAAGAAACTTTTGGCATTTGAGCAGTCAGCTAAAACAGTCAAGAATGTTAAAATAATATCACCAAATCCTAGAAGAAAAGCACGAAATGTTTTCAACCCAAAGTACTATGGCAATGAGTGGGTTAAATAATGTGAAAATTATGGTAACAATTTAATTCAAAATTGTTCAGAATTACAGCAGTATCGTAGACAAATATTCCACGTATAAGCCGGATGACTTTTGGATGATTTTTGGATGACTCCTGGATGACTTTTGGTTGACTATTTTGTTTCTTGAAGTTAAATATTATATTTAATATTCTTTATCATAAACAGTAACAACAATGAAAAATAGTTATGATATATATTTTTGAACTAAACAATCATTCTTATATTTCCTATATTTTCTTATATTTGATAGTTTGATATTATAAACATTATCAATTATGTATTGTATCCGAGATAATTAATTCTTATAATTCATTACCATAAAATATAAGAAACTATAAAAGTCAACCTTTGCAGAAAATCTTATATGGAGGGGGGGAGCAGGGTTTTTGGTAACTTCCCGAAATTTCACTTGTATAAAAAAGAGGATGGATTTTATTTTTGAAAGACAAAATTTCAAACAATACCTTCAATTATTCATGTTTTTCTAATTCATTAGAAGGTGACGTCATAATGACATAATTCTGTTGTGAGACGCTTTCAATTGACATTTTTGTCTTTTCTTCATAGTTCTCTTCAAAAAAGATTCTTTGAAGTTTATGACAAACCTGACAATATTTCATTTTTAATGCAATTTTAATATAAGATTAATGTAATTTTAATATAAGATGGCAACCTCATCGTCTTCTAAATCAAGGTTCTTATATCATAGCATTAAAAATGAAAACGAGCAATATAACTTATTAACTCAATACGAAAAAAACGATTATCTTATGTTTATGGCTAACGATTTTGATAAACAACTAAATAGGCCAAAAGGTGTGAATTCAACGTTTCGTGAATGGTTTGAACAAGATGAAAGACGAGTCTATTTTGAAAATAAATACAAGAATGGATTTTTTGAAAAATGGAATAAAGAAGAGATTATGATATACAAAGAAGTGCTGAACAGCAAGGCGTTTGATATGGAAGAAATGGATAGTATAGATTTAGTCGTCACACGTGAAATAGGATGCTTTATTACCAAACCAAGTATGAAACAACTTATATAAAACCAAATCGCGCGCGATATCCTTCTTTATTTCTTCAATTTTATTTTTATTACAATATATAAAAGTATGTCATCCAATTGTAGAACTTGTGATTCGCAAACCTCCATAATTCAAACAAAACAAAATAGTGTCCAAAAGAAAATACAAAACCAAGTTTATGTGCCACAATCATTGTATTCGTCAACAAAGTCATCTTTAAATTCATATATCAATAACACTAATGAAGGTAACAAACACAGTAATTACGAGAGATATTTATTGAAGAAAAAAGGGAAAGTAGTCAGTCAACATGGAAAGAAAGTTGATGTTGCTTTACAAGGAAACAAGACAAAAAGCTTGAGTCTTACTAGTTACAATAAAAACTGTAATTTATGTAATTAATTTATTAAAAGGTAAATTCAACAATAACAGGATAATATTCTGAATCCATTTTACCACAATATTCTTTATAGCCAAGATAAATGTCAGCACTTGTAATTATATCAAACAAATTTGGTGTGACCAACACGTGTTCATTCATAGAATAATTATTGATTGATTTTGTATTACAATCTCCATCTGAATCGTACCATTAGCTAACTCTATCTTTTTGTAAAATAAGTTCAGCTGAACTATGCAATTTATATTTGTCTTTTAACTCACCATCATTACCTTTTAAAATATCCAAAACAAGAGAAGTCGAGGTAGTGTTATTCACATCAAGGACAAGATAATCAAAGTCATTAAAATATGTCATCATAATAACTTGTGAACCAGTTTGAATTTGCCTTTCAATTTAGATGACTACACAAGGAATATAATCGTTTGATTATGCTTATAGATTACTATAAAACACAAATTCAACAGTTGAAACATTAACATCATAATCAATAAGTTCCAAATACACCCACACTATTTATTCAACTCCAATATATTAATGCCTCCAACCAACCCCCAATGTTTATTACTGTAAAAGTCATCATTTCACTCCGCAAACTGGTGAGGGTTTCAATTTTAAACAAATGAAGAAGGCAAAAGAGTTAATAGTCTACGACATTAAGAATATTGACTATGGGAGGAATTCACAATCTATCATTGACTTTCGCGGTGAGCACTCCAGGAAGGCAAATGGTGAAAAAATAGAAACAAATGTTTACGATATGGAAACAAAGTAGAATATATTGTGCGTCGTCTTTTTCAACCAAGCCTATATCAGAAATAATATGAACAATGAACTTCAATTTGTGTGGAACAAGCAAATAAGAACCACCGTATTCCAAAACAGCGCTTGCGTTGATTCCGCAAGCAATTGGTTCACGATTATATATCTCTATTTTCATATTGCTTGGTGTATACGAAGTATCTACATGTCCGCAAAATCCTTCATTTGAATCAGATGAACAATCAATATAGGTTTGACAAGAATCAAACGGAATAAAACCAGTTTTATGAATGAATTCGTCCGCACTTGTTGCGGTAATACCATTGCAACTTCCATCGATTTCACTTCCGCAATTTACAATGTATTGAATAGCAAGGTTTATATCAGGTCCCGGTATATTTTGCCCATTGCGTTGTATTTTAATTCTATCTCCCAAATCACTCACTGCTCCATGGGGCCTACAAGTCCCACAATATTGCGGAATGTGCTGGTTAAGAGTTTTAGTAACATAGGATTCGCCGCTCGTGTTGTTCCAGTTGAATTTTGCTGACCAATCATCAATTGCTTGTATGTTTTTTTCTAGTAAAGAAGGTGGTGTTTTCAAATAATATTGCTTGCGAATATGACGAGACATCATCATAAATTCACTTTTGAATCCTAATGCTCCTTGAAGTGTAAATAAAAGACAAATGAGTTTATTCATAATTATTAATATAAATGATATTTTTTTAAATAGAAATACGTATTTATTCTTCCAAAAGTCTATTATTATATAACATAAGAAGTATTTGCTCTTTGACATCATTAATTACGTCATTTCCTTCTTCTGTGTTTTTCAAATACCTGGTAAATGATTGTACTATTTCATGATAGAAGAAAATCACGAAATGTTCTCAACCCAAAGTACTATGACAATGAGTGGGTTAAATAATGTGAAAAATATGGTAACAATTTTATTCAAAATTGTTTGATACAACCAGCAAACACGCACACAAATATTCCTGGACTAAACCGGATGACTTTTGGATGACTTTTGGATGACTCCCGGATGACTTTTGGATGACTATTGTGTTTTCGCATAATAACATAATATTTATCTATATTTCACTTTATAATCAGTAACATTGTTATAAAAATATGAATGAAATATTTGTTTGAACTTACATGTATTTCTTATATTTCCTATATTTTTCTTATATTAGATAGTTTGATATTATAAACAGTATCATATATGTATTGTAGTCAATTAAATTATTTCTTATAATTCCTTACCGTAAAATATAAGAAACTATAAAAAGTCAACCTTTTCCAAAAATCTTATATGGAGGGGGGGAGCAGGGTTTTTGGCAACTTCCCGAAATTTCACTTGTATAAAAAAAGAGGATGTATTTTATTTTTGAAAGACAAAATTTCAAAATATCCAATCCAATTATTCATGTTTATCCAATTCATTAGAGGGTGACGTCATAATGACATCATTCTGAAGCGAGACGCTTTCAATTGTCATTTTAGTCTTTTCAACAATATCACGCTCATTATATAGATCTTTGGTGATGAGTTCTTTGATATAATTCACAATATCTTCATCATTTTTATTTTTCAAATATCGTTCAAATGAATTCACAATGTCAGGGTATTTGTCTTTATATTGAGCGTACCACTCTTCCAAAACCAAATGATTATCATCAAACAAGTCGGTCAGATGTGTATCTCTGTCTTCCACTTTCCATTTTCCATCCATATAGACCATGATATTCTTACTTTTTAAATTTGAAATATAAATGTTGTGATTTTCAGGTTTTTGTGGATTGAAATGTACCTTACAAATCAAAGTTTTCACACAATGATTCACGTCTTTGATACATTTGACATAATCACGGTCTGTAAGATGGCTATAATCTGTTTTGTCATGATTCAATAGTTGGATATTATAGTTGATTTGTTGATTGTGACTATTATTCATTGTATTATTATGACTGTTTGTATGCGACACCTTTGATATTTGTAGTTTTTTTGTAAGCTGATCAATTTGTTTTTGCATGGATTTGTTTTCTTCTTTTTGTTCATTCAATAACCGGACTAATTCTTTTAAACTTTCATCGTCGTTTTGATCACAACGGTATTTAATGTGCCTGTACATTGCTTGCTTAGTTGTGAACCCTTTGTTACAGTATTTGCATTCAAAAGATTTTGCTTTCTTCTGGTTGACATTTGGTTGGTTTTTGGTTGACTCCTGGTTGACTTTTGGTTGACTTTTGGTTGACCGCTTATGTTTCATAGTTTTCAGATGTGTAGCATAATGTGTTTTTATTTTTGTACTAAAACAGCAGCATTTACACTCATAATTAGGCATCGTAGTATAATATATACATATAAATGATATTATTTAAGTATATTTTTATTATATTTTGATATAGTTTCTTATATTTTCTATTATATAAATCTTATATTGATAAAAATGTTACCATCAATGTACACACTATATTAATTTAATTCTTATATTATCAAACCATAAAATATAAGAAACTATAAAAAGTAAACCTTTTGAAAAATCTTATATGGAGGGGGGGAGAAGGGTTTTTGGCAACTTCCCGAAATTTCACTTGTATAAAAAAAAGAGGTATGGATTTTATTTTGAAAGTCAAAATTCTCCAAAATATTTAATTCTGTTTATTTGGATATTGTAAATCTGTATTTTTGTATAACAAAAGCATAGAAATAGATGAAGTAAAAATTATAAATCTTGTGATTTGTCTTTCTGAAATTTTTCATGAATATTGTCTTGAAATTTTCAGATATATATTACAATCAACCTATGGAAATATTACAAAACATTAAATTAAATATGACAATCATTATGACAATAATAAATATATAATTTTGTATTACAAATATCCATTTTAAATTAATGAAGTTCTGCATTTTCTGATGTATTTTGTCTTAAAAATCACAAGTATAATAACAATAATAATATAGATATTTATATTTCCCAATGACTTTTACAAAACATACATGTTATTGAACTATCTTCATTATTTATTGTGTTCAAAAGACAAATATTTTGGATTGCGTTGAGTAATTCTCTTTTTGTAGTAATGAGTGTAGAAATTCTGGAATAAAACACGATGTTTGTTGGCCATCTTTGTTATAATTTCAGAATTCAAACGTCAAGTTTTTGATTGATGTTGTTGTCGTGTATATCAAGCACAAATGATCACACGAGCTCTACATGACACCTTTGAAGCTACTTATTATGGCACCTTGCTACCAACTCCCAATCCAGACGGCGTGTAAAGTGCTGAACGCGGTGCAGCAGTATTCCTTCAATAGTATTGAAAGAACGTACAAGACTCTTACTGACTTCGTGATCAAACTCTTGATGGACTTCATCGTTTCAATGACCAATAAACTTTTGGTGTTCCATACCACCATCAGCAGAAGCAACTAGGCTGATGGTGAGATTATGTGTCTAAGTAACTCTCTCTCTCCTTCTACTGTGCATACATCACACAACTTGTTTTTGTTTGTCTTTAATTGAATGTTTCATTTGTGTTTACATTGACACACAAGAAAAAACTGTTTTACAAAGCAGCTGTGTTTGAAGACGCGTGCTGTTGTTCTCTGTTGACGTAGACCTTATGTACAAATGAGTTATAAATCTCGGTTTGAACACAACAAAATCGTCCAATCTTTTCTGGGTCAATAAAAAATGTATCACAAGAATAGGATTCTTCCAAAATACTGATATGAATCTCGGAGACATAGTCAACCAGTTTTGTGAGAAACAATTCATACACACTCTGCCCTCCGATTACCCAATATTCTTCATATTGTTGATTTTGTAATAGATTTATTATGTCTCTTTCGTGATGAAGGAGAGAGGGTTGTTGTGATTTTTTTTTAAATAAATTTTCTGAAGAAGAAGAAGACAATACATAGTTATGCCGGAATGGTAATGGACAAAATTTGTCCGGAATACTTTTGTAAGTTCGCGAACCCATGATTACACAATTATTTCCGTGTCCAATAGTTTTATCACGAAATAGTTTGAGGTCATCTGTGTTTGTCCATGGTATGTTATTTTGGTAACCAATTCCGAAACTTCTGTCACAACAAACGATGATTTTAAATTTAGGACTCATGACTTGTTTATGAATAAAAAGACAAATGTGTTTATACAACTTTCACATATGTATGGAACTTTGTCTGTTGTAGTTCACTTTGTAATGTTGAATTGTTTTTTTCATGATTTGAAATTCAAATAAGTTCAACAATTGTAGATAATACATAATGACTGTTTTATGGATAAACCATTTTTTTTGGAAGGGAGTCATGGTGACGCACATAGTGATTTGTCCTTGTTTTTTTTTTGAATTTAAGGATTGGTATGAAACTTTACGTTCCATTGACGTGAAATGTGAAGTACAAATAAAATTTTCAAAAACAGTTGCTTTGCAACATCACTTTGTGAGTTTTTGAAAATTTTATTTAAAAATGAGTGAGAAAATAACTTTCACTAAATATACTAATATAGTTAAAATATTTTTTCCGCCGTAATTATGCTGTCAACTTGTCGTAAATTTGGATCATATTTTGACACCAAAAAATAAATTAGAGAGGTTTATCGTTTCATAAAAGAAAAATTATTAATAAAATTCTAACTTATTATGCGGAGGTTATAT
>Ga0075476_10000870_pt1 | contig 13855 bp, 19 predicted proteins | sample DEB08_DNA_5_FD_76339 | JGI IMG/M metagenome (GOLD analysis project Ga0075476, IMG submission 76339) | Aqueous microbial communities from the Delaware River and Bay under freshwater to marine salinity gradient to study organic matter... | ecosystem: Environmental > Aquatic > Marine > Coastal ...
ATAGTCATTGGTTATTGCAAGATAATCAGAGTTTACAAAATCTAATTTAGCTAAATCAAGTTTGGTAAGAAATTCATCTGGAGTGAATTCAGTAAATTTTATGGGCAGTACTTGAATAATTACATAGCCTGTTGAATCTAATGCTGTAAAATTTTTAATTTCAGATACATATGTTTGATAATAATTATTAGATTGATCTGATGTATTCATGTTTATAAAATTTTTTCCAGTTTTTTGAAAAGTATCAATGTAACTCGGTGGTGAACTTTGTCCAATAAATGATTTTTCTGTAGATGCAAGAATCTTTCCATTTTGATCAGTTACCATGATAATATCAATTGCAGATAATTCTCGTATATACTCAGAATGAAGAGAATCAATTTGTAATTGAATTTGTTTAATGTCTTGAATTTCAGTTTCCAAAAGACCCGCAATCAGAACTACTTGTTCAGAACGTAGTTGAATCAGAGATAATAATTCATTTTCTTTGTCTACTGCTAAAGTATCTAGTGCTTGTAGTTTGGTTTCCAATAATTCTTTGTCAAATAAGGATAATCCATACAGTCCAACAATGATTACAGGAACGATAATCATTAGTGTTAAAAACCAAGTTGGAGAAATTTTGGGATAGTTCAAGAAATATCTCAATAATTGGTGCATTTAACCATATCCCTATGGGATTAATTCTAGGGTTATTTTTAAAAAACATTCAGAGTTTAAAAATGAGATGCAATTAGGACTAGTCATTTTGTATGGCGGGGTCGTTTTTTTGGTTATTGTTTGGACAGAGTAATTATTTTTTCTTTCTTTAGTTGGAATTTAGTTTTTCAGATTCTTTGGTAATCTCTTTTTGTTTTTCAGTCAATTCTTCAATTTTTTCTACAAGTTTTGGGTCTTGAGGATTTTCTGATTTTATTTCTTCATATTGACTCATCAAATCTTTGTAATCAGAAAGCAATTTTTCATAATTACTCATTGTGTCTTTATCATATCCTGGTGAAGACATGGCATATCTACTAGATTTTCTTTGAAAAAAGTTTTTGAGAAAAAAATTTGTTAATGACTAAATATATCTCAACTAGATTTTGAGAATATATGGTATAGAGACAGGAGTGGCAGGAGGGGCTCATCTTCACTGTCCTATTCCTAAGATACCCTTACAAAATTTGTTTAAAAGCAGATGATTTTTCTATAATTTTGAAAATTTTCCTATTTTGCCTTCAGCAGAATCAATGACTGACTTGTCAGGCTCTAGAATTTTGCCAATAACATTTACTGGAGATGCAGGGGTTATCTCTCCAGGTTCCCCAATAGGAGTAGGACCGTAAAACAAGCAAATTGCTTTTCCTCTTGGCCAATAAGCAACATCATTTAGTTCAACAGGAGACTTTGCATTTTCTTCAGGTTGACTGATTGGGGATTGTGAAGAGTATATTTCATCTCCCCAAACATTAAGATCTACTGTAAAGGGTAATTTTTCAAGAAATTCACTTACAGTTTTTGGAGAATACGAATCATCTAACTCTAAAATTATCTTGAAAGAGTCAACATCAACATGAACCGTATGTTTCATAGTTTTCTAATAGATTTGACTCACATAAGAGTACTCAATTAATTCTATCTCGTAATTGATGGCAATCACAAATGCAACCTTTTTGGCATTTGAGTCTTTTACAATCAGAACATACTTTCTTGTTCCAATACGGTGCAGTGTTCACATCAATACCTCTGAGTAATCTTGTAAGAGCCTTTCTTCATCAAGATAATGATTCGTAGCAAAAAGATTACCCAGATTCCCATTAACAACACATAGAGAAAAGAGGCTCCAGAATTTTCAGGAATTGACGGTTCTTCAATTTCACCAGGAGGATCAAATGGTGCTACATAGGAGATTCCAAGAAAAATGGGAATGACGACTAGAACTACAACAGGCAGAACCATTTCTATTAATTATACGGACTGTAATTAGTAAAAATCTTTACAACAGAATGAAAATAGATATCTCGCATATCATCCTCAGTTGAAACTGCAAGGAGATTAACAATATCAGATGCAGTAACAATTCCAACTAGAGTGTCATTGTCAATAACAGGTAATTTTCTAATTCCCCTTTCATGCATCAAATCTGCAGCAGAACGTACAGAATCATCTGAACCAACAGAAAACATTGGAGAAGACATAATTTGTTTCACAGGTGTGGTGATAGGATATGCATGAGCAACAATTTTTGCTGAAAAATCTCTATCAGTTACAATTCCAACGGGAGTGTTATTTTCCATAACAATTATTGCACCTACTTTTGCATCTTCCATCATTTTTGCAGCTTCATTGGCATTCAATGTAGAATCAACAGATATGACAGATTTTGTCATAACGTCAGCAATAGTCATTGTTTTTCCATCAGACATTTTACAATTCAGTATAGAGTAATTTGTTATTTTAGACTATTCTAGAATATCAAGAGTGAAAATCATAAAAGATAATCATAAAATCTTTTTAAATTAAAAATTCTTAAAAATAATTCATGGCAGGTAAGATTTCAAGAATTCTTGTTCCATTAGACGGTTCGTCAAATTCCTTTAGAGGGTTAGATATGGCAATTCACATGGCAAGAGAAAATCATGCGACAGTTACAGGAATCTACATACTTGGAATCACAAAACCCAAAACTAATGACCCAATATCGGCTCTAGAGAAAATTCTATTAGAACATGCTCAAAAGATTATGAAAAAAGCAAAACTAAAGGCAGCAAAAAAAGGAATTTTGTTTTATGATAGAGTCTCATACGGAGACGAAGGAAAGAGAATAGTAGAGATTGCACAAAAAAATAATTTTGATCTAATAGTTATCGGTTCAAGAGGAATGGGAGCTGTAAAAGAGATGTTCCTAGGGAGTACATCAAATTACGTACTCCACAAATCAAAAAAGCCAGTTCTTATAGCAAAATAATTTAATTTTCATCAAGGATGGTCTGAAAATGATAAAATCAAACAGTCAAGAAAATACATTACTAGTAGGATTTCCAAGTAATGGACTTGTAGGAACATTTGCAATTTCATATATGATTAATTCTCTAAAGATGAGGCAAATTGGAGAGATTGAAGTGCCAAACTTGCCATCTACGTTGTTTGTAGAGAATGGAGAAATTCTTGCACCAATCAGAGTTTACAATAGAAAAAATATCTTTGTAATAATTTCAGATGTTCCATTCAATCAATTCCTGGCGGAAGGTTTTGCACATGCATTACATGAATTTTGTAAGAAAAACACGATAAAAAAAATAATCATTGTAAGCGGTATAGAAACTTCCAATCCAGAGAAAAAGCCACCAAAAATTTTTGGTCTAGTTACACATTCAACATTAGAAAATACATTATACAAAAATGAAATTCCAAAATTTTTAGATGGATCAATTTTTGGTACAGATGCTGCAATAATTTCTGTTTTTAGAAAAACAAAAATTCCTGCATTGGTCCTATATGCTGAATGTCATCCATTTTTTCCAGATCCTGAGGCATCAATAGTTGCAATAGAGACACTTGCAGGGATTTTAGATGTTAAAATAGACATTCAAGATATCAAAAATAAGATAGACAAACTACGAATTCAACACAGGAAGTTGATGGAAGAAACAATTCGTACATTACAACAACAGCAAGACAGACAAGGAAGAACTCCCCAAATTTACAGGTGATTGGATGAAAGATGAATTTGAGATAAGAACAATGTTTCCATCTGTTGGCTCATTGATTGATGACATAGAGCACAGAATTTTGTCCCCGTTGTCATATCTCAAAGAATTTGACAATCATTGGTTATTGGAATTAGATTTGCCAATGGTAAACAAAAAAGACATCAAAGTTACTTTTGACGGAAACATGATAAATGTTGAAGCAAAACTCTATGAAAAGTACTCTGAAGAGAAACTAGGAAAGATTTCAAAATTTGAGTATTTTAAAAAATCATTATCCTTACCAAACATGATTGATACAAAAAAGACAACTGCCAAATTTCGAAAAGGTAGGCTGGAAATCAAAATTCCAAAAAAATCAACTGGGCGCAACATAAAGGTTAGTTAGAAATTCAGACTTTCATTTTGAATTAAATATGCCTTTTTTTGATTAAATTCATGGAAATTCACGTATACGACACTTATGTCAAAGCAGCAGACGGTCATACCATGCACTTTGATGTAATTACTGGTGAAAAAGACCACGACAAAGCCATCACATATGGTAAAGAGTGGTTGAAAAGCATCGGTGAAGAAAGCGCAACCATGACTCAAAATGAATGCCAATTCTGTCACTCACAAGGTGCACCTGCTCCTGTAGAGGAGGCAATTAAGGCAAACGGTTATTTCATTCAAAAAATGGAAGGCTGCCCTTAAACATTTTTTCCTTTTTCTAAAGACATATTTTTCAGAAATTATTTGATTCATTTATGGAAAAGAAATACTCCAAATGGACTGTAGAAGGAGAAAAAAAGACTAGTTGGATTTGTGGTTGTTTTCAGACTGCAGATGGTTACTTCAAATTTTGCGATGAACATGAAAATATAATGCAAAAAGCAATTCAAGATAAAGTTGATAGTCTAGATATGACTATAGTAGTTACAGAAAAATCTACAGTGCAATAATTGCAACAAATGCTGATACAAACACAATGGCAATTGTGTTTAGTAATTTGATTACAGTGTTTAATGCTGGACCTGCAGTATCTTTGTAAGGATCACCAATAATGTCACCTACAACTGCAACTTTGTGAATTTCTGAACCCTTTTCACCTCTCATCTCTACTAGTTTCTTGGCATTGTCCCATGCACCACCAGTGTTTGCCAAGTGGTATGCAAGTAAGATTCCAGTTACAACTGAACCCATCAAGAGTCCTGCAACTGCAGTTGGTCCAAGTAAGACTCCCAAAATGATTGGAGAGATAATTGCAATGATTGCTGGCTTCCATAATTCTTTGATTGATGCAACTGTAGCAATATCTACACATTTTGCATAATCAGGTTTTGATTTTCCAGTAAGGATTTCAGGATCATTTTTGAATTGTCTTCTGACTTCATCTACCATCTTTCCTGCAGCCCTTGATACACCATTGATTAATTGACCTGTAATGATAAATGGAATCAAACCACCAATGAGCATTCCGATAATGATTGCTGGATTGGTCAAACTATAATCTAAATCAATTACACCTTCAAAGATATGAGCAGCCTCAAATTGGAATGCTTGAATCATTGCCAATGCGGCAAGAGCAGCACTAGCAATTGCAAATCCCTTTGTGACTGCCTTTGTTGTATTTCCAACTGCATCAATCTCATCTGTAACTTTACGATTCTCTTCACCCATTCCAGTCATCTCAACAATTCCACCTGCATTATCTGCAATTGGACCAAATGCGTCAATTGCCAAAACGATTCCAGCAAGACTAAGCATTGCCATTGCAGTTAGTGAAGTTCCAAATATTCCATACAATACTGGGTCAGCACCTTCAGGTGCAACTGATGCAGAGATTGAATATGATAGAATGATTGCTACGACTAGGGCAATCATGAATGGTCCATTTGATTGCATTCCTTTGATAATTCCCATTAAAGTAAGTGATGCATAACCCCATTTTGCAGATTCTACAATTTCATTGACTGGTTTGTGTTTGTAACTTGTGTAATAGTCTGTGATTTTCTGAATTACTGGAACCAAGATTACACCAATGACTGTTGTTCCAAATAATGCAAGACCTGTTTGAGAGGATTCAATGAATTGAGTGATAAAGACATAGTTAAGTCCAATTGCAATTGCAGCAGAGACATAAAATGAACGATTAAGCGGTTTCATTACATCTGTGACTCCCTTTGAGCCAACAATGACAACACCGATAATTGATGCAATCATTCCAGATGAACCAATAAAGATTGGATAAAGGAAATAGTTTGGTGCACCAATTAATGCTGCAATTAGTAATGCTGCTAAAATTGTAACAATGTAAGATTCGTAAACATCTGAACCCATTCCTGCTGCATCACCGACATTGTCACCTACATTGTCTGCAATGGTTGCAGGGTTTCTAGGATCATCTTCAGGAATGTTTGCTTCAACTTTTCCTACCAAGTCAGCACCCATGTCTGCTGCCTTTGTAAAGATACCACCACCGATTCTAATGAATAATGCAATTAGACTGGCACCGATTCCGACACCGGCAATTGTGATTGGGTCAGGATAGACAACATACAATCCGGCAATTGCCATTAATGCCATTGCAGGTACTGCAAGACCAACAATTGCACCGCCTCTAAATGCCATTGCAAATGTTTTGCCCAATCCATCACTGCTCAAGTTTGCAGCTCTAACTGCTGCTTTAACTGTGATTTTAAGTGAGATAATTCCTGCAACTGCAGAAAGTGCGGCACCTACTGCAAATGCTAGTCCGTTTGAAGGCTGCAAGAATGCGCCAATAATTACTGTTAATGCGATAGCTACTGGAATGATAATTCTCATCTCTCTTTTCAAGAATGCTGCTGCTCCAATTTTGACGGCATTTGAGATATCCATCATCTCTTTTGTGCCTGCTGGTTGTTTTGCAATCCATGCAACCAAGCCTCCGGCGACTAAAAATGAGGCAATTCCTGCAATAAATGGAAGCAGTTCAAAGATTTCCAATATTGCATTCAGAAAAGCGGTCTGATATAAATCAGATAGCTTGAGCCTTTACTCTCTTTTGATATGGCTTGAAAGTTTTACCTTTTAGTCCCTGCCTAACTAGTTTGTTAAATTTTTTGCCATGAGCAAGATACGGGAACCTCATGTGAATTAATTCATGAACTATGGTATTTTCCAAAGTCTTTTCGTCTGGAATTTTTCTCACATTGATGAAGATCATGTTGTGTTGAAGATATGAGACCCCATAGTACTTGTATGCAGATGTGCGTCGTCCTTCAGTCATGTGTTTTGGTGCATCAAGTACTGCCTTTGATGTAAGTAACACTTGGGGTTCAGAAATTGAAAATCTATTTGAATAGATTCCGACTTTTTCTAGAATTTGTAATTGTAATTCAGGGTCTAATTTCACAATGAGATGTTTTGGATTATTGCTATATCTTGGAATGTCAAATGTTGTGGTAGCTTGGGTGTATTTTGATTAATTTTAAAAAAATGTTTGATTTTTTGTTTTGCAAATTCATTTGTGTTTAGATGAGATTTAGGTAGACAGTAAAATTAGATAGTTTCTTTAGGAATTGTAAAGATAATTTCAGTTCCAACGTCAACCTTACTTTCAACCCAAATTTTTCCACCTAAAGAATCAACTACTTTTTTACAAAACACCAGTCCCAAACCATTTCCACCAAATTTTCTAGGTGTATCATTATAAGAAATAAAATCTCTAAAGAGTTTCTTTTGGACATCTTCAGTAATACCTGCTCCATTATCTTTTACTGAAAATTTCCAGTAAGGATCATCATCAACTATAGAAACTGTGATTTGACCATTTTGTGGAGTAAAATCAATTGAGTTCGTAATCAGATTTCGTAGAATCTGAATGAGGTTATATTTGCTTGAATGGATTTTAAATTTTTTACAAGATATAGAAAAGGTGATATTTTTTTCATCACACATTGGACCAAATTGCTGGTTTAATTCTTGTGCAAATTCTTCAGAATCAAATGTCACTTTGGGTGATGTTTGAGAATTTAAATCAAGTTTTTGAACAGTTAGCATGTCTTCTATTTGTGATTTAATTAGCCGTGTATTGGTTTCAATATTTTCAATCATTTTGATTTGTTCAATAGTTAGATTTTTTCTAAATTCTGGATCACGAAACATGTTGCATTCAACTAAAATTGGAAATATCTGATTTTTTGATTCATGGGTCATTATAGTTGTAAATTCATCTTTCTTTTTTTGCTCAGATTGTAGGTGTTCAGATTCGATACGTTTTTGAGTTACTTCACGTAGTTGTGCTATTCTTAGTGATTCATTTCTTTGAATTTTATCAAAGTATTTTTTCAGAATTATTGACAGAACTACTGACATAGAAAGCCCAACAAAGAGGACAATAATTGAGACAAATGGAAATTCAAGACTACTTTTTGAAGCGATTTCCACAGTAAATTGTTTTTTATCTAAATCAAGAGTGTATGTGTTATCGAAGTAGAGTGGACCGTCGTATTGAGGAATAGAAAATATCTTTTCTGAATCAGAGTTATAGAAAGTGACCACGTGGTCTGAATCTAAAAGTCCAAGGAAAATATTTTCAAATCTGAATGCAAGAGTGACCAGCCCAATGGGGTTTTCAAAAGATGAATCATCATTTAAGAAAATGGGTAAACAAATTAGAGAAGCAAAAGATGGATTAGTGTCTTGATTTAAGAATGTGACATCAGAGAATTGGGGAGAATTAGTCGAGATACTGTCTAGATCACATTGTCTTCGATTTGGTTCTGAATAGTTGTCAAATCCAATCAGAAATTGTAGTTTGTCCGTAAAAGGGGAGACATATTTGAGAACATGGTGTATATCGGTAGTTCTAGGTTTAATTTGAAAAAAATCAAACTCTTTTTTCATTGAATTTTCATAGTCATCAGCATCTTTTTCATATACAATTTCAATTAGAGAGATTGTAATTTCATCATTAAATTTATTGTTAAAATTTATTGGTCCAGTAAAAGAGTTCCATTTCTCAGAATCAATATTTTCAAATCCAACGCCAGAGACAAAACCTTGAGATGCATATAATAGCAACAAGTAATCATTCAATCTATCATTAAATGTGTTAAAAATTAATTCAGATTCATCAAGATTTTCCAAATTTGTAATTTCTAATTCAGATTGGTAAATAAACCAAGTTAGAGAAATTGTTAGAACGCATCCCACAACTAAAAAAAATATCGGAGTATATTTAGAATCAAATCCCATGATTACACCACAAAATTTTTACTATTTAAATGAGAGATTTTTACATGGGAGGAAGATTTTTTTTAAAAAATTTTTCAGGCATATCAAATCAGTTTGTCCCTTTTGAAATTTGAGAGAGAATTTGACATTTAATTTTTGATGCAGAAATTTCAAATAGTTTTTGCTCATTATCTGAGAGATTTTTTAAGATAATTTGAGAAACTCCATCACTTTCAATTCTCACAGGAACTCCAATGCAGACTTGATTTTGATCATATTCACCACACAGAACAACTGATGCAGGAATCTCAATTGGTGTAGACTGTACAAGTGATTTGATTACATCAAAAGTCATCTTGGCAATACCACAATGAGATCTAGTCTTAAATGACCTCAATGTCTTCCAATATTGTTTTACTTCAGATGAAATCGAATCAATTTCATCTTGAGATAGAATTTGATTTACAGATTTGCCTGATATTTTTACATTTGAGAATATTGGCACCATTGAATCTCCATGCTCTCCAAGTACCAATGAACCAGTAACTAAATTTTGTGTAACATTAATTTTTTTAGAGATACAGTATCGGAGTCTACTTGAATCTAAACTAGAGGCAATTCCGATTACTTTGAATCTTGGAAGGTTTGTAAATTTTTGAACAAAAAAAGTTAGTACGTCAAGAGGATTAGAGACAACAAGAATTATTGCATTAGGACAATATTTGGAAATATTTTCAGAGATTGTTTTAATCATCTGTACTTGAAGTTCAATCTGCTCTGCACGATCATTTGTATAAATTCCAATACTAGAAGCAATTACAATTATTTTTGAGCCAGAAATTTTTGACCAGTCATCAGTACCAGATATGGAAAATTGTGAGTTACTTGGAATAGAGTTCGATATATCTAATGCCTTTCCTACTGCCTTGTCTTTGGTTCTATTTACCAGTACAATATCATCGAGTTCTTGAGAGGCACAGAGAAAGGCAATTGATGAGCCAACCAAGCCGGAGCCAATTATAGATATCATATTAAAAAAATTGCGTGGTCATTAAAAAGAGAATCCCTCTAATGAATCAAAAGTACGGGTTTTTTTGTTTTGTGTAAGACATAGTTTGAGACACTACCAAAAAACATCTCTTTTGCTAAGCTATGTCCACGAGCACCGATAACGACCATATCTATTCCATACTTTTGTGTATTAGCAAATCTAGTGATTTCATATCCAGGATCCCCTCCAAGGTATTTTGGAACTAGTTTTATTCCTCGTTTTGCAGATCGGAGTTTTGCCTCATCTAGTATCTTTTTGGCTTCATCAGCAGAGGTAATATCCATGAATCCTAGTGGATGTAAAGCGTAAATGCCGGGAAGTTTTTTTACGCTTAATCCAACAAGTGTTGCATTAAATTTTCTTGCAAAATCTATTGCAGCATCTAATCCGCGAATCGAGTTTTTTGAACCATCAAGTGGAACAAGAATTTTTTTGATTTGATTGACCACAAATCCATATGCATTTTCAAGTAATTATCTAAAAGGTTTACACTGTATACATACTGTTTATCTTTAAAAAAATCTATTTTTTTTTATGACTATGGCAGGAATGTACCTTCTCAAAAAAGAGGGATATAATGACGAGAAAACAAAGTTAGCAAAAAAGATGCTACTTGTAGACAAAAAAAATGAATTCAGATTGATTTCAGATACACTTTTTTCAAAGAATCCAAAATCAATAAAGCGAATTCCAAACAAACAAGAGTTTATCTTGAATTTTTGTTTTGAAGTAAGTGAGGAATTCAAAGTATGGACTGGTGAAAAACCACTACAAGCAAATTCTGGTGTTACAGCATTAAGTATTCTAAGGATTCTTGGAAGAGATAAAACATCAATGAACAATCTTGTCAGGTTGCTAACAATCTGTTACGACATTGCAGAAGATTTTAAGGTCATTTACAAGAGAATTTAACCTTCTTAAAACTTCTCATTTTTGTTTGATTTAATACCTATTTTTCAAAAATCTGTTTGTAAAATAGATGACATGTCTTAAATAATTTTTAATTTACTATGTAACATGGCAACAGCGTATGTTTTAATCAACTGTGAGTTAGGTTCAGAAAAAGATACAATTTCAGAGCTCAAAGATATTGAGGGTGTATCAGAGGTACATGGCACATTTGGTGCATATGATATCTTGGTAAAAATTGAATCAGACACAGTTGAAAAATTAAGAGAAGCAATTACTTGGAAGATTCGAAAGATTAACCAAGTTCGCTCAACATTGACATTGATGGGAATCACAGGTCAAAGATAATCATATCTTTTTTTTTAATTAATTTAATGAATTAAAAGGGTCAGAATTTTTACTTGGTGTAATCATCATTCATACAGCCACCGTCTCATCATACCCCGTTTATTCCATTAGATCAATTAGTCTTTGAACTTTATTTCTAATTTCTGTAGAAATTTTTACAACTACCAATCCTTCGTTTGGTTGTCCATACATGATTACTGAATTTTCAGGTGCATGAATGCATACTGGTAGTACAAGTAAATCTTCTTCGCCATTAACTAAAATTCTCACAGGTGGGTTCATAGTCAGTGCTTTTTTGATTACATCAATACTTTGTAAAGTAATTTCTGCAGCAGGATTATCAACTGTGATTTGTGTTGCAGAATCTAATTCGGGTGCGGTTCTCTTTGATCTTTTTTCTTGACCGTCAACTATCATTAGTGATGGAATCAAATCAAACTCTATCATCTTCTGAGTGGTTCTATCACCCACAGTAATGATAAAAGAATTATCATCAAGATATTTTTGGATATTTTGTTTTGTTGCATCAATATCTGGAATCAGAATTCCAAGAGGATTTTTGAATTGATCTCTAAGTGAGTTAGGAAGTTTCACAGAAATCAGGACTGAGTTTGAGGGGCAGTGGTCTCATTTGAGGCATCAGTGTTTGATTCTGCTGCCATCTCTTCTTGTAATTTTGCAGCCAAGATACTGCATTGAGCGGCAATATTTTTGGCTGCAGCCTTGAATGCAACAGCACTGGGAGACTCAGGATTTGTAATCATGATTGGTTTTCCCAAATCAGAGCCAGACATGATTCCAGAGTTGAGTGGAATCTCACCTAGAAATGGCATATTGAATTGCTCACTGATTTTCTTTGCACCACCATCACCAAAGATATAATGTTTGTCACTACAGTTTGGACATACAAAGTGGCTCATGTTTTCAACGACACCAATAATTGGAACATTTAGTTTCTCAAACATTCCAATTGCTTTTACTGCAACATTGCTTGCAACATCTTGTGGAGTTGTTACAACTAGAATTCCAGTAATTGGAATTGTTTGTGCAAGTGTCAATGGAATGTCACCAGTTCCTGGTGGCAAATCAACAATGAGATAATCTAAATCAGACCAGTTTGTATCAACTAGAAATTGTTTTAAAATTCCAGAGATGATTGGTCCACGGTAAATTGCAGCTTGATGAGCTTGCTCTGCAAAGAATCCAAATGAAACTACTTTGAGTCCGTTTGAATCTGCTGGTTGAAGTTTGTTGTCTTCAACTTCCATGTATCCATCTTTCATTCCAAGCATTAATGGAATACTTGGACCATAGATATCTGCATCAAGTAATCCGACTTTGGCACCAGTTTGTTGTAGTGATAAAGCCAAGTTGAGTGATACTGTAGATTTTCCGACTCCGCCTTTTCCACTTGCAACACCGATGATATTTTTGACAGTTGCCATTCCAGTGTCAGCTTCAAGTGAACGACCTTCCATAACTTTGGCTGTAACTTTCAAGTCAAAGGATTTGAGTTCCTTTATCTCTCCAATTACCTTTCTTACATCATCTTCAATCTCAATGTTGAAAGGACATGCAGGAGTCGTAAGTTCCAAAGTAAAAGCTAGATTGTTATCATTTAATTCAAGATCTTTGATCATTCCCATAGAGACAATATCTTTTTTCAAATCAGGATCAATTACACCGCTTAGTTTCTCTAGGACTAGATCAATACCTACCATGGCAAAAATCTCGTCGCACTTTATTTAAATTATTGTTGGAGGCTCGAAAAAATTTTGATTTTTTTGAATTTATGGCAAAAACTTTGCAAAAGTACGCCTGATTTACCCAAAGATTCATAAATTCAAATTCAAGAGTTTCATTCACAGTTGTTTTCTATATCTACCCTAGTTGATGTTGTTAGAATTCCACCAAGCTTGTTTGGAACCACACTCAAAAAAGCAGCAATCAACATTCTCAAAGAAAAGTATGAGAGCATGATTAACGCAGACTTGGGCTACATCATTATGATTATGGACGCCAAAGTAGATGAGATGGGAAAGATGATTGCCGGTGATGGTGGTACTTTCCACAAAGTCCAATTTGAAGCACTTACATTTTATCCAAAATTACAAGAAATCGTTCAAGGTGAAATTGTAGACATTACAGACTTTGGAGCATTTGTCAGAATTGGTCCAACTGATGCATTGTTGCACTTGTCACAAGTTATGGATGATTATCTAAAGAGTGATGTAAAATCTGGAATGATTATTGCTAATCAAAGTGGAAGAACACTCAAAGTTGGTTCAACACTTCGTTCAAGAATTACTGCAGTATCTTTAGGAAAAGCAGCTGCAATGGGCAAGATTGGTATCACTTGTAGACAACCATTCTTGGGTGCACCAGAATGGATTGTTGAAGAGATAAAGAAAGCAGCTGGCGAAGAAGCACCAAAAGCAAAAGCAGAGGCAAGTTAAGATGGCTCGCGAAATGGCTTGCAGAAAATGCAAATATGTTACTGTTGGAAAAGTTTGTCCTTCATGCAAATCATCTGATTTAACTCCTGATTGGAGCGGTGTTGTACTAGTAATTGATCCTGCAAACTCTGATATTTCAAAAACACTTGGAATCACTCAGAAAGGCAAGTATGCAATCAAAGTAACTTGAAAAAAAA
>Ga0075476_10000873_pt1 | contig 13831 bp, 10 predicted proteins | sample DEB08_DNA_5_FD_76339 | JGI IMG/M metagenome (GOLD analysis project Ga0075476, IMG submission 76339) | Aqueous microbial communities from the Delaware River and Bay under freshwater to marine salinity gradient to study organic matter... | ecosystem: Environmental > Aquatic > Marine > Coastal ...
CCTCTTCCCAGGTCAGGGCAACGTGCTGAAGCAGTACGGGGCCGCTGCGCAGTCCTACCCCCTTGGCCGCACGATTTTCCCAGGGATCTCGCCTGCGGAGTGGGCAGCGATGGTAGCGCGCAATGATTTGCGCAACCTTGTGCCCGTGGCGCCATTTGGCGTTAAGGGCACGCTGGTCGAGCTATTTGAGGAGCAGGCTGCGCGCTTTATGGAGGTTGGCGCGGGCAAGGCTGGCTGGCTGACCGGCGAGGAAGAGACGGGCAGTTGGGAGGATGCGTTCCCGACAATCGACGAGTGGATCGTCGAGGCGCTGACTGTCGCGGGAACGATGGGCGGCACTCAGCTTGCCCGCAAAGGTCTGGGCGCTGCCGGAAAAGTCGTGCGGCCGCTCGTGGAGGATCCCGGAATGCGCCGACGCCGCGAGGCAGCTGAGAGGCTAGCTGGGACCGACCGTGCGGCAGCGGCAACGACGGAGGAGTTGCAGCAATTTGCGCAGAACTACGATCTGCGTGAGGGCGAGATGCCCGAAGGCGCAGAGACGGTTGTCGAGGCGCTGGGCAACATGGGTATCAACCTCCGGTTCTACAGCCCAGGCGAGCGCACGCCTGAGAACGAAGCCAAAGCCGGTGGCTTTTACAACCGTCAGGTCCGTGGGACCATCTTTATCAACAGCGACACGTTCGGCACCGAGGAAGAGGGCGGGGCGGTGTCGCAGGCGCTGGGCGAGCTTGCCTACCACGAGGGCTGGCACTCGGTCAGCGATGTGCTGGGCGAAGATTGGCGCACCATGGTGGGCGCTGCTGAGTCCACTCAGGAATGGCAGGATGCGGGCGCTCAGTACGACGCGGAGGCCGAAGCCGCTGGTCTGCCTGTCCGCGCTGACCTACAGGATGACGTATCTGCCGATGAGGCTGCAGCTACCATTGCCCAGCGCAACTGGCGCACACTGTTTGGAGCGACGCAGGGGGCCAAGCGCAGTGAGGTGCGCAAGGCGATGCGCGACCTACTGGGCCGTGACGGCAACCTGCTAGAGCGCGTGTGGCGCAAGACGCGCCAGATGCTGCAGATGGACGTGCAGGCGTCTGGCCTACAGCGACTGCAGGAAGCTGGCCTAATGGGCGGCGTGGATAACCCTGCGGACGCAGTGGACCGAGCCACGGCAGTTGATTCGCTGCTAGAGGCCATGGATGTGGCCGCTATTGTGCGTGGCCGTAAGCAGTCCGCAGAGGCGCGCGAGTTGATTACCGACGCCGTTGACGCGCCCGAGACGCAGCACCTGACGCAGCCGCTGCGCGAAGCTTTGGACGAGTCTTTGGCTGAGCTTGCGGCTGAACCCGCCGCACCGCAGGAGCCGGTAGAGCCTGCTGTAGAAGGAGAGCCTCAAGCACCGTCCGTACAACGGCCTCAAGCGGCAGACGTAGACGTTGAGCAGGAGGCTGTGCGCCTGACGATGGAGACGGCGCTGCGCATGCGCAATCAGGCGGAAGCGCTGCGCCAGGAGCTTGAGGCGGCTCCCGCGACGATGCCTCGCCAGAAACGACAGCAACTCAAGAAAGAGATACGCGCCCTGGAGCGCGAGTCTGACAAGCTGCTTGGCGACCTTGAGGGGGAGCTACAGGGCCTGCCTCTGGATGAGCTTCAGGCGCGCGTAGAAGCACAGCAGCCGAGCCCGTTCCGTGGCAGCACCCCACTGTCGCGCGAGCTTGTAGAGGGCGCTCCGGTGCGTCTGCGCCAGCGCAACAGCAACTACACGCGCAAGATCGGGGAGACTCAGCAAAGCGACCCCTGGGTCATCGAGAACGTCTACGACATCGAGGGCGTCCAGTACGCCAGCATTGGCAACGCAGCGCTCAATCGGCGCATTGCCGTCCCGCTGGATGACCTTGTGTCTGCGCAAGAGGGCGTCGAGCTACAGGGCCCGGCGTCCATGCCTATTGCGCCGGGCTCTATGGTGCGCAACGCCGTAACCGCCGCAGAGGGTGAGGAGGCGTTTATTCCCATCCGTGGCCCTGGGGCCCCGGACGCAGTTCGCGTTGTAGACGTGACTGGCCCCGAAGGCGCGCAGCGAGCGCGGTTGGAAACAGGTGATGTCGTCGCTGTAGACCGACTGACTCCTGTCGAGGGCGTAGCAGACCCGACCCTGGGCGATCAGGAGCGTATCGGCCAAGCTGCTCAAGACGCGCTGCGTGGGCAGTCGCGGTTTGCGCGGCCGCGCACAGAGCCGGGACGCCCAAAGGCGAGCGATAGGCCCATGCCCGGTAGGCAGCCCGGCGCCATCGTTGGCCTTCCCACGCCTATGGACGAAATGGCTGCGGCCCAGGCAGAGCAGGCGAAGATGTTTACGCCTGGGAGAGCCCCGCAAAATCGTCGGCGCACGCAGGTAGACAAGCAGGCGGCTGAAGCCATTGTCCGGCAGGCTGAGCGGCGGGGCGAAGATGTCAGCGGGTACGACCTAAGCGACATGGTTTTGCCGCCGCCGGTAATGACCCCGTGGAGTCGGATTCCTCTGCCGGGGGTTATGGAGCAAGCTCCGCAAGGGTCGCCGCTGGATATGGCGGCCAAGCAGCTGGAGGCGCTGTACCGCAACGGTCTGTTTAGCGAGCAGCAGGTTATTGCCTACTCGTTCATGCTCATGTCGTTGCCGCAGGAGCGCGTGCGCGACACAGTTCTGCAGCTGCGGTTCCGCGAGCGTCCGGGCATGCTAGGCGCAGCGGCGCTTGTGAAATATTCCACTCAAGCACATGCCGGGCGCCTGATCATGAATCCCGGCCAATACAGTGATGTGCGGCGCAAGGGCATGCAGCGCGCCACATACGGGACCACGTTCCTGCACGAACTGGGGCACATGATCTCGTATGACGACATGGTCAATAACGAGAAGGCTGGCGCTGTGGTCCAAATGTTTGCGCGGCTGCGCGACATTATGCTGCGCGACAGCGACAGCCAGCTGTTGACGCAGGAGTTGGTTGAGCTATTTGGAGAGGATGCCGCTCAAATACCGTACTACCTCGAAAGCCCGCGCTTCTACAACATGATTGGCGCCGACTTTGCTCGCGGTGGTGAGTTGGCCGCCGAGATGATGGCGCGCGCGATTGAGGATCGTGGCCTCAGCATCATCAATCGACTCGGCCTGTTCCCGGAACTTTCGGCTGTGTTCCGACGCGGAGCAACTATTGCGGAGCGGGCCGCTATGGGGCAGGAGAACCTGCTGGGTCGCGGGAATGAGATAGAAGAGTCTGTCCTGGGCAGTCTGCTAGACATTTCACGTGCGCTGACGACAGTCGCGTTGGGAACAGACGTAGATATGACGGCAGCGCGCGCAACCCTCGATGCACCGTATCGAAGGTTGTCAGATAATCGGAAGCGCCAAACGGCGGCTCGCCCGCTAGAGGAAGCGCTTGATCGGTTTGATGACCAGCGGCGCACAGAACTCGGCATGGCTGACCGTCTCGACGACCTCAGTCAGCGAGACGTAGAAACCATTGCGCAGCCAGCCGGTGGCGTATCTGCGCTAGACCAGCGTCGGAATGAACTGCTATACGATCAAGAGCAGCTACGTGACGCGGCAATGGACCGTGAGCTTTTAGCTAGCGCAACTGAACAGGAGCAACTAGCTCTGCGACTTCGCTCGCTAGCGGACAGCATTGACCCCATGGCCGAAGGCGGCATGACTCGTCTTGAGGCTCAAGAGGAGGCTCTGCGTACATCTGTGGCCGGTATGGTCACCGAGCAGGACGTAGAAAACGTTCGACGGTTTGTCGAGGAGGTCGGCCAAGAGGAGCTAGACCGCCGGTCGCGGTTTGCTGCCCCCAAGAGCTTGCCCGCGCCTCTGCAGGTCACGACGAATCAGGCGCCTGTGCCTGACTTCACAAAGCTGACGCAGAAGTTCAACGACAGCAACCGTGAGGCCAACCTTACGCAGCTGGTCAACCTAGAGCGGCTGATTCCCAACCCTCTGACCAGCACGCGCATGTGGCACAAGCTGGTCAAGACGGCGTTTGGCGATGACTTCAGCGTCGCGCCGCCTCGGCGCTTGATCGATGGGGTGCGCAACCCTGAGACGCTGCGCGAGCAACTGTCGAATCTGGACGCTGACCAGATCATGCACGCCAATGAGGGCATCGAGCTAACCGATGTCCTGCGGCAACGCTACGAAAACGGCGAGATGACGCCGACAGACACGGCAGACTTGTTCGTGTGGGCGTTCTTGAGCCGCATGCTAAGCGCTGCGCCGCACGAGTCGGCGTTCCTCATGGCCTATGAAAACGGGCTGTCGCGGTTCACAGAGCGAATCGCGCAAGGGCAGTGGACCGAGGCCGACGAGCAGGAGTGGGCTAGCTGGGTCAAGGGGTGGCTGCCTGTCCTGGCGGAAGAGGATAAGAAGAAGCTGCACGGCGAGTGGATGTCTAGCGCCAAGACCAACCTCAACGCTATTGGCGGTAGCGAGGGGCGCGACACGTCTTGGGCTGGCAACGTGGCAAACGCTCGCGTCAACGGTCGGCCGCTGATGCAGGTGGTTCACGAGGCCCTGGAGGATCCGAACACGACTGGAAGCGACGTCCGTCGCCTGTTCCTGTCCCACGCCGGTCAAAGCGGCATGGGCACGAAGCTAACCTCGTTTGTCATGCTTATCGCTGGCAAGCGAGACGTGTTCGTCATCGACCGCTGGCAGGCGCGCAACATGTGGCCCCAGTTCAGTGAGGCCAAGAAGCCCGTTGACCCGTACGACGGCGTCGTCGTCCCAGGCCAGTTCGACAAGAAGGGCAAGCCGGTCACGGCCGGTGTAGCCGACATTCTTGACGGGCCTTCTGGGCTAGCGCTGTACGAGGGCATGGAGCGCGGCATGCGCAGCGCTCTTGACGAGGCCTATCAAGGAACGAATCGTCAGCCCGACGTCGGCCGCTACCACTGGGAGTCGTGGCTGCTTGTGTCGTCACAGGCTGTTGGTCACGCTAGCCTTCGCCGCTTTACGGGCGACGGCAACATCGCAGGCCTGGGCGTCATTGAGGGGCGTCAGAGCCGAGACACGTTTGAGCAGGCCTTCGTGTACCTGTCAGACGGCACCCGTGGCTACGTTATTGAGGACACACATGGAGTACCCCGATTCTTCACGCCAGACGAATACGCCCGACGACCGAAGGGCAAGTCAAAGAAAGCGCAACAAAGTGCGATTGAGTACGTCCAGTCGGTTGGGCGCATCCTCTCTAGCCGAGATCTTGACGCGCTATCGTGGATTCCCGGCGTCGCCCGATTCCGAGCCGACAACATTGAGGAACGAGAGCCGAGCCGACTCGCGCCAAAGCCCGGACAGTCAGAGCTAGACGCTACCGTTGAGGCCCTGAAGGCCTCTGGCGCGCTGAGCAGAGACTTTAGCGTAGATCGCGATCTCATTAGCCAGTTTGCTCTGCCTCTTGGTCAGTCCATGACCAGGGAGGAGATGCTGGCTAACGAGCCAGAGTTCCAGCGCGAACAGGACGCGTACTTCCGCGCTCTAGACAACTACGCGCGCAACCTGTCTCAGGAGCAAGAGTCTCAGATCTCGGCGTCGGTGAGCGGGATTCTGCCGCCGCTTATCGAGGCTGCAGAAAGCACTCGCGGCATAGAGGACCTGAACGATCAGTACGGCCTGCAGTCTGCGCGCGCTAACATGATGATCGGCGGCTTCGCGGCACCGGGGCTTGAGCTATCTAACAACGTGGTGCAGCTGCACTTGCTGGGCCGCATGAGGCAGCAGCTGTTTGCCGAATCGGACGCTTCAGCTGACGTCGAGCGCCAACGCGCGCTGCGAATGATGGGCCTTGTCATCAGGGCCATGGAGTCAAGCGCCGCTCAGGACGTAGAGCGCGAGTTCCAGAACCAATTCCGTGGGGCGCCCCCCGTCATTGCTCCGAACACTGACACCATCGCCCCGATGCCCAACATGCGCATAACGCGGCGCGTGTGGGCGGAGGTCAAGGACAGGTACACGAGGCTTGCCGACTTCGAGGAATACATCGGCCTGATCGACCCTCGGCTTGCCAACCTGCCGACAGAAAGGAGCCCCTTGCGGAAAGCCGAGCTATCCGCCAGCCGCGAAAGCGGTCTGATTCTTGGCTTCAATGAGCGGCATCTGGCTCCGTTCCTCAAGGCCGCTAGGAGCGCGGGCCTCGATAACAGGCAGGCCTTCTCGGACTTCGAGGACTTCCTCATCGCGCGTCACGCCCCTGAGGCTAACGCAGTGCTAGAGCAGCGCGCGGCGCAGGCTGATGCCCTAGAGGCGCAGGCAGATGCGCTAGCTGATCAGCTTGCCGGGCGTGTCTTGGAGTCGGACGACCCCAATGTGCTAACCGCTACGAACGTCAGATTCCTCACCGCATCTGAGGTCAAGGCTATGCGCGACGAGATCAAGCGGAATAGGGCCACCGCTCGCGCCATACGCCCGCGCCTGCTGTACGAGGTGTACGAGACTGATCAGGCCAAGGACCTCGTCAAGCAGCTGCGCCAGAAGTACCCGGAGTTTGCCGCGCTCGCGCGCCGCATTGACGGGATGGTTGCTGAGACGCGTGACCTCCTGCTGCAGACCGAGGTTATTAGCCAGGAGCAGTACGACGAGTGGAACAAGTTCAAGTACTACGTTCCGCTGCGTGGCTGGGAGACGGACGAGGGTTACTCAGAGCCGTCGCCGCTAAACAAGCGCCGTGGCTTCTCGACATGGGGTCCGGTGGCCCTGTTGCGTGGTGGCCGCGATAGTCGCCCGGACAGCCCTGTCGTCTATGTGCTGAATCAGGCCTACGAGGCCATTCAGCGAGGCGTAGCCAACGAGGTCGGCATCGCCTTCTACAACATTGCTAGGCAGGTTCCCCGTCAGGTACTTGAGGTTCGCAGGCTGCGCCCTGGTGAGCGCTACAGCCGTCGCAACCGCGACACCCATTTCCGGCTAAACATCAAGGGCGTGCCGCACAGCATCCGGCTGGCCGACCCTGATCTTGCGCGATCCATTGCCAGCGTAGGCGTGGATTCCTTGCCCAAGTTCATGAAAGCGTTCCGGGCTGTGACTAGAACGCAAGCGCGCCTCAATACGACTGCGTCGCCAACGTTCAGCGTTAGCAACGCGTTCCGTGACATCGAGTACGCAATAGCCAAAAGCCAAGCTTGGAAGGACAGCGGCCTAAACATCGGCGTTGCCGACGTCGTCAAGAACATAGCCCTTGTCGCGCCAGCGGTGGCGTCCATGAACATGCAGCAGTCGCCGCAGGGCGAGATGGCGGACCTGTATCGCAGGGCGCGTGAAGCGGGCGCGTTTACTGGGTGGCGCCAAAGCGTGAGCCTTGAGAACGTGCGCCGCGACCTGAGGCGAGAGCTAGAGCGCGGCAGCTTGTCCAAAGTGATGAACATGATGGGCATCGCGCTTGAGTTTGGCTCGCAGACTAGCGAAGAGGTTGTGCGGCTTGCGGCGTTCAAATCAGCCCTGGATGCTGGGGCCAGCGAGGCAGAGGCCGCGCTCCTGGCTAAGGAGTCCACCGTGAACTTTGACCGAATGGGCTACATCGGACCCTGGGTCAACGTCCACACGATGTTCTTCAACGCAGGGTTCGAGGGCTCGATGAACTTTATCCGCGCTGCCCGGAAGAGCCGTCGATTCCGGGCGTTCCTTGGCGGGGTCGCGATGTCGGGCGCTGTCCACTACGTCATGATGCGCGGCCTGATGGGGCAAGGTCCTGACGACGAGTACGAGTACGCGATGATCCCGGCGCATCGCCGCCACCGCACCGCGATCATTCCCATCGGGGACACGTACTTCCAGATGCCCGTCTCCTACGGGCTGAACGTGTTCTGGGCGCTAGGCCAGGAAATGATGGCTATGGCTATGGGCGACAAGGAGGCTACAGAGTCGGGCTACGACCTGATGGTGACGGCGTTGCAGACCTTCAACCCGCTGCCGTCTGGCCCCACGTTTGGTCAACTCATCGCGCCTAGCGTTTTCGACCCGTTCGTTCAGGCTGGAGAGAACGTGACGTGGTACGGAGGCGACATTAGCTCGCCGTTCCTTCTGGAGCGCAACCTGCCAGACCACCTGAAAACGCCAGACGCGAGCCGTGCGGCAAAGGAGGCCACGAAGGCGATATTCGAGGTCCTTGGAGGCGACGCTATGAAGCCAAGCCCCATGGACAGCGTGCGCGACTTCACGCCAGACAACTTCGACCACGTGATGAACAGCCTTTTCGGCTCGCTAGGTCGCGACATCTGGCGAACCGTGGGCAAGGTGTACAAGGAGGCGGCCGCTCCAGTCCGCCCGGATAAGAACCCTTTTGCCGGGTCGTTTATCTACAAGACGCCTGAACTGCCCGTGCAGCGGAACTTCTATGAGATCCGGGAGCAGACAGGACGCGTGGTAGAGATGATCGACGAGATGCAGAAAACCGACCCTGAGCGCTACGAGCAGTCGATTGAGAAGTACGAGCTAAGCTACGGGTTCGGTCTGGTGTTCGAGGAGGTCCACCGCGATCTGTCCCCGGTGCGCCGCCTTATGAGGGCCGCGCAGACCGAAGAGGAGCGCGCGGAATACGCGACGATCATCACGGAGACGCAGTCCGAGATCATCAAGGCATACGAGGCATCTGTGCGCGAAGCAGTCTCCGGTCGCAAGCGCCCGGCGGTTACACTAAAGCAGCTTCAGGAGCGAGCGGCGGCGACTCGCGCAGAACTACGCAAGCAGGGGTACAGGGCAGATTGACATGGAACAGGTCACACAGGCGGTGCAGGAGCTAGGGGTTTCTACCGTATTGCTGCTGGGTTTGTCCGCGCTAATATGGCGCGTACTGCGTAAAGCAGGTCCGTTGATGAGCCGAGTGGTGGAGTCGCACCTAGAGTTTCTGCGTTCGCAGGCCTCGACCAACATGCGTCTGGAGAAGCTGCTGCACGAGCTTGTCCAGCAGGTCGCCAGCCTAGACGAGCGCATTGAGAGGCTGGAGCAGAAGTGATGCCGGGCGAGAAACCGGCTAACAAGCGGAACTACAAACGCGAGTACGCGAAGTTCCAGTCCAGCACGAAGGCTAAGAAGGACCGGGCCGCCCGCAATAAGGCTCGTCGGCAGGCAGAGCGCGCAGGCGCGGTGCGCAAGGGCGACGGCAAAGAGGTAGACCACATCAAGCCTCTAAGCCGTGGCGGCGGAAACGGCCGCAGCAACCGGCGCGTAGTGACCCGCAAGGTCAACCGCCGCAAGGGCTCCAAATAGGTGGGCCCCCCTACTTCCAGTGCAGTAGGAGGGCCCTTCGGTTGTCCGCACTCATCCCGCGACGCGCATGGGAGGGATGGGGCCGCGATCAAGAAGCCCCGTTAGCGTCGCTTGATGCCCTCTGGGCCAACCGAAGGCCCGTCAGGATGCCGTCAATATATCGAGCCAGTGCTACAGGCTGCAAGCCCTCCTCGGTCACTACCTCAGAACCGGAGGCTGCATCCTGCGCCATCAGACGCCAAAGACCGTCCCGAAGGTCCTTGTACGCTCCCCAGCGCACGTCGGGCGTCCGATCTTGCAACTCGCGCAGCTTGACGCGCATCTGCTTCTGCGTCAGTCCGCGCTTCATTAGTCAACCCAATCAGTGTCCTCGGCTGCGAACAGTTCATCGGCTGCAGCCTCGGTGGACGGGCTGAGCTTGCTTGCGACCTCAATCGGTTCTGCCTCTTCTTCCGGCTTCGGTTCAGGCTCCTCTTCGGCGTGATCGCGCAGCGCTTGGCTGAACACGTCGATCACCTCTGCCTCACGCGGGTCTTGCGTCGCGTCGCTCATGGCCTCGACCTCGTCGGGCAGGTAGATGCCGCTGAACGAGAACGCGACCCGGATCGCCTGAATGATCGCGCGGTGCCGCAGCATCCGGTGGGGGTTGGTCTTCCACGGATCTGTCATGCGGCGGTTCTCCGAGTAGTACTCGGTGATCTGAATCGGGTGGCCGCGATCCTTGCGGTAGATGGTGCAGGTGCAGCTGATGGGCTTGAGGTCCTTGTCGTCCTCGAACTTGATGTCCATGCCGTCGAACATTGGGTGGCTGTTCGCCAGCTTCAGCCAACCGTCTACCGACACCACAGGCATGATGCCGCCGCCCTTGCCGGGGAAGGCGTAGACCTCCTTAGTGAACGGGTTCAGGTTGTACTGGTCGGCAACGATCAGCAGCGCCTGCACCTGTTCAGGAGTCGCACTCTTTCGACTTGGAAAGATCGTGTCGGACAGCGTAGACAGCAGATTGCCGCCCGTCATGGAGTACTTCGTCGCGACCTTGGAAAGGACGCTCAGCTGCTTTGCTTCAGGTTTAGTCATGGTCGTTCATTGCCCAGCTGGGCAGGTCGAGAACAAAGGGGTCCAAGCCGTAGCCCGGATATGCGTCGTTTTCCTTGGCGTGCATCATCTCGTCATACGCCTGGGTGTAGAGCTTGCGGCCGACCTCGATAGAGTCCACGCCGACCACGCTGAGGCGCATGTCGATTGGCAGCGAGTTGCGCACCCAGAGGATGGCGAACCCAGTGATGGGCTCAGGCTCCACAGCGCCAGCGACGTCGAGATACCACGCGGCCTGCACGTGGTAGCGCATGTTGGCTAGCGTCTTGGCGAGAGAGCGGTCGTCGAGCGCAGCTGTGGTCTTCAGGTCGATGATGACGTTCTGCCCACCGAGCTTGCCAATCCAGTCGGCGCGGGCCTTGCGGATGTTGCCGTACAGGTCCTTGGTGAAGTAGCTGACCTCCGAGTCGCCCTCGCTGATGATGCGATGCAGCTTGTGGTTGCCGCGCATGAAGTCCATCGCGGCCTCCACTACCAGCTGCTGGTTCTGGGTCAGGATGGTCTTCTCGTAGTTGTCCCGTGAGAACTGCTCCCACTCCCCGCCCTGGCGGCGACCCCGGTAGACGGCGTAGCGCCCCTCGTAGAAGTCGGGCTCCAGCACGGCGCAGTGCATCGCGCTTCCCAGCGTCATGGAGTCCGTCAGGGTCATGCCGTTGGCCTTCCAGTGCCGCCACTCAAGCGGCGTGAGCTTCAGCCACTGCTTGAGATCTGTGCTGCTGATCCCCTCCGCGCCGAAGTAGTCCTCGTCGAGCATGTACTGCTCGCGACGGTTGTCTGAGTGCGTCATGGTGCGTGATGCTACACCTCGGCGCACCTGGGTATCAACAGGATTATCTAGGGACTTGTCGGGGCCTGTCGCGCACTGCTAATGTGCGCTCATGTCTGAGGTGTACACGGTGCAGGAAGTCGCGACGATGTATGGCATCAAGGCCGCCACGCTGCTGCGGCTGCGGCGTCGGGGGGAGTTCCCTGCGTTCAAGGTCGGCCGACGGATTCTGATCAGAGAGGAGGACCTACGTGAATGGGAGCTACGACAAAGAGGTGAACGCCTGGAGCCGCAGGCCCGACAGGGAACTGCTGCTGAAGGTGAGGAACCTGGGCAAGCGTCGCCAGCTGGTGGTTGAGGTCGCTGGGCAGGAGGTGTACTCGTGCCCATCCGACGACGTGGTCTGCTGGGCCATGCGCATTGCCAGCATGCTGGACTGCGATGAACTAGAGCAGATCCTGCGCCGCCTCGGCGCGATTGACGAACTGCGCCCACGGGGCCAGCAGATGGGAGGACGCACTTGGAAGCAACGGCGAGAGGAGGGATGATTGAAACGCGGAGCTAGCAGGAACCCTATGTACTTTGCGTTTTGGGCAGACAGGTGGTTGGGCGGTACGTCCGGGTGGACGGCTGAGGAGAAGGGCTGCTACATCAGCTTGCTGGTGCACCAGTTCGTCCACGGGTCCATACCAGCGGAGGTGCGGCGTCTAGCCCGGATCGCGGGCTGTCCCACGGAACAGGCCTTCGAGGCGATCTGGGAGGCCGTCCTGCAGGACAAGTTCGAGCGGGTGGAGGGCGGATACGCCAACCCCCGCATGGCTGAGGAGCGTCAGCGCTCCGTAGAGCACCTGCAGCAGCGCTCAGAGGCTGGCAGGCGCTCCGCAGCGAGGCGGCGCAAGCCAACGAGCGTTGCAACGACCGTTGCAACGAGCGTTGCAACGACCGATGGAACAACCCAGACCCAGACCCAGACCCATACTTCTAATAACAGGAGGGGCCTGCTGCTGGAGTCCATGACCTCGAACGTCAGGGTCCTGAAGGCAGCCCTGCGCTGGCAGGCCTATCGCCAGGAGGCGGCCATCAAGGCCTGGACGGCCACAACATGGCGCAAGCGCCTAGCTGAAGCGGAGCAGGACCCAGCAGCCTTCGAGGCTGCGGTGGACTGGAGCATCTCTCAGGGCTACCAGGGGCTGTTTGCCCCAAGTAAGCAGGATGTAAGGGACGACGACGGCATGCCGAAGGCGCTCAAGGTTTTGAAGGAATGGCACGACGAGGAGGAGGTGCCTTATGAGAACCAGTAAGCAAGAGCTAGCGAAGATGCTGGCCCCCCTGACGGTGCTGCCAGGGGGGGATCGCCTCAACAAGGCGGCCCTGGAGGGGTACTACGCCGTCTTCCGGGACTACTACCCGCACGAGCTACGGGATGTCATCCGGGCGTGCTTCGTCAGCTGCGAGTTCTTCCCTACCCCCAAGCAGATCATGGAGCGCCTGACGAACAACCGGAGGGTGCTGGGATCTGACGCTCTGGAGAAGCTACAACAGCGTCATGAGCAGCTGCAGCTTGAAGCCGGTGTCGTTCAGGGTGCCCGGCAAGCCCTTGCCCCAGCCGAGGGTCAAGTTCACCAGCGCGGGGCCGTTCGGCCGGGCCTACACCCCGGACAGGGTGATGGGGCAGAGCCTGAAGGCCTACAAGGCGGCGGTCAAGCAGGCCGCGATTGACGCCGGGCTGCAGCCATGTGGCTGCGCCAAGGCTATCCGCATCGAGGTGGCGATAGAGCCAGCGGCCAGCCTGCTGAACAGCAAGGGCCGCCTGCTGCCCAAGTCTAGGACCCACCCCACAGGCTCCAGAGACGGGGACGTGGACAACTACTCCAAGGCCGTAATGGACGGCTTGGAAGTCGCATATATCAACGACTCCCAGGTTGTGGACCTGACCGTGTCCAAGCGTTGGGCTTTGGATGGCCCAGAGGGTTGCGACGTAGAGATCTGTTGCCTGAAATAACGGGCATGAAGATCATCCCCGCTCTCATCCTCGTCGGCGGCCTCTCCTCGTGTCAGGCCCTTACTGATTTTGTTACCGGCTCCCTTGCTCAGGAGCAGCAGGAACAGCTGCTTGCTTATCAGGAGGAGATTGCAACGCTGGAGCAGATGATCCGTCAGGTCGAGCAGGAGGCTGAGGCCACCCTGCAGACGGCGGTGGTTCAGGCTAAGGCTGGGGCCGCTGAGGACCTTGGGCTCTACGCGGGCCAGCTTCTGGAGCTTCAGGAGAAGCACGAGGAGCTTGTCGGCAAGTACGTCTCCACCGTTGGCGAGGAGCGCAAGATGCTCGACGCCGCCTTCAAGCAGCGGGCAGATGGGGTCATTAGCCTCGTGGCCCCGCTGATCCCGGCTCCGGTCCAGCCCCTGGTGCCCTTCGCCTCGACGCTTCTGGTCCTGATCGCTAGCTCTAGGGCTCGACGGCACACCGGGCGGGCCATGAAGGCCCTTGCTAAGGGCAACCTGGGCGAGATGGGGGCCTACCTGCTCAAGGCCGCAGGCGCTAAGCACAGCAGCCCCGGCTCCAAGGCCGCCGCTGACGCTGAGGACCAAATCGCCTAGACTAGACCTGCCAGGGGGGTCGCCCTTCTCAACTGACATGGGGTCGGTTGGGGCTTACGAGACTGGCCCCCCTGGCTATTCACAAGGAGAGCGGACATGCCCGGAAAGATGGCGAAAGAGTACGGCGGATTCGAGAAGTTCAAGAAGAAGGCAGCCAA
>Ga0075476_10000884_pt1 | contig 13744 bp, 8 predicted proteins | sample DEB08_DNA_5_FD_76339 | JGI IMG/M metagenome (GOLD analysis project Ga0075476, IMG submission 76339) | Aqueous microbial communities from the Delaware River and Bay under freshwater to marine salinity gradient to study organic matter... | ecosystem: Environmental > Aquatic > Marine > Coastal ...
GTGATTGTTTGCTTGGATAGCCGCATATTTCAGAGGTTTACCCTCAAAAATAACACAATTATACCGAAGGTTTTTTATGATTTTGGATTAATTCTTGAACGAGTTTGAGGCGATATACCTCAGGAAATAAAATCTCTAAGATCATGACAAACTCGGAGTCTAAGTGCAAAGCATTAACCAAGTGAAATTGCGCCTTATTGGTTTCTTGGAGCATAAAACACAAACCCGCCATGCGAAATTCTATTTCGGGGTGTTCGGGGTAAAATTCAATCGCTTGTAATAGATTTTTTCTGGCCGCTTCATACTCGCCCAATTCTATGAGAATATCACAGCGAGAGAGCCACGTGTCAATTTCGTAATTGCCAAGCTCTATAGTGCGCCGGTAACCGTGTTCTGCTTCTTCAAAGTTTTGAAGCTTTCTATTTATTTTGGCGTAACGCTTCCAGTACAAGACATTGTCTGCATCAATACCCACCGCTTTGTCAATGTAATACAAGGCTTTTTTATAATCCTTTTTTTTGAGGTAAAAGTCAGTGATGGCAATCCAAGCCTTATCTAAAAGGGCATCTTCCGTGACACATTTATTGTAAAACTGTAGGGCCATTTCTTCATTTCCAAGACGCTCATAGCACCTTCCAATGCGCAATAGGGCAAAAGAGGTTGGGTCATCAAGACCCAGTGTGGTCATATAGCTTTCTATCGCCTCTTCGTATTGCTTTAGTTTTTCGAGCACCTTACCCTTTTCAAGGTATGCCCCGATAAATCGGTCATCACTGATGATTGCGAAATCAAACGAAGCTAAAGCCTTTTTGTAGTCTTTAATTTGATAATATTGTTTGCCGATTTGATGCCAGGCCACTTCACAGTACGGTTGGCTATTCAAAAAGTCATTTAAATAAGCAATCGCCTGTTCGTATTGTTCCAAAAACTCAAAACAATAAACCACATTATAAAGCGCGGAATAGTCTTCAGTATCCTCTTCAACACATTGCATGAAATACCCCTTAGCGTTTTCATAGTCCTCTAAAAATAGATATTCCATCCCGATTAATGAAAGTACATCTAGCGGATCCTCGGTAATTTCAAGCGCTTGTTCTAGGAGTTCAATTGCTTTTTTATGCTGATCACGCCGGGATAGGATATTCGCCTTTTGAATGAAAATTTCTTCGTTAAATTGCTCAATCAAATACAGGTCATCTAACAATTTTTCGGCGTGGTCGAGCTGATTTTCAAAAATAAACATCTCTACTTCGAATAATTTTAAATTCGTAGAACTGGGATGTTGCTCTAGTCCCAAACGTGTCGCTTTCTTTGCTAGAGCCATTTTGCCTTGTTCCAAGTAGTGATGAATTATTTCCTCAAACTCTTCAGAGTCAAAAAAGTAGACATCATTGGTCTGCAGCATGGATTCAAAACGCGTTAGAGAGAAGTTGTTATGCTCTTCAGGGCCTAGGTGCATATGTGGCGTTTAGCTGTTTGTTCATTAAATATAAGTGACCCTTGAGGAATTGGACGGGATTCTAACGTTTACTTTTTAACAAGCTTATCAACACGGGCCTGGAACTATGCATCGAGGCTGTCCAACACCTCACGAATTATTTGGCATCCTTTTTTTATTTCCTGACTTGAAATGGTTAAAGGTGGGGTAATGCGCACGGCCTTGTCTTCATACAAAAGCCAAAATAGAATCAACCCACGTTTTGCGCACCTCAACACCAATTCGTTTGCTTGGTTTGGATGTTCAAGAATAATCGCCAGCATTAATCCTTTGCCGCGGACCTCTTTTATTTTAGAATGTTGTAATTCTTGTCGGAATAACTGTTCTTTTTCTAAGACAGCGCTGAAGAATCCATCACGACTGATAATTTTGAGTGTCGCTAAGGCCGCCGCAGCAATTACGGGATGTCCCCCAAAAGTAGTGATGTGTCCCAGTTTTGGTTTGGTCGCAAAGGTCTCCATCATCGCTTTGGAGGCAGTGAGTGCCCCAATTGGCATACCACCCCCCATGCCTTTACCCATAACTACAATATCTGGAATGACATCAAAGTGTTCAAAGCCAAAAAGGCGTCCAGTACGCCCAAATCCAGGTTGAATTTCATCTAAAATTAGGAGAGCGCCAACGGCTTCGCATTTTGACTTTAGCGTTTTCAAGTAATCTGGATCTGGAACAATAAAACCAGCCCCCCCTTGAATGGTTTCTAAAATAACTGCCGCTGTTTCGGAGTCAATTTGATCCAGGGCTTGGTAATCATTAAATGCGATGGGCCTCGTATTGGGAATCAAAGGTCCAAAGGGGTCTGTGCGTTCTGGGTAATCCATGACACTCATGGCGCCCATGGTGTTGCCGTGATAGGCTCTTTTACCGTATAGAATTTTTTGTCTTTTGGTCCAGGCCCGTGCTAATTTCAGCGCTGCCTCAATGGCTTCTGTCCCGCTATTCACAAGATAAGTTGTGTCTAATGGCTTTGGCATTAATTCAGCCAGTCTACGGCATAGTTCGACGGCAGGGGTTTGTACATATTCACCGTAAACCATGACGTGCATATAGGACGCAGCCTGTTGTTGAACAGCACGGACTACTTCAGGATGCGCATGGCCAACACTACAGGCGGAAACACCGGCAACAAAATCTAAATGAGCGGTTCCTTGGTTGTCATAAATATACGAGCCACTGGCGTGATCCACCACCAAACCGAGCGGGTGAGGAGTGGTCTGAGCCTGATATTTATAAAAATTCTGTTTATGATCCATGGGTTGCAGGCTTATTGCTTGTATTGTTCTGCAGAGGAATCTTCATGCGCTGCAGGACTACCTTCCTGCATATGATCGGGCAATATTAATTCCTGGGGCAAATCAATTCCTCGAATAGGTTTTAGCGGAGGAAAGGTCTTACCGCTAAACAAATCGGCTTTGAAAAACAATCGTTCCTTGCCGCGCCAAATAAATCCTGGAAGAATTCGCGCATTCTCAGGAAATTCGGAAGGGGGATAAACTTTACCTGGTACTTTGTTGATAAAACGGATGCCACTGATTTTCTGCTCCTTAATGTAGAGCTGCATAGAAGAGGCCACAGTATTGTTGATGCCCACTAATTTTTTTTTGTCGTCCCGGCTGTAGTACACGACCTGACTATTTTTAATGACATCGATGGTGTCTAATTTATTTTGGGTAAACAGTCCTATGAGCTGTGCGCCTTTGACCTGATTAAATCCGTCAATGTCTTCTTGAATCATGAATGCATTGTCAAATACCTTGAGTGAATCCAGTTCATTATTGATCTTATTTTGAATCAGGTGGATGGTGTCTCCAGTGATTTGCTGATCTCCTGTCCAAAGTACGGGACCGCCGAGCATCTTGGTTAAACCGCGTTCTTGCAAAACAACAATAGAATCACATCGACCACTGGTGCGCTCTGCTAAAGATTTACCGGGCTTAAACATACGGGCATCATGAAACCCTCGAATGACACGCGTTTTTGGCGGCCCTGTGACGCGCAATGTGTCCGCATGTATATAAATAGAATCTTGTTCTTGAACGCTAATCGCCACAGCGCGATTGGTAATATAAACCGAATCTTGGTCTTTGAAAACTTCCGCGTAATGCCCCCGTACCACCATTTTATTGGTAGAATCGATTAGTTTGATGTTGTTAGACGCAGAAGCATAGCCACGCCCACGATCAAAGTAAATACTGTCTCCATAGAGTATTCGTTGGTTGTAATCAACGCGCGAGTTTTTTACAAAATGACCGCGATTACTGCGTGTGTTGTAATAACCGCGTTCACAATAAATCGTACTGCTCGGGCTTTCAATTCGGGAATCACCGTATAAATAAGCGAGACCTGATTCAGAATAAAAGTCGAGTCGCGGTGAGTGCACCGTATATTCAGGATTTTCAATAACTACTGAACCCGAAAATTCATATTTTTTATTCTCGGTATAGAGTTTTCCGACTTGACTAGTGAGTACGCTGCTGGTATCGCGAACAATGCCACCGCTTCTGTAATAGGCCTGTTGTTTGATGCGGTCAAAATAAAGGGTATCTGCTTCAAGACTCGAGCTCGGCTCTTTAAGCATTACCGAACCTGCAGCAAAAGCCAATGAAGTATTCCCATTGTACTCTCCGTAGGCACTGCGCATCTCGATTGTATCGCCTTGTTGCACCAAGACCTCGCCGAATGCTTTGACAAAATTTTCTTTGAAATACACCAAGGCTTGGTTGCACCACATATCGACACCGTCATGCACAATATGCACAGGGCCATTGGCATCACGCGAATAAATTACGGCCTCCGGAAACTCAGGTTTTTTTTCAAAATACCCAGAAGTTACCTGAACTTGATTTGATTTTTTTGGAGGTAGGGCTAAAGAATCCGATTCAGAAACTAAATTTTGTGTCCAAACATGAAAAGATGTGCCCAGAAATAATCCTAGGAAACAGAAACACAAAAAATAAGGTCTAACGGGCCACATCAGGTGACGAAAATAGGGACTAATTTGCAGATTACCGCAAAATCGTTTGCTTTCGGTCAGGGCCAACTGAAACTATTTTGATCGGCACCCCTAATTCAGCTTCCAAAAATTCGATATAGGCCATGAGCTCTTTTGGCAATTGATCTGCTTGGGTCATACCGGTGAGGTCTTCTTTCCAACCCGGGAGTTCCGTGTAAACGGGCGTGACGAGTTCCGGATCAATATCGTAAGGAAAATGGGTTATGGTTTTGCCTTGATAATTATAGGCAGTACAAACTTTTAGTTTGTTAAAGCCGCTCAAGACATCTCCTTTCATCATCATGAGCTGAGTGACCCCGTTTATGGCCACTGCATATTTTAGCGCGACTAAGTCGAGCCATCCACAGCGACGAGGTCTGCCTGTCGTGGCGCCAAATTCATTGCCAACGCGACCCATAGTCGCGCCCACCTCATCAAAAAGCTCAGTAGGGAAGGGGCCGCTCCCCACTCGGGTGGTATAGGCCTTAAATATCCCAAAAACTTCTTTGATTTTATTTGGAGCAATACCCAGTCCCGTACAGGCTCCTGCTGCAGTGGTATTGGATGAGGTCACAAATGGGTAGGTCCCAAAGTCTATGTCTAGTAATGAGCCTTGAGCCCCTTCAGCGAGTATGCTTTTTCCTTGAGCCATGGCGTCAAAAAGATACGCTTCGCTATCAATAAAATCTAAGGTTTTTAGCGTGTCAATTGCCTCGAAAAAGGCCACCTCTAATTCGGCTAGGTCGTACTGAATGTCAGCTTTGTATGAAGCAATCATAGCCTCGTGCTTGTTGGCTAAGGCGCGGTATTTTTCTTTCCAGTTGGGCAGTTCGATATCCCCCACACGAATCCCATTTCGCCCGGTTTTATCCATGTAAGTTGGGCCAATTCCTTTTAGGGTTGAACCAATCTTGGCCTTGCCTTTGGAGGCTTCACTGGCTGCATCAAGCAGTCTGTGCGTGGGGAGAATTAAATGGGCTTTGCGAGAAATTAAAAGTTTTTTTGGAATATCGATACCAAAAGGAGCCAGGTTATCCAATTCACGTTTGAAAATTACCGGATCGATGACCACCCCATTACCGACCAAATTGACCGCAGTAGGATGAAATATACCACTGGGGATCGTGTGTAACACGTGCTTAATTCCGTCAAATTCCAAAGTGTGTCCGGCATTTGGGCCGCCTTGAAAACGCGCGATGATATCGTACTCTTTGGTAAGCACATCTACGATTTTCCCTTTTCCTTCATCGCCCCATTGGAGGCCTAATAACAAATCTACTGCCATAATATGATCAGTTGCCTTTTCGGCGACCGTAAAAATAAAGTGAGTGTTTGGTTATGTCTACATCGAAGACTTCTTCAATGGTTTTCTTAATGCTTTGGATTCTGGGATCACAAAACTCCATGACTTCTCCATTGTCCAAAATAAGATGGTCGTGTTGCTTGTCAAAATAAGACTTTTCGTAATGCGCTTGATTTTGCCCAAAAAGATGCTTGCGCACTAATCCGCATTCTAACAATAATTCAATGGTGTTGTATAGGGTTGCACGACTGACTCGGTAATTTTTATTTTTCATTTTAACGTAAAGTGATTCTATGTCAAAATGATCTTTTTGGTTGTAAACTTCAGACAGGATTGCAAAGCGCTCAGGAGTTTTTCGGTGTCCTTTTTCCTCCAAAAATGTCGTGAATACATTTTTGACGATGGCTTGGTTGTTGATGTCTGTGGGTGTCTTCATCACAAAGCCTCAAATTTAGTCATTTATACCCTGCTGACTTTATCGATCCCATTAATTTTTTTGATGTTTTTCACCAAGTTATCAAGGATAGACTTGTTTTTAACTTTGACCACAATCGTTCCCGTAAAGGTGCCGTCATTGGTGTCAAAATGAACACTTTTCATATCGATGTGGAGGTTGTTTGAAACGACCTTAGTCACACTGTTGACCATCCCAAAAGTGTCAATGCCGCTAATTTTGAGTGTCGCTTGAAACTCTCTTTGGGTGGAGTCAATCCACTGGGCTTTTAAAATGCGATAATTGTAGTTACTCTGCATTTGAATAGCGTTCGGGCAAGTGGTTTTATGGACCTTAATACCGTCATTAATGGTCAAAAAGCCAAACACATCATCCCCTGGAATAGGATTACAACAAGGAGACATCTTGTAATCGAGTTTTTCTTCATCCTTGCCAAAAACGAGCTGATCGTATTTTACCGTCAGTTCTTCTTTATTGACCTCTTCATTGTTTTGAGGACGGCGAATTCTATTTTTAAAGAAGTTGACAAACGCATTGCTTCGCGAGGCAGCAAAACTTTTAAGCATGGTGTTGTCAATTATTCCCGCACCAACGCGATAGAATAGATCTAGACTTGTTTTTAATTTAAAATAACGGACAAGTTCATTAACCGTTTTTTCATTAAAGGTGATTTTTTGAGCCCTCAATTTTCGTTGTAAGACTATTTTACCTTCTGCTGCAATCTGTTTTTGCTCTTCCTTGAGCGACGATTTGATTTTACTGATGGCCCGACCTGTGATTACGTAATTCAACCAGTTTGCCGTAGGTTTGGTTTTGTCTGAGGTAATGATTTCTACTTGATCTCCACTGCTGAGTTCAAAACTCAAAGGAACGAGCTTACCATTGACTTTAGCGCCTCTAGTACTGAGTCCCACTTGGGTATGCACGTGAAAAGCGAAATCAAGTGCCGTGGCACCTTTGGCCAAAGAGTATAAATCTCCTTTCGGAGAGAATACAAAAATTTCTTTGGCATAAAGACTCAATTTAAATTCCTCAACAAAATCAACGGCGTTGATCTCAGAGTTTTCCAAAGTTTCTTGAAGTTTATTGAGCCACTGGTCTAGACCGTCATCTTCGCTGAGTTCGCTTTTGTACTTGTAATGGGCTGCATAACCTTTTTCGGCGATTTCATTCATGCGCTGACTTCTGATTTGCACCTCAACCCAACGCCCCTTTGGTCCCATCACAGTGATATGTAGTGCTTCGTAACCTGTTGATTTTGGTGCTGAAATCCAGTCACGCAGTCGGGTTGGATTGGGTCGGAAGTGGTCCGTGACGATGGAATATATTTTCCAGGCCAAGAATTTTTCGTCTTCCGCCTTACCCTCGTAAATAATCCGAATCGCAAATTTGTCGTAGACCTCATCAAAGGAAACGCTTTGACGCATCATTTTGCGCCTAATTGAAAAAACGGATTTTGGTCGGCCTTTGATTTCGTAGCTGATGCCCTCGGTATCTAATGTTTTTTGAATGACCCCGCTAAATGCCCCGATATAGGCATCTTGGTCTTCTTTACTTTCTTTAATTTTATCGATAATGTCTCGATAAACTTCAGGTTCCGTATACTTTAATCCCAAATCTTCTAGCTCAGATTTGATATTATAGAGTCCGATTCTATGCGCCAATGGAGCATAGATGTAGAGGGTTTCAGAAGCGATTTTTAGTTGCTTATGCGAAGCCATGCTGTCCATAGTTTGCATATTGTGCAATCGATCCGCAATTTTTATAATGATTACACGCACATCCTCATTGAGTGTAAGCAACATTTTTCTAAAATTCTCCGCTTGAAGCGAAACATCTTTTTGATATTCTAAGTGGGAGATTTTCGTGAGGCCATTAACGATACGCGCAATAGTTTCTCCAAATATTTGTTCAATATCTGCTAGCGTGTATGGGGTGTCTTCAACAACATCATGGAGTAGGGCGGCAGCAATTGAGGTGGCATCTAGTCCTATTTCTGAGGCGACAATTTTGGCCACCGCAATAGGGTGAAAAATATAGGCCTCACCACTCTTGCGCCTCTGTTCTTTATGGGCGTCGACAGCAGTATCAAAAGCCGTTCTAATCAGTTTTTTATCCGCCCGAGAAAGGGTCTGATAACTGATTTTAAGCAGTTCTTTGTACTGCTTGGCGATTTCTTTATTTTCCTGCTCTAAGACTGCTGGTGCCATAACATAAAATTACAACAAAGTTTGGGAGTGGACAAGCATCTCGGCCCGTGTAGGCGATTCAAATATTAAACAGGGATAAGGCGTTTAATCCAATGCAATCCAACGAGTATCGCAGGGAAATTATCGGTTTGTGTCCTCTAAAAGAAAATCTATCCCTTATGATTCGACCGCTGCCGCAAGGCTTCATAGATAAGAATACCGGCTGAAACGGAAACATTCATGCTGTCTATAGCCCCATTCATAGGAATTTTTACTTTGTCTTTACTGGCAGTGCGCCAGGTTTCTGAAAGGCCGTCGGCTTCGGTGCCCACGACTAAGGCTGAAGGTTTGGTGTAATCGGCTTGAATATAAGGTATGGCCTCTTGTAAAATAGCGCTGTAAATAGCGATATCATGCTTATTGAGATAATCGATTATTTCTTGGGTGGTTCCGGTGGCAATCGTCGTAGTAAAAAGCCCGCCCACACTGCTGCGAATGATATTGGGGTTGTAAAGATCTGTAAGCGGGTTGGCCAGGAGAAAAGCGTCTACACCAGCCGCATCTGCAGTGCGCAAAAGAGCCCCTATATTCCCTGGTTTCTCTGGCGCTTCGGCCACTAGAATCAGAGGATTTTTACTTTTGAGTTGAAGCTCCTGTAATTGATGATTTTTAGTTTTAAAAACCCCAATCACCCCTTCTGTAGTATTGCGATAGGCTATTTTTTTATAGACGCTAAGGCTCACCGCATAGGTCTTGACGCCTTGCCCACCGATCGATTTAACAAAATCTAAAGCGGAAATATTATCGTTTTCCGTCGCATTGTGTTGGGCAATGTCCTGGCAATAAAAAAACATAGACCCTGAGTACCCTGCCTCGAGGGCCAGATTAATTTCACGCAGACCCTCGACCACAAATAAACCGTCTTTTTTTCTAGCACGAGACCGCTCCTGCCATTGAACGATTTGCTTGATCAGTCCATTATTGGTGCTGGTCAATAAAGTAGGTTGTTGTTCCATGAACCTCGTTCGATTGAACTTCGTGGCCTTGAGGTAGCCTTAATTAATCTTGGGTTTGTTGGCCGTATTTTTCTGAATAACGCTGATAAAGTTCAGTTTGATGCGTTTCAAGAGAAAGTGCACGCCCATCGATAAACGCATGACTTAACTGATTGGTACGCATGTCTAAAGCATCCCCTTTGCTGACAAACAGTGTAGCACTTTTTCCCACCTCAAGGGTTCCATAATCTGCATCGATACCCAAAATTTTGGCCGTATTCGAGGTAACGAGTTTTAGTGCGTCTTCTGCGGATAAGCCAAATCCTGAAGTGTGCCCAGCATAAAAGGGCAAGTTCCGTGTGCTCATGCGCTCCATGCTACCGCGCGCATTGAGGCCTACGGTAAGTCCGCCTTGTGTCAGCAATACAGGAAGTTTAAAGGGCTTGTCGTAATCGTCGTCTGCCTGTTGTGGCAATGAGTGTACGCGATCTATCAACACAGGAATGTCATGACGCTTTAAGAATGGAATAATTTGATCGGATTGATAGCCTCCTACCAAAACAAGTTGTAATACGCCATGATTTTTAAGTTGACTTACGGCATCCATGATTTCTCGAACGCCATCCGCATAAACATAAACTTTTTTAGTCCCATCAAGTGTTCCCACAAGGGCCTCAATGGCTTGATTCGGTACTTCAGGCTTCTCTGCGATGTAGGCTTTAGTGCGGTCAAAATAATCAGTGATCGTTTCGACTTGGTTTTCGTATTCTTTGTTGGGTTTCCATCCGCGATCTTCGCCCATCCACCAGCGACCGCGTCGGTATGTATTGGGCCAATGCAAATGGACTCCATCATCTGCTTTTACTGCTGCATCTTCCCAGTTCCAGGCATCCAATTGGACAATCGATGAGGTTCCTGAAAAGACACCACCTTGAGGAGTGATTTGCGCCATAAGGACCCCATTGGGACGCATGCTTTCTACGACTTGGCTTTCTGCATTGTAGGCAATAAGACTTCGAATATTCGGACCGTATTCCCCTAATTCATCATCGTCCTTGCTCTGACGAACCGCATCAATTTCTACCAAACCTAATGACGATACAGGGGCAATTATGCCGGGATATATATGCTGACCAGTCACATTGACGATTTGGCCTTGTGGGGTAATTTCATTTTGTCCTAGGGCGATAATTTTTCCGTCTTTAAAAATCAAATGTGCATTTTCAATGACCGAGCCATTGCCCACATGAACGGTAGCCCCCGCCAAAGTGATCGCTTCTGATTGAGCTGGGGCAGGAGTTTGCTGAGCAAACCCGGTGACGGCAACTAATGAAAGAATAAGTACGCTAAATTTATATTTGATGTTCATGGCAATTAGTTTATAGTTTCACATTCAAATTTGATGCGGTCTCTCTTGCGAGGAGCCCTTCCTTTGCTTCCCGATGACTTTTGATCAGAGAGCATCATTTGAATCAGTTGATTTTTTTCTTTTTGAAGTGCTTGACGTAGGGCCTGGTCTTCATCGATGTCAAAATAAAAGGCCCCGTCGATCATGGTTTTCTCAGCATGAGCGTAAACTGAAAGTGGATGTTCATTCCAGAGTACTAAATCGGCATCTTTACCTTTTTTGATACTTCCTGTGCGGTTATCTAAATGCAGGAGTTTCGCTGGATTAATGGTGACCATAGCCCAGGCTTCTTCTTCATCCATTCCACCGTATTTAACGGTTTTGGCCGCTTCTTGATTTAAACGACGCGCCATCTCATCGTCATCACTGTTAATGGCAGTAGTAACTCCTGCACGGGCCATAATCGCGGCATTAAACGGTATGGCATCTTTAACTTCGTACTTGTACGCCCACCAGTCGCTAAATGTAGACCCCCCAACGCCATGCTGGGCCATTTTATCGGCCACTTTATAGCCTTCAAGGATGTGGGTGAAGGTATTGACCCGAAAATCAAAAGACTCGGCCACTTTCATGAGCATATTGATTTCACTTTGCACATAACTATGGCAGCTGATAAATCGTTCTCCTTCAAGAATTTCTCCCAAAATTTCTAATTCTTCATCGACGCGATAAGGTGCGCCGCTTTTCTTTTTATCGAGATAGGTACGGGCTCGGTTAAAGTAATTGATGTAGAGTTGTTCAACCCCCATGCGCGTTTGCGGATATCGACTAAAACTGCTCCAGTTACTTTGTTTTACATTTTCCCCTAAGGCGAATTTTATAAATTTCGGAGCGTTGTCATACAGCATCTCTTGGGCTGAAGCCCCCCATTTTAATTTGATAATTGCGGATTGTCCTCCGATTGGATTGGCAGAACCATGAAGGATTTGCGCTGAAGTAACGCCACCGGCCAAATTGCGATATATGCTGATGTCTTTAGGATTGACCACATCACTGATGCGTACCTCTGCCGATGAGTTTTGTCCCCCCTCGTTTATGGTTAGTGCGGCGATATGAGTGTGTTCATCAATAATTCCTGCAGTAAGATGTTTTCCTGTGGCATCAATAATGCGTGCGCCTTTGTCCGATAGGCCGGTGCCAATGGCCTGAATTTTTCCGTTTTTAACCAAAACATCGGTATTGCTGAGTATGCCCTCTTTTTCTCCTGTCCAAACCGTAGCATTTTTAAACAATACGGTTTGTTGGGTGGGAAGCTGAGTTCTTCCATATCCCATATTGGGATAGGTTATTGGCATAACCTCAAGGTCCGACCCTTGTGAACTTGTATTATTTGAGTCCCCTGGGCTGTCATTTTTTGCATTGGGATTAATTCCTGGAGTAAAGGCTGTTGGGCTGGCCACAAACGAACGTGATGCGCCATCTTGGAAAAAGATTTGACCGCTGAGTTCTAGGTTGTCAGGATTGATTTGCGCCATTGCTCTGAGCACCCCATTTTGATCCTTGTCTTTTACCTGCCACTTGAGCCATTGTCCGTCTTGCGTTATTTTTCCAGTTTCTAAACTATCGCCTTCGCCGTATTTTAAAGATAAATTACCGTCTTTATTTTCAACAACAAATCGTGCGGCTCTCCCTGCAATAGCAATTTGATATTCATCACTGGTTTTCTGTTGCTGAAGCTTTATGTTGTAAGGTTTTCCGAGAATCCAATGCGACTGCATTTGACTGTCTTTAGAAAACAAGGGTTTGTCACTGATCACGAAGTTGGCCAGTTTACCCGCTTCCAAAGACCCAACCATTGAGCTCACCCCTAATTGAGCAGCGGGGACTGTAGTCAATGCGCGTAAGGCCGATTTGGGATCCAGCCCATATTCAATCGCCTTTGATAAATGTTCTGAAAAAGACTTTGGACTTTTTAATTCGTGTGTGCTGAGTGAAAATTTAATGTTTTGTTCGGCAAATTTCTTAGGGTTTATAGGGGCTTGATTCCAGCGTCTTAAATCTTCCAAAGAAAGTTGTGCGCTGTAATAAGGGTCGGTGACGTCATAGGCTTCCGGGAAATTAATGGGAAGTACAAATTGAGCTTTGGTTTGAGCGATTTCATTAAGGTATTCATAACCATCAGAAGCCCCTACAATAATATAGGGCTGATTGAATTGAGCACCGATGCTATGGGCTCTAAGGGCATTGGCGTTATCACCAGCCTCAAAAAAAGCAGGCTTTGCACGATTAGCCAAAAGGGCATCTAAGGTTTGATCGGTTTGCGTACCATTGTTTCGGTACCAATTAGCATCGTGATACATTTGACGCAATAGGGCCATTGCGCCCATCAGAGAGCCCGGGTAGGATTGGCTGCTTTGGCTGCTTTTGTCAAAGGAAAAACATTGACTTGCGTTGGTTTCAAGCAAGCGATCCGCGTCGCTTGACTCATCGGATAAAGCCACGATCAGACCGCTACCACGAGCAATTCCATCTTTAAGCAAGCTATGGACCACACCAAAACCTTGTTCGCGCATGCTTTGGGCGGTTTTTTCATCATATTTAAAATGATCTACGGCTTGTTGTTCTGCACGAATATGATCGTTCCAATAAAAACCCTCTCTGGTGGGTTCGTATTGAGGGGATCTTCGGCCTCCCCCTTCAGATTTTGGTGTTGAGACACCAAAATTGGTGTATGCATCGACAAAGGAAGGGTAAATGTGTTTTCCATCCAGGTCATGAACTAAGGCATGATCGGGAATTTTAACATTGCTTCCTACAGAAATTATTTTACCCGAACGGATCAGAAGCGTCCCAGAGTCAATTTCTCGATCCGCGTCTATGTGAATTACCGCGTTAGTAAATGCGATAAGTCCATCGTAATTTTCTTTTAGTTGATCATTTTTCGGAAAATAGTCTTGGGCAAATG
>Ga0075476_10000896_pt1 | contig 13622 bp, 14 predicted proteins | sample DEB08_DNA_5_FD_76339 | JGI IMG/M metagenome (GOLD analysis project Ga0075476, IMG submission 76339) | Aqueous microbial communities from the Delaware River and Bay under freshwater to marine salinity gradient to study organic matter... | ecosystem: Environmental > Aquatic > Marine > Coastal ...
GCAGCTGACCGATCTCGACGCCCGGCTCGAGAACCTGCGCGCCTTCGAGGCCGAGCTGCGCGCGCTGCTCACCGAGGTCCGCGAGCGCGGCGGCTCCGCGGAGGACCTCGTCGTGGTCGCGGACCGGCTGAACGGGGTCCGGACCGAGATCGACGCGACCGAGGGGTGGCGGCGTCAGCTGGCCGACCAGGTCGCCCTCTCGACGGTGACCGTGAACGTCGTCCAGGCCGGTGCGACCACCCCGGTCGCCGGCGGCTGGGACCTGCCGGGCGTGCTGCGCGACGCCGTCGCGGCGCTGGTCACCGTCGGCCGATGGCTCGTGGTGGCGGCCGTCTGGACGGTCGTCGTGGTGCTGCCCGTCGGCCTGGTGCTCTGGCTGCTGCGCCGCGCCTGGCGGGCCCGGCGGGAGCGGCGCGCCCGTCGGCGCGCGGCGGCGACCACCGGGACCTGACCCGCCCGGTCGCCGCGCGCGACTAGGCCGGCACGACCGTCAGCGAGAACAGCACCAGCCCGGCCAGCCCCATCCCGAGCATCCCGGCCGGCGCCCAGGTCCAGCCGCGGCTCCAGGGCCAGAGCGGCGCGACGAACAGCGTCAGCGCACCGAGGACGACGACCTGCCAGGTCGGGATCACGGGGACTCCTCGTCGGTCGGGACCAGCTCGGCGGTCGTGTCGCGCAGGTCGTCGTGCAGCCGCAGCCGCAGCAGCGCGTCCGGGTCGTCCGGTGCGGTCCACGTCAGGCGGACCGTCGTCCCGGCCGGGACGATCGTCCCGACCGCGTCGCGGCCGTGGTCCATCGTCGTGCCCGCGGCGGCCTCACGCATCAGCGCGAGATCCACGACGTCGACGAGGTGGAACGAGGTCGTCGCGTCGGCGTCGAGGACGAACGTGACCCGCTCACCGGGGGCGACCGCGATCGCCGCCGGCTCCAGACCACCGGCGGTCAGCGCGACCGGGACCGTCCGACCCGGGAGCAGGCTGCGCTGGAACGCCGCCGCCGTCCCGACGAGACCCGCAAGCGCCGCGGCGGTCACGAGCGCGACACCGGCCCGTTCGAGCCGCTCGCGCCGCGTCGGCGCGCGGTCGCGCGCACCGCGGAACCGCCGCAGCCGCAGCGAGTTCGTGACGACGAACACGCTGGACAGTCCCATCGCGGCGGCGGCGACCATCGGGTTCAGCAGCCCCGCCGCGGCCAGCGGGATGGCGAGGGCGTTGTAGCCGAACGCCCAGACGAGGTTCCCCCGGATCGTCCCGAGCGTCCGACGCGCCAGCGCCACCGCGTCGGCGACGGCCCGCGGGTCCCCGGTGACCAGGGTCACGTCCCCGGCCTCGATCGCGACGTCGGTCCCGCCGCCCATCGCGATCCCGAGGTCGGCCCGGGCGAGGGCCGGTGCGTCGTTGATGCCGTCGCCGACCATCGCGACCACGCGGCCCTCGTCCTGGAGCCCGCGGACCACGGCCTCCTTCCCGTCGGGCAGCACGCCGGCGACGACCCGCGGGATCCCGAGCTCGGCCGCGACGGCCCGGGCGGTGGCCTCCCGGTCCCCGGTCAGCAGGACCGTCGCGAGCCCCATCCCGTGCAGCGCCGCGACCGCCGCGGCCGCGCCCGGCTTCGGCGTGTCGGCGAGCGCCAGCACGAGCACCGCCCCCGCCGCCACGGCGCCACCGCGGACGGCGGCCGCGATCGCGGTCCTGCCCGCCGCGGCCTCCGCCTCGAGCGCGGCGGCGAGGTCGTCGGGCAGGGCGACGCCGTGCTCCGACAGCAGCTCGGGCCGGCCGACGACGACCTCGAGCTCGGCGCCGCCGACCGTCACGGTCGCCGCGACGCCGACGCCGGGCAGCGCCGTGAACGCGGCGACCTCCGCCGCGGGATCCCCCGGTGCGGCGAGGTCCCGGGCGACGGCGCGGGCGATGGGATGCTCGGACGCGTCCTCGGCGGCCGCGACGGCGGCGCGGACGACGGCCAGCGCTGCCGGGTCGGCGGCGAGGGACGACGAGGGCCGGACGTCGACGAGCGCCATCCGGCCCTCGGTCAGCGTCCCGGTCTTGTCGAGCACCACCGTGTCGACGCGGCCGCTGGCCTCGAGCGCCTCGACGCCGCGGACGACGACGCCGAGCGAGGCCCCGCGGCCGACCCCGACCATGACCGCCGTCGGCGTCGCCAGCCCGAGCGCGCAGGGGCAGGCGATGACGAGGACGGCGACCGCCCGCGTCAGCGCGCCCGACGGGTCCCCGGCCGCCGTCCCGGCGAGGAGCACCCCGAGCGCGACCGCCAGCACGACCGGGACGAACCAACGGGTCACCCGGTCGACGAGGGCCTGGACCGGGGCGCGCCCCCCCTGGGCCTGCGCGACGAGGTCGACGATCTGCGCCAGCACGGTGCCCGCGCCGACGGCCCTGGCCTCGACGACCAGGCGACCGGCGCCGTTCAGCGTCCCGCCGACGACCTCGTCACCGGGCCCGACCTCGACGGGGACCGGTTCGCCGGTCAGCATCGAGGTGTCGAGCGTCGAGCGGCCCTCGCGCACGACGGCGTCGACGGGGACCCGGGCGCCGGGGCGCAGCACGATCCGGTCCCCTGCGACGAGGTCCGCGACCGGGACCTCGCGGCCGTCGGCCAGTTCGGCGGTCCGCGGACCGAGCTCGAGCAGGCGGGCGATGGCGCGCGACGACCGTCCCTTCGCGCGGTGCTCGAACGACCGGCCCAGGAGGATCAGCGTCACGATGGCCGCCGCCGTCTCGAGGTAGACGTCGGGCAGGCCGGACACGGAGAGGCGCATGCCGCCGTGCAGCTCCGCCGCGTCCAGCGCGACCAGCGCCCAGACCGACCAGCCGTACGCGGTCAGGGTCCCGATCGAGACCAGCGTGTCCATCGTGACACCGCCGTGGCGGAGGTTCACCGCGGCGTTGCGGTGGAACTCCCAGCCGGCCCCGAGCACCACCGGCGTCGTCAGCACCAGCGCCAGCCACTGCCAGCCGTCGAACATCAGCGCCGGGACCATCGAGACCAGCAGCACCGGGACGGTCAGCGTCCCGGCCAGCGCGAGACGGCGGCCGAGCCGCCGTCCGCGCCGGGCATGCATCGCCGCGTCGTCGGGGACGTCGGGGACCGCGTACCCGACCCGCTCGATCGCGGCCCGCAGCGCGTCGCCGTCGGTCGTCGCCGGGTCGTAGGTCACGGCGGCGCGGTGCGTCGCGAAGTTCACCGTCGCGTCGGCGACACCCTCGACCTTCGCCAGCGCCCGCCCGACGCGGGCCGAGCAGGACGCGCAGGTCATCCCCTCGACGGGGAGGACCACGCGGACGGTCCCGGCCGGCGCGGCCGGCGCCGCACTCGGGGCCGTGCTCGGACCGGCCGACACCTCAGATCACCTCGCCCGTCCCGCCGTCCTCGTCGACCAGGTCGTGGCCGTCGGCGACCCAGGCCTGCAGCCCGCCGTCGAGGTTGTGCGCGTCGTACCCGGCGTCGCGGAGCGCTCGGACGACCATGCCGCTGCGGCTGCCCGAGCGGCAGACGCAGAGGACCGGTCGGTCCGTCGGGATCTCGGCCTGTCGGGCGCCGAGCTCGCGCAGGGGGATGTGGTGCGCACCGGTGACGCGGCCGGCCCGCCACTCGTCGTGCTCGCGCACGTCCAGCAGGAACAGGTCGTCGCGGCGGACCGCCTCGTTCGCGTCCATCTCGTCCTCCGTGGGGGCGCGCCGACGTCGGCGCGGTGGTCGTGCGGTCAGGCGGCCGGGACGGTCCGGCGCAGCACCGCCCGCAGGTGGTGCGTGTCCTCGTGGCCGGCCCAGGTCATCCAGAGGTCGTAGCGCAGCTCGTCGCCGTCCAGCACGAACCGGCGGCGGACGTCGACGACGGGACGCGCGCCGGGGCTGCGCAGCAGCGGCGTCCGGGCCCCGTCGAGCACCACCGCGCCGTCCCGGTCGCCGACGGTCAGCACCGACGCCTCGGCCAGCCCCGTCGGCTGCGCGACGACCAGCTCGGCCCGACCGTCGGCCGGTCCGCGGAGCCATCCCGTCTCGGCGTGGAGCGGCGCCTCGGTCCCGGCGCGCCACGTCCGCTGCGCGTACGCGAGGAACGGGCGACCGGAGGCGCCGAACACGACCATCTCGGTGTACGCGAACGACGCGATCGTCGGGTAGGCGCCCTCGCCCTCCCCGCGCCACGTCCCGACCAGCCCCGCGAGGGGGCCGAGCGCGGGGTGGACCTCGGTCACGGGGCGGCTCCGGGGCGCGTCGACGCGTCGTCCTCCGGCGCGTCCTCCCCCACAGGGTGCCGCGCCGGCGCGTCGACCGCCGACACGGCGGCCGCGAGACCCGCGGCCGGGTCCCCGATGGCGACCTGGAGACGCCAGGCGGCCGGCCCCGGCGTCGTGAACGCGACCAGCTCGAGGTCCTCGAGCCGGAACTCCAGCTCGTCGGGGTCGACCGGACCCGCCGCGTCGAGGCCGGCGGCGACGCGGGCGACCCACCACGCGGCGGCCCGACCGGCCGCGCCGCCCCGCCGGGGGCCGTGCGTCCCGCCCGACGCCCCGGCGAACGCCAACGTCGCGAGCAGACCCGGGACGTCGAGGGTCCGGACCGCGTCGAGGTCGGGTGCGGCGGCCAGCGCCGCGGCGACGGCCGAGCCCTCGGCGCGGGCGGCCGTCGCGACCCGCGCGTCGGAGGCGGCCTCCCAGACGGCGACGACGTCGCGGAGGGCCGCGGCCAGGGCGGTCGCGCGGGCCGGGGCGGGGCCCGCCGCCCCCGGCGCGGGACGGTCGCCGGTGGCGGGGAGCGGGAGCGGGTCGACGCCGGCGGGGGCCGGCGCGCCGTCGAGCCGCTCGGCCGGGCGGTAGGTCGGCAGCGCGTACACGGGCTCGAAGGGCTGGAGGCGCAGCGGCGGGGCCTCGGGATCCGGCTGCGCGGCGCGCGGGTCGGCCCGGAGGTCCTCGCCGCGCAGCACCCGTTCCTGAGCGACGACCGGCCGCACGGCGGCGTCGAGGTGGTCGGCCAGCGCGGTGAACGGGTGGTCCTGCGCGACGACCTCGGTCAGCGGGCCGAGCCCGTGGCGCGCGACGCCCGGCTCGGGCATCGCCGCCGCCAGCGCGGCCGGCCCCTCGAGCGCGATCCGGTACCCGGCGTACCGGGCCGGCCCCCACAGCTGCCGACCCGTCTCCTCGGTCGCGGCGAGGCAGGCGTCCCGCAGGGCGACGAGCCCGTCCCAGTCGCCGCGACCGGCGCGACGATCCACCTCGCGGACCAGCCCGTCCAGGTCGCCGAGGGCGAGGAGATCGCGGAGGTCCGCGTCCGGCGTCACCCGACCTCGACGAGGTCGACGGCGAACACGAGCGTCTCGCCCGGTCCGATGACGCTGCCCGCACCACGGTCGCCGTACGCCAGCTGCGGTGGGATGACGAGGACGCGGCGCCCGCCGACGCGCATGCCGGCGACGCCCTGCTCCCAGCCGGCGATGACCAGCCCGGCGCCGAGGTCGAACGCGAACGGCTCGCCGCGCGACCACGACGCGTCGAACACGCCGCCGTCGCTCCACCGCACGCCGAGGTACTGGACGACGACGCGGGTCCCGGCCGTCGCCTCCGCCCCCTCCCCGACCGTCAGGTCGAGGACCTCGAGCGCCGCCGGCGGGTCGGTCCGGTCCGCCCGCGCGAGGGTGAGGATCTCGGTGGCGTCGGGCGCGTCCACGGTGGCTCCGGTCTCGGGTCGGGCCGCGTCCTCCACGGCCGGCTCCGGTGTCGGTCGGGTGTCGTCCGCGCACCCGACGAGCACCGCGGCGGCGACGGCCAGGGCGAGGGCGGCGGCGCGGCGTCCGCGGCGCGCGACACGGGCGGGACGGTGGCCCCGGCGGGCGGGAACGGACATGGACGCCTCCGAGCCAGAGGCTAGCGTCCGGGCATGCTCCCCTCGGTCCTGCTCCTCGCGCTCGGTCTCGTCGTGCTCGTGCGCGCGTCGGACCAGTTCGTGCTCGGCTCGGCCCGGCTGGCCGTCGAGCTGCGCCTCGCCCCCGTCGTCGTCGGCGTCGTCATCGTCGGCTTCGGGACCAGCGCCCCCGAGCTGCTCGTCTCTGGCCTGGCGGCGGCTCAGGGTGCGATCGACCTCGGGACCGGCAACATCATCGGGTCGAACATCGCGAACCTGCTCCTGGTGCTCGGCGCCGCCGCGGTCGTCGCGCCGCTCGCCATCGAGCCGGACATCGTCCGGCGCGAGGTGCCGCTGTCGCTGGCCTCCGTCGCCGCGTTCGCGTGGGTGCTCCAGGGGCGGCTGCTCGCGGTGGAGGCGGTGCTCCTCGGCCTGCTCCTGGTCGCGGTGCTGACGCTCGTCATCGTGCTCTCGCGCTTCGGGACCGTCCGGATCGATCCGGCCATCGAGGAGCTGAGCAAGGAGCGCGTCAGGGGTGGCCGCGAGGCGGTGCGGACCCTGCTGGGACTGGCCGGGACGCTGGCCGCGGCGCAGGCGATGGTCCTGGGGGCGACCGATCTGGCGGCCCGGGCCGGGCTCGACGAGGGCATCGTCGGCCTGACGATCATCGCGATCGGGACGTCGCTGCCCGAGCTCGCGACCGCGGCGCAGTCGGCGCGTCGTGGTGAGGCCGGCCTGCTCGTCGGGAACCTGCTCGGGAGCAACGTGTTCAACGCGGCGGCCGTGGGCGGCGTCGTCGCGGCCGCCGGGGCCGCACAGGGCCTGGTGGTCGGACCGTCCCTGGCCGGCTCGACGCTGGTCATGCTCGGCGTCGCGGTCGCGGTCAGCCTGCTGCTGGTGCTCCGCCGCCGCGTCGGTCGGCTCGAGGGCGCCGTGCTGCTGATGGCGTACGCGGCGTTCACCGCGTCGCTGCCGTCGCTGGCCGGCTGAGGGTCAGCCCTTCACGACGACGTGGACCATGACCGCGTCGGAGAGCCGGTTCTCGGGCGTGACCGCCCGGACCTCGGTCGCACCGAGCGTCGCGGCGACCAGCCGACCCTCGGCCTCGAACCCCGGCGTGTAGAGGACGGTCGTCGCGGCGTACGCGTCGGCGCGGGACTCGGCGACGCGGTTGCGCGCGACGACGTCGAAGGCGTCGAGCGCGTCGGCGGCACGGCCGAGCGCGGCACCGCCGTCGTCGAGCTCGGCGTCGAGCAGCTGGACCGTCACGTCGGCCGGGTCCGGGCCGACCGGTTCCGGCTCGGGCTCGGGCTCGGGCTCGGGCTCCGGCTCGGGTACCGGCTCCGGTTCAGGGGCCTCGTCGGCGGCCGGCTCGGGCGCGGGGGCCGGCGCGACGTCCCCGTCGTCCGACGGCTCCTCGACCGGTGCGGGCTCGGCGGTGGCCGCGTCATCACCGCGCCACGCCCCGACGCCGGCGAACAGGCCGGCGGTCACGACGAGGAACGCCACCGCGATCCCGACGACGCGGAGCATCGCGGGACGGAACGGGGAGCGCACCGCCGCGTCGTCATCCGCGCGGCCGGCCATGGTCAGCCCGCCGCGGCGACCGTGCGGCGCTGGGCGCGCGAGCGCTGCCGCGCGGCCCGGAGACGGCGGAGCCGCCGGACCAGCATCGGGTCGTGGGCCAGCGCGGCCTCGTCGTCGAGGAGCGCGCCGAGCAGCTCGTAGTACCGCGACGGCGAGAGGTCGAGCCGCTCGCGGATCGCGTCCTCCTTCGCGCCGGCGACGCGCCACCACCCGCGCTCGAGGTCGAGGATCGCGCGCGAGCGCGCGTCGAGGTCGCCGGGCTCGGCGGTGGCGGCGGTCTCGGTCGGGACGGCCAGCGCGGTCACGGCGCCTCCGGGCGGTCGGGGCGGCCTGGGGCCGCCGACGGGCCCCCATCATGGCGCGCGAACGACACCCGTGCAACTCCATCGGTGGGACTCGCCCCGCGGGGCCTCCCGACGGGCCCCCGGACGCCCCCGGATAGCGTGCCCGGACCCGCCGGGGTAGCTCAGTCGGCAGAGCGCCCGCCTTGTAAGCGGATGGTCGCGGGTTCGATTCCCGCCCCCGGCTCCGGGTGCGACGGCCGAGCTGCGGAGCCTCCGGCCGGGCCGGCCGCGCGGTCAGTCCTGCGCCCGGGCCCTGCCCCTGCCGTTCCCCGGTGCAGCATCGCCCTGCCCCGGCGGGGTCGTCGGCGGACCGCCGCCCGCATTCGCGCCGGGCTCGGGGTCCGGCTCGGGCTCGGGCTCCGGCTCCGGCTCGGGGTCCGGGTCCGGGTCCTGCGGCTCACCACGACCCCGACCCGGGGCCTCGCCGGAACGCCCGGGGGCCTCACCGGAGGCCGTCGCCACCTTCTGACCGCGGTGCCCCGCGGGACCGGATCAGCCGGCGGCGACCGGGTTGGTCAGATCGCCGACCCCGGCGATCCGGCAGGTCATGACGTCACCGGCCGAGACGACCGCGGCACCGGGCGTGCCCGTCAGGATCAGGTCCCCCGGCTCGAGCGGCATCACCCGGCTGTGGAACGCGACCAGCTCGGCCGGCCCCATCGCCAGGTCGGCCACGGGCGCCGCCCGGTGGACCTCGCCGTTCCGGACGGTCTCGACGACGAGGTGATCGAGCGCCCCGTCGGCGCCGAGGACCTCATCGAGGGTCACGAGCTCGGGTCCGAAGGAGAGGAACGTCGGGTGGTTCTTCGCGCGGGTGAGGAACCTCGGGTCGCACTGCAGCACGTCCTCGGCGGTCTGGTCGAGGACGCAGCAGACGGCCGCGACGTGCGCGAGCGCGTCGGCCTCGTCGACCCGCCACGCACGGCGGCCGATGACGAGGCCCAGCTCGGCCTCGGACGTGATCCGCGCCGCGACGGCGGGGTCGGGCAGCACGATGGCGTCGCCGTCCCCGACGATCGTGTGGTCCGCCTTCAGGAACGAGGCCGGCCCGTCGGTCTGGACCGTCCCGAGGTCCTCGGCGTGCGCCCGGTGGTTCAGCCCGATGCCGAGGACCATGCGCGGGTGGCGGAACGGCGGGGCGAACCGCGCCTCGCCGTCCGCCACGAAGGCGTCGTCCGGGGCCTGCCCCGCGTCCGTTCGGATGCGATCGCGCAGCGCGTCGTCCAGTCCGGCCCGCAGCACCGCGGCGAGGTCCCCGCCCGGCGGCATCCCGGCGACCGGCTCGGTCGGGAGCCAGCCCCGGTCGTGCCGGACGGCGGCGACCTCACGACCGTCCAGCCGGAGCATCGCGAGCCGCATCGGTCCCCCGCCCGCCGCACCGACGTCGGGGTGCGACCGCCGGACCCTACTCCGGACGGTCGTCCCCGACCGCGGCGGCGTCCCGCGCCGCGAGCAGCGCGTACAGCGCGACCCCGGCCGCGACCGACGCGTTCAGCGACCCGACCCGACCCCGCATCGGCAGCGCGACCAGCGCGTCGCACCGCTCCCGGACCAGCCGCGTCAGCCCGCGGCCCTCGGCGCCGACGACCAGCACGACCGGCCCGTCCGCCAGCGGGTGACCGGTCAGCGGCGTCGGCGACGTGCCGTCGAGCCCCAGCGACCAGACCCCGGCCCGGCCCAGCGCCTCGAGCGTCCGGACGAGATTCGTGACGCGGGCGACCGGGAGGTGCGCCAGCGCGCCCGCGGCGGCCTTCTCGACGGCCGGCGTGACGGCGGCGCTGCGGTGCTCGGGGACGATCAGCCCGTGGGCGCCGACGGCCTCGGCCGTCCGGGCGATCGAGCCGACGTTGCGGGGGTCGGTCACCCCGTCGAGCGCGACCAGCAGCGCCGGACGGCCGGACCGCGTGGCGGCGGCGAGCAGGTCCTCGGGGGTCGCGTACGGGAACGGGGGCGCGGTCGCGACGACGCCCTGGTGGACCGCGCCGGGCGCCGCCTCGTCCAGCTCCTCGCCCTCGACGCGGTCGACCGGGACGCCGGCCTCCACCGCGAGGGCGACGAGCTCCTCGAGCTCGGGGGTGCTGCGGCGGCCCGTCGCGACGCGGAGCCCGGTGACCCGCCGGCCGGCCCGGAGCAGCTCGCGGACCGGGTGGAGGCCGTGGACCAGCCGCTCGCCGCCCCGCGCGGGGCCGCTCACCGCGGGGCGGCCACCGGCCGGGCCGGGACGTGCCAGACCGCGCCGGCCGGCCCGTCCTCGACGACGACGCCGGCCGCGGCGAGGCGGTCGCGGATCGCATCGGCGGTCGCGAAGTCCTTCGCGGCGCGGGCCTCGGTCCGGCGGGCCAGCGCGTCCTCGACGAGCGGCGCGACGCGGGCGCCGAGCGCCGCCTCCTCGGCCAGGACGTCCGCGACGCCGAGTCCGAGCACGTCGTCGGCCAGCTCGACCAGCGTCGCGGCGAGGTCGGCCAGCGCGCCCGCCTCGGCGTCCGGACGACGGAGCCGCTCGCCGCCGTCGGCGACCAGCTCGTGGAGCGCCGCGACCGCGACGGGGGCGTTCAGGTCGTCGTCGAGCGCCGCGACGAACGCGTCACGATGACGCCGTCCGGTCGCGCCGTCCGGCGCCGCGTCACCGGCGGCGCGACGGGCGGCCCGGGCGAAGGTCAGGAAGCGCGCGAACACGGTGCCGGCGTCGGCCAGCCGGTCGTCGTCGAAGGTCAGCGGCGTGCGGTGCTGGGCCGAGAGGTACCAGAGGCGGAGCGGCCCACGGCCGACCGCGGCGACGGCGTCGCCGAGCCCGACGACGTTCCCGACGGACTTCGACATCTTCGCCTCGCCCATCGTGACCATGCCGTTGTGCACCCAGTGGCGGGCGAACGTCGTGCCGTGCGCGGCCTCGTGCTGGGCGATCTCGTTCTCGTGGTGGGGGAAGACGAGGTCCAGCCCACCGCCGTGGATGTCGAACCCGGCCCCGAGGTGCGCCACCGACATCGCCGAGCACTCGAGGTGCCAGCCGGGACGTCCGCGCCCCCAGGGCGACGGCCAGGACGGCTCGCCGGGCTTCGCGGCCTTCCAGAGCGCGAAGTCGAGCGGGTCCTCCTTGCGGTCGGCGTCGACGACGTCCTCGCCCTCGACCAGCTCGTCGACGCGGCGGTTCGAGAGGCGTCCGTAGGCGGGGAAGGACCGCACGCGGAAGAACACGTCGCCGTCGACGACGTACGCCCGGTCGGCCGCGATCAGCGCGGTGACCAGCTCCTGCATCTCGAGGAGGTGGCCCGTCGCGAGCGGCCGGACGTCGGGCGGCAGCACCCCGAGCGCGTCCATCGTCCGCTCGAACACCCGTCCGTACCGCGTCGCGACGGCGGCGGCGTCGGTGCCCTCGCGCCGGGCACGGAGGATGATCTTGTCGTCGATGTCGGTCACGTTCTGCACGTACCGGACGGACAGCCCCGAGTGCTGCAGGTGACGGCGGAGCAGGTCGAACACGACCGCCGCCCGCCCGTGCCCGACGTGCGGCTCGGCCTGGACCGTCGGGCCGCAGACGTACATCCCGACCCGGCCCTCGACGGCCGGGACGAACTCGACCTCGGCGCGGCGGAGGGTGTCGAACAGGAAGAGGGACATGCGGACCACCGGGTCGGGACGGGCCGGACGCGCCGCGGGCGGCGCGCGGCGAGGCTACTCCCGGGGGGACGCGTCCCCTCGGGCGACGAGCAGGCAGACCGCCTGGGCGGCGACGCCCTCGCCGCGGCCGACGGCGCCGAGACCGTCGGTCGTCGTCGCCTTGACCGAGACGGCGTCGACGTCCACACCGAGGACGACCGCGAGCCGGTCCCGCATGGCCGCGCGGTGCGGCGCGATCCGCGGGCGGAGCGCCACGACCGTCACGTCGATGTTCCCCACGTCCCACCCGGCCTCCCGGGCGTCGGCGACGACCCGGGCGAGGAGTCCGAGCGAGTCCGCTCCGGCCAGCGCCGGGTCGTCGACGCCGAACCGCGCCCCGAGATCGCCGAGGGCCGCGGCCCCGAGCACCGCATCGGCGATCGCGTGCGCGACGACGTCGGCGTCCGAGTGCCCGACCAGCGGGGCGTCGCAGGGGATCGTCACACCCCCGAGCACGACGGTGGCGTCGGGGACGGGCGCACCGTGGGCGTGGACGTCGGTCCCGATACCGACGCGGACGGTCGGCCCCACCCGGGTCAGGCCGCGGCCGTCAGGGTGAACGGCGGCCCGGCGTCGCGCACGACGCGGATCGCGTGCCCGGCCGCGACGAGCAGGCCCGCCGGATCCCCGGCGACCCGGGCGAGGTCCGTCGCGCCGAGCGCGGCCTCCAGCTCCCGGCGGCGGATGATGTGCGGCGGCTGCGGGACGTACAGCCCGGCCCGCTCGACCCCGCCGACGACCGCGTCGCCCTCGACCCGCTTCAGCGCGTCGGTGACGGGAGCGGCCCGGACGACGGCGGCGTGGTCGTCGTCCAGCCAGGACAGCATCTCGAGGACCGGCTCGACGCCGAGGGAGTCGAGGGCGCGGTCGTCGAGCAGCGCGATCCGGTCGACGTCGCGCGGGACCGACGAGAGCCCGTCCACGAGGGCGCCCAGGATGCCGCCGAGCCGCGCTCGGGCCGGCGCCGCGGCGGCGGAGGGCACGGCGACCAGCCCGTCGAGGAAGCCGGACAGCGCGCGCCGGTGCTGGGCGAGACGCGCGGTGCCCAGCGGCGTCAGCGTCAGGACGCCCCACGTGCTCATCGGACGGACCCCTGGCCGCTCCCCCGCGGGAGCACGTCGGACGGACAGGACCTCGGTCCCGAGCCTACTGGCGGGTCGGGTCGAGGGACCGGGCCGGCGCACCGCCGTCGCGGTCCACCGCCGGTCCGAGCGGGGTTCGTGGCCGACCCCCGGGGCGGACGCCCCCTCGGACCCCGGGTCTACGCTGACCGCGTGGGGACGGAGCTGCAGGCGCGGGCCGCGTCCGAGGGCCTCGCCCTCGGACCGGCCGTCCGCGTCGAGCCGCTGGACGTCCCCGACGACCTCCCGACCGACCGGACCTTCACCGAGGTCGCCCGCGGCACCGCGGACCGCCTGGAGGGCCTCGCGGCCCGGGTCCGGGACGAGGGCCGGGTCGAGGAGGCCGACGTCCTCGACGCCTACGCCCTCATCGCGACCGACCCGGCGCTGGCGAAGGACGTGGCCGCGGGGACCGGGACCGGGGACCCGCTGGTCGCGGCGATCCGGGCCGCGGTCGAGCGGATGGCCGCCACGTTCGCCGCGATGGAGGACGAGTACTTCGCCCAGCGGGCCGACGACGTCCGCGGGGTCGGCCGCGAGCTGGTCGCGACGGCGGCCGGCCGTGAGGGCGCCGACCCCGACGTGCCGGACGACGCCGTGGTCTGCGCCGACGACCTGACCCCCGCCGACACGGTCCGCCTCGACCTCGGACGCGTCGCCGCGTTCGCGACCGAGCGCGGCGGCCCGACGTCGCACACCGCCATCGTGGCCCGGGCCGCCGGCATCCCCGCCGTCGTCGGCGCCGCGGGGCTGATGGCCGCGGTGACCGACGGGACCACGGTGCTCGTCGACGGCGACGCCGGCCGCGTGATCGTCGACCCGGACGACACCGAACGGGACCGTGCAGCCACCGCCATCGAGGGTCAGCACCGCCGGGCCGAGGAGCACCGCCGACACCGCGGGACGCGGACCGAGTTCGACGGGCACCGCGTGCTCGTCGCCGCGAACGTCGGGACGCTCGACGGCGTCGCCGACGCCGCCGAGGCCGCGGCCGACGGCATCGGGCTGTTCCGCTCCGAGTTCCTCTTCCTCGAGCGCGACGACGCCCCGGACCG
>Ga0075476_10000901_pt1 | contig 13568 bp, 26 predicted proteins | sample DEB08_DNA_5_FD_76339 | JGI IMG/M metagenome (GOLD analysis project Ga0075476, IMG submission 76339) | Aqueous microbial communities from the Delaware River and Bay under freshwater to marine salinity gradient to study organic matter... | ecosystem: Environmental > Aquatic > Marine > Coastal ...
ATTTTTCCATTTCTCTATACAACCTTTTCTATTGACTCTACGTTTAGGTAATAATGTATTCCAAAACTCATCAAAACGAACATATGTCTTCTCTTCTCTTTCTCTACTCTTCTCTACGGCAACATCTTGTTCACAAGTTGTTATCAAGTTGTTATCAAGTTGTAACCAATGTGATAACAGACCGATTTGCTCGTTAATGAAATCCTCTGTCTTCCTTAATCTAAAGGCTATCTTGTGGACTTCAGGTAGTTGGCCATTGTTTTCAGATGCTAATAAAAGTAGCTCTAATAACGTTGCTTTGCTATCAGAAGATAAATTATGCCACTCATAATCTTCTAATATCTGTCTATATATTTTTATCCAAATCACGTTTCTATCTTTCATTGTTGGTTGGAATTTATCCCAATTTCTTACTCTCAAAATAAGCACTCCTCGTATTCATCTAAATTAAAGTTAATCTTCTTTACCATGTATTCAGGCTTGTTACTGACAAACCATTTTGCATCTGCATAAGTTGTAAATTTACGCAATGCAAATCCATCTTTATCTATTACGATATGACTAAATCTTCTTATTTCCAAAGTAATGCTCAATTTGTAATACCCTATAGTTTGGTAAATCTTTCTCTGGTTTCATACTATATAAACTAATAGCTTGTCGTGTAACGCCCAATGCTTCAGCCATTTCACGCCTATTCTTAAATAATTTAATTGCTTCATTAAATGTCATAATTGACCTCCTTATGCAACACTATAATTTATTAAAATATTTATGTCAATATGCTTGACTTTATATTTTTTATATATAAAATGAATATTGTGTTAATTAATTAGGGAGAAATAAATGGCACAAACATACGATAGTTGGTTACAAGATTACGATGGTTATTTAAAATCATTACCTCGTGCAAACTATGATATTGAGTATGACCAGGATGAAGATGTTTATATGGTCTTTGAAAACAAAATGTATCTTGAATCATTTAGTACCGAATCAGATGCAGAGACATACATTAATTATTTATTGGGAGTATAGTTATGAGAGAATTTAATCACTGGTCAGAATCAATCAGAGAAGATAAACGTAAAGATAGAATGGATAAAGTAATATTTGTTTTATTAATTATCGGTGTAGGAGTTGTAACATGGATAATCTAATTAATGAAATACAAGATATGACAGAGGAGTTGCGTGCAGACAATGATGCAGCTTTAGCTAAACTACAACAAGAGGAACAACAAATGGAAGCTAAAAAAGCACCAAAGTTAAGAACTGTAAATATTAAAGGCAAAGAATATGTTGAGGTGAATGAACGATTAAAAGCATTTAGAGAAATGTATCCTAATGGCTCTATTATGAGTGAGATTGTTTCACATCAAGATGGCGTAGTTGTTATGAAAGCAATTATTGTTATTGATGGTCAAATACGAGCAACTGGTCATGCGTATGAAAAAGAAGGTTCTACCTTTATTAACAAGACTAGCTATATAGAGAACTGCGAGACTTCATGTTGGGGACGTGCATTAGCTTGCTTAGGATTAGGACTAGATACATCGGTGGCTAGTGTAGAAGAAGTAGCCAATGCTATTAAACAACAAGGTGGAGACCCATTCTAATGGAACAACGCACAGATGAATGGTTTAAGGCACGTTTAGGTAAGGTTACTGCAAGTAGAGTATCTGACGTGCTTGCCAAAATAAAATCAGGGGAAGCAGCAGTTCGCAGAAATTACAAAATGCAACTTGCTACTGAACGATTAACCGGACAAAAAACAGATTCCTATTTTAATCAAGCTATGCAAGATGGTATTGATAGAGAAGATACTGCTCGTGAGATATATGAGATTGTTCGTGATATTAAAGTAGAACAGGTTGGCTTTATAGACCATCCTGCAATTAAAATGGCAGGCGCTAGTCCAGATGGCCTATTACCTGATAATGGTGTGCTTGAGATTAAATGTCCAATCGAAACTACGCATACTACAAATTTGTTAGAACGTAAGTTACCTAGTCGATATATAAGCCAAGTGCAGTGGCAGATTGCTTGTACTAGTGCAGACTATGCTAACTTCGTTTCTTACAATCCAAACTTTGAGCCTAAGCTACAACTCATGTACGTTGCAGTAGAACGTGATAATGAGTATATAGAAATGCTTGAAGAAGAAGTGTCTATCTTTTTAGATGAGGTAGACGATATCGTTAATATACTAAGAGAATTAAATAAGGAATAATTATGGCAGAATATGATAACAAAAATACATTCGTGTTATTTAAGAATGATAAACAAGGTAACGATAAACGACCTGATTACACAGGAACTTTAGTGCTAGAAGATGGTACAGAAAAGCAGTTAGGCGCATGGATTAGAGAATCTAAAAAAAATGGTTCTAAGTTTATGAGCGGTACTATATCTGAAAAGCGTGAAAGACAACAAGAACCAACTCCGGCACTAGAGGGTGATGATGCCCCTTGGTAAAACAATAAGGTTTGTTGAGGAAAAGAACCTAAAATGGTTACCTAAATCAGGTCGTAAATTAGGTGGAAGAAGAAAACCTCATCAAGAAGGTTTAATATGTGTTCAACTTAATGTTGAATGGGTAAAGAAAAATACTTGTATGTTTAAAAGATTAATGGGGAGACGATGAGCCTCCCTATTAATTACTTATTGCATACGTACATTGTTATTTCAAAACCAAAACGCATTTCAGTTGCAGCAGGTGTTGTCCACATAATTATGTCTCCTTTCATTTATATTTGTAATACGTGTATTACAAGTATAATTATACTCTTACTGCAATGGCATCGTAACAACGGAGGATTAGTTTATGGTACGTAAAACCATGAGATATTTAATTGGATTAGCTATACTTTTATTAGCAATTTGCATAGGTTTATATTATTATGTATCTCAACCAATAGAATCAAAAGAAATATTGTGTCACAAGGGTAATTTAATACATAGGTTAGGTGATGATGGAACTGTGTATATCAAAGTAAAAGGTGTGTCTTGTGTTTTTGAAAAAGGCATGATAATTATTGAGGAGCAGTTATGAGTGAAGAAATTACAAAGTATCCAAAGTATTATGTAATTGATGAAGAACGTGGTTTAGAATTGCAGTGGTTACAAGATAACTTAACTGGCCATCTTCATGGTGGTGAAGCTATCAACATTGGCAATGTCATTAAATACATAGTGCGATATGGTAAAAAAGAACCAGGTGTTGTTGCTAAACGTAGTGATATAAAAAAGATGATTACTTATTTAGTAGAGACTGATAAGAAATTAGAGATACAAGAAGCTAGAGAAAAAGCATCTATAGTTGCACCAGATGAGTGGATAGAAGACCCACTGCATGACGAAGATTAAAACTTTTGGTCAAGTGTGCCATTTGTGTAAACAAAAAGCTAACACCTATGATGCTCAAAAATGGTGGTGTGGTAGAAATTTTGAGGGACATGGAATATGCAAGACCCATTTAAAATCAAAGAACCCACAGTAATTAGCTTTAGTGGTGGTCGTACATCTGCTTATTTATTATGGAGAGTATTACAATCTAATAATGGATTGCCTGATGGTTCTATTGTAGTGTTTGCAAACACAGGCAAAGAAGAAGAGGCTACATTACAGTTTGTTAAAGATTGTGAAGATAAATGGAATGTTCCAATAACTTGGTTAGAATATCGGTGGGCAGAAGAAACTAAAGATAGATTTAAAGTTGTAAATTTTGAAACTGCTTCTCGTGATGGTGAACCATTTATGGAACTGATACATGAATCTACAGGTTACTTACCTAACCCTGTTGCTAGAATATGTACAGCAAGATTAAAAATTAGAGTTATTGATGCGTATTGTAAATCTATAGGTATGCAACATAATGAAAATATGGATTGGATTGGTATTCGTGCAGATGAACCAAGACGAGCAGCTAAGATGGATATTAGTAGAGTTCCATTATTTGTAGATGGTATTACTAAACATGATATAAGTAAGTTTTGGTCTGAACAAGATTTTGATTTAGGTTTACCAAATATGAATGGTGTAACAATGCACGGAAATTGTGATTTATGCTTTTTAAAACCAACTCATCAGATAGTTAGTTTAATTAAAGAGAAACCAAGCAGAGCAGATTGGTGGATTAAAGCAGAAAAATCATGTCAAACATCAAATAAAACATTTGGTGATGGTGCTAGGTTTCGTAAAGACAGACCTAGTTATGAAAAACTAAAAGAGTTTGCTTTGTCTCAACAAGATATGTTTGATAAAGATGAAGAAGCAATACCATGTTTTTGTGGAGATTGAATGATAACAAGAAGAATGGCGATTGATGGGGAATGGTTCACTGTTCAATTTTTTAAAGAGGGTGATGGAAGTATCAGAGTAGAAGTGGTACATGATATAAAAAACAAGTTTTATAGAATGTATCCTGATAACAAGATAACTTTTGAGGAGAGTAAAGATGGATAAAGAATATATATTGATATTGGTTATTACATTTGCAATATGGTTTTTTATACAAGACGCTAAAGCAAATGAGACTGTAACGATATTAAATCCAGATGGTAGTATTCAGATATGTAGCGTAACACCTAATGGAGTGATTGTATGCCTATGAGCAATCCTAAGGCCGAACACATTGACTTTGGTGAGTTCGAGGGATTGATACCAGAAAATGCTAAATGGTCTGCATCTAATTTAGATATGTGTTATCACCGGGCTAATAAGAGTAGAACAAAAGATAGTTTTTTGTTTGTAGAATGGAAGCACCCAGATGAAAGACAAATGTTGCCAGGGCAAAAGTATTTATTAGAAGCGCTATCTAGGCAACCTACTACACAAGTGTTATTAGTAATAGGTTATTCTAAACCCAATGATGTGCGAGTAAACACAATATATAAAGTGAATACAGACAAACTGACAGAGTTATCAATACCTGAAAATCAAACAGGCGTAGATAAGTTAAAATCTTTGATAAGAGTTTGGTACGATTGGGTTTCATGTTGATTTGTTTTGCCATATAAGTTTTAACCAGTATTTTAGTTGTTCTACTCGTTGTTCATCTCTTAGCTTATTTAACCACTCTCTACGCTTTTCTAAGGGCTTTTTAGATAGATTTAATGCCTCACAGTACCTTTGGTATTCCTTGCTACAATTATCCGTTTCTGTGCCGTCTATGAGCGTTATATTAGTCTTCTTCAAGGTATATACTGTCTACGATAATCTCTAGTGTAAATACATCACCATTAGGCGCAGCAAGCGTTAAAATTAGGGTATCTTCGCCATAGACAATTTGACATTCTTCTATAATGCAATTCTCAATCTTACGAGCTATTTTAGAAACGTCCATTAGTGAAACTCCGCATCCTTAGGTAGAGCAAAATATAGGTTTATACTATCACCTGTAATAACAAATGATTCTTGGTTTTTAAATGTGATTTTAAGCAAGGCTTCTCTATCGTCTTCGATAAATTCTATGTCTTCTACTGTTTGGTTTTTAAAAGAATCTAAAAACTCTAGGGAATCATTTTGTTCCATCGACCATCCTTATCTAAGACCATTGGCATTAATTTAGGTTGTCCATCTATAATCATTCCACAGCCTACAATAAAACGTGACTTAAAGTTTTTAGCATAGTCAAATGCCATAGACTTCTGATTAATTAAACAACCGACTTGCATCCCCCAAACAAGAGCGTCTGGGTTAGAGTAATATCCAATACAAAACTTAGTATGGTAATGGCCTTGTACAGTATTCATTCCGTATTGTTGTGCCACTTTTAATACATCAGCAGACATACCATGTGTAAAGAAACAACGGCTATTATCTGATAGCGTAACAGTTAAATCATCGACCCATTTCCATCCATCACCTACGCCTAGAAACTCATTGTAAGACTTAAGATAGTCTTTAGGTAATCCATATTTTAATGCACGTCTATATACTAAAGATGAGTGGTTAGAATGAACTAAGGTCATCTCAGGAAATATCTTCTCTAAATCTCTTACATATTCTTTAGACTGTTTTAACTCATCACCGGCTGACATCAGGTCAGGATTGTGTTCGTGCATAGAGATGGCATGATGGTCTAATTCATCTCCGATATTCACGATTAAATCAGGTTTATACTTCTTTTTTAATGCCTTGAGAAACTCAAAAGCATCTTGATGATGATAAGGTATATGTAAGTCAGAGATGACTAATACTGAACTATTCATAATTAAGTAAAAGGTCGAACACCTTTTTTATCTATAATCAAAGATTGGAGTCTTGGTTTTTCTTTAGAAAACGAGAGATGAACCCAACGATTAAATTCAAGAATGACTTGGTCGTATTGTATATCAGATTCCACAATGGTTTTAACAATAGCTTCAGGATTGCCAAAAGATGGTGATATAAAGTCGACAGCCAATCCTTTAACGTGACTGGAAGTATCTTTGCTTCCCAAATGACGATTAAGAATGAGGCTACGGAAGCCACTACTAATAAGCATAGGAGTGCGTAATAAAGCTCGTACATCTTCTAATTTCTCCGCTAAAAATGTTAAATTATCAATAACTTCAACAGTAGGCGTATTATCTATATCTAGCCTAACTGCTGTATCCGATTGTGTTAATTCTTCTAAACTAAAGTGTTTAGATAATCTCATCTAGTTAAACCTTTTGTTTTCTCAAATGTGCGTAGTGAACCCAAGCCTAACATACCCATTAATACAGTCATTAAACTACCCATATCAAATGATGGTAAGGCAGGTAACACTATATTAAACCATGCCGCAAAGAATAGGACAACAGGGGATAGCACAAAATGCCATGCCAGTGCAAAGCCACAAACCCATCCTATAAATGGTCTCCAACCGGCTACCCATACACTACGATGCTGTGCTTCTTCCTTATTAGTTTCTGCTTGTACCATGTTAGCTTCGTGAGCGTGTTTCTCTGCCATGGTAGCTATCTCATGGGCTAATTTATTTTTTTGGTCTTTGTCTTCTATAAACTTATCGAGTATAGATGTAATTGGCGCTATCAATGCTGTCCACATATTAATCCTTATATTTCGTTTTCATCAAAACCTAGTTCATTAGAAATGTGCTTACGCAATTCCTGAAAGTTTTTATCATGTCTTATATAAGACTTACCATAATAATGATTAGTCATATGGATAATCTCATGCAACATAGACTTAATAACGCTCGTTAAGAATCGATGTCGTTCTGGACATACACCTATGGTATCAGGGTCAGGTGTGTAAGATGCCATACAGTTATCGCTAACAGAAAGTAACTCAAAATCTATTTCATAAGATGGTGGTAATCCAACATCTCTTAACACATGAGTTGAGATAAGCATATCGTATATAGCTTCTAATGTTCTTATATCAAGTTTCATTCCATAAGTCTAATAGTTTATCAATACCAACAATGACTTTTTCTATGATTGCAGTTAATGCAAATAAGAAGTAAAAGAAAAAGAACAGTATTGGAACAATAAAGAGTTTAAATAGGGCATATATAATATCGTATATTATACTCAATGGTCTAGCCACCCTTTTAGCAAGAAAGCTATGATACCGCCAATAAAAGATGCTATGGCCATGCCTACCCAGAATCCACCTTTGGATTTGTTAGCTAAAGCGAGTAGTTCTTTGATGTCTCGTTCCATTTCAACTTGTGATTGTTTCAACTGTTGAACTTCTGCGGTCAGTCGACCAATCTCGTAGGGGTCTATATCTTTCATAATTCCTCGGTACGTTGTATAAGTTAATAGGAGGTAGGGTTAGTGTATGCCATATTATTCAGAACCTAATAATCCTGATGTTCCTGTTACATATGGAAATATGCCAGCAGGAAGTCTATTTTTTTTTGGCTTTAGCAAAGTTTCAATTTCATCTAATGTTAATTGTCTTTTTGCTGGGTCTGTTTCAAATAACTTTCTTCTTACAGCTTCTGCTGTTTTTGGTGGATATTTTAATCTAGCTCCACCTTCGCTAACTAAACCACCTAATGCTCTACCAAAATTACCTCTAGCTGCCTCTGATAAAACTTGAGGTGTTAATAACTCTTGGTCAGCAGTAGCTATATTTTCATAAGTTTGAGAGCCTTTAAGAACTCGTCTTTCTGTAGCAAGTTTATTAGACTGTAGTTCTAATTGTCTTACAAAGTCTTGGTAATCTTTTGTATTATCAAATGCTTTTAATAATGCTTGTTTTTGTTTGTCGCTAGCAAATATTCTTCTTTGAAAATCACCTGATTTAAACTTAGACAATTCTTCTTTTACGTTAGATAATAAACCAACTCTAAATGATTCCTTTTCAGCAGGATTTAATTTACCTACTTTGTCTGCTAATTCACTTGTGGTGAGTTTATTGTATTTTAAACCCATCTCATAAGCATCTCTAATTCTTGCTTCATCTGCAAATTTAGCATTAGCTTGAGCATATGGTTTGTTGTATTGTTTAATTAAGTCATTGAATTCGTTTTTAACTGTTAAAACATCTCTACCATAATCATCAATTTTTCCAGTAATTTTATCTTGATGTTTATTTACTACTCTATCAAGACCAATTTTTATCTGATGTAATAATTCTGTTGGAACAAAGTCTGCATTTTGTATTTGGTCAAATGATGGTAATGTTTCTCCATATACATCTGCTTTTTTAACAGCTTCGTCATACGCATCTAAAAACACTTTTCTGTCTGCAAACTTTCTAAATGGTTCAGCAGGTATAGCTTTGGTATATGCTTCTGGATATGCTTTATTAGCAGCTGCTCTTTGATTGTTAGATAATTGTTTTACATAATCATAGCCAAACACATCTGATTTTACTTTAGCTTTTTGTGTAAGACCTTGAACTATCTCATCTGGTAATTCTGTAGTTCTTTTTTCTAAAAATTCTTTAACTCCAGTTTTACCTGCTCCAGGAACAACATATGACTGATAACCTAAATCTTGTAAGTTTTTACCAAGGTCTGCAAGAGTAGCGTCATCTACGCCTAATTTTCTATATTCTTCAAATATATCTTTTACTTGATTTGGACTTAATTCATCAGCAGAAAGTCTGTCAGTAATAATTTCTGTTGCTCTTTTATTAACATCACCAAAACCTAATCTTTCTGTAATGTTTCTAAACGCATCGCCTGTAAGTTTTGCACCAGCTCTAATTGCTTCACCGCCTGCTACAGATAATGCTGCGCCTCCTGCGCCATATCCAGCAGCGTAACTAGGCACATCTTCTAATTCAGGAGCAACGCCAGCGCCAGTTATTGCGCCTGCTCCACCACCTACAGCAGCTCCTGCTTTTGCTCTTTGTGCAATAGAGCCTGAACGTAATGCTGTATCTAATGTTTTAGGTAATCTGCCTGCTACACCAAGACCAAATGGCAGTGCTAATGCGCCACCTAATTCCAAACCTGTAGATAGTAATGGGTTTTCAGAAGAAAATTGAGCTTGAGATGTTCTAATTTCATCTCTAATGTCTTTATAAGGTCTAAACTCAGGAGATACTTCTTTAGTTCTTAATCCCATTTGGTCATATATATCTCCTTGCTTTGGCTCTGTAGGAATACCTGCTGCTAATCCAACTTCACCAAATCCAGGTGTTGCAGATGCAGCTGAGCGCAAACCAGCTTCTATTTCTTCTCCAAACCCAAGAGTTAATCCTTGACCCAATGCTCTAGCTGAACCTACTCCCATGTTAGATGTTGGCTGCATAGCTGACTGTTGCGAAAACAATCTTTTTGCATTAGATATAATATCTTCTTGGCTAGCTCCTGCTGGTCCTTGCACTTTAACAATAGTTCCGTCAGGTGCTTTTACTTTGTAAATTTGCATTTCTGCCATTTGTTATCCTTTAGTTATTGAACTATCATCCAGTCTCCAGAACCTTTTTCAGATTCTTCAACTTTTTCTTCAGCATTTAACATTGCATCATAATCATCAAAGAATTGACCTGATTGAGTATAAAGTTTACCTTCAAACCCTTCCAAGGTGTCATATTGTTTTGCATATTCATATGCTTCTTGTTTAGTTTTTGCAGCATCATAAATTTGTTTTTGCAATAACCTAACACGTCTTGCATTTTCAGCCTGTGTTTGATTAGGATTATATGCACGACTAATTAATTGTTCACCCTCTTTTGCAGTAAATGCAGCGCCTAAAATTAACCTTAAGTTACGTTGCACAATTTCTTCTACTTTTTCTTGGTTTGCTACAGATTGTCTGTTAAATTTACTTCTATACCAATCAGGTTGTGCTCCAATTAATCTTCCAGTAATAGTTCCTTCTGGAGTATTCTCTAATTCATTTACTGCATTATTTAATTGAACTAATGATTTTTGTGCATCAGCAAAACCGCCACCAATAACAAAGTCAACTAACTCAGGAACAGCTCTTTCATCAAATTTTTCATTAAATTTAGTTTGCTTAAATGATGCTTCTTGTTTCATTTTTAGAAAATTATATGCGGTTGGGTCACCTGCATTTAATCTTTTTGAAAATTCAGTAAGGTCTGATTCCTTTGTATCTACTTTACTTATATCAATTTTAGCAAATGGACTGTCTTTTTGACCAAATGCTGTTTTTCTTAATAGTTGATTTAATCCAGCACCATAAATATTTTGTGCGCCACCAAAGCCTGTTTTATATGCTTCACCTAAATATGGTATTACACTACCTGCTCTTAAATTTCTAGGTCTTGTTGCAAAATCAACAAGTGATAAAACTCCACCTGTTTTAGTTGCTTGTTGTTGTAATTGATTTTGAACATTTTGGTCAGACAACAAACCTGCACTATATAAATCAGGGGTCATAAATACATTTGGCAGATTTGTACCTGTTGTATTTGTTTGCTGATTTGGGTCATACCCACCTGTTTGAAATGGGTTTAAATAATCTAATATTCCAGCCATATCTTTTCCTTAGTATTGTGGATAGTTAAGAGGTATCATATCTTCCATTGGGTCACGGAACATATTTGCTCCACCAAAACCAAATGTTCTATATGGTGTTGTTGCACCCATTGCTGGTGCAGTTACATTAACTCTAGGTTTTTGTACCTGTGTTTGTAAATGTGCAGGAATATAATTCATTTGACTTTGTTGAGATGGAATAATTTGTGGGTCTTGTACATTCATTTGATATTGTGGTGTTGGTTGCATCATGTTTGTTGCTGCAACTAAACCAGCCTGACTTGCTACAGGGTTTTGTCTCATAAATGCCAAACCTTTATCTAAAAAGCTAGGTGCTACACCTTTTGCACCTGCTGTTGTGGCTAATGTTGAACCAATTTCACCTGTTGAACCAACAATTCCTGCTGCACCACTATTTAATAATCCACCTTGTGATAATAAATTACCAGCCATGCCTGAACCTGTTAATGCACCATATCCTGCACCACCAAGTCCACCTACCACTGCACCTTTAAGTGGATTACCACCTCTTAATACTGATACTCCAGCACCTAATCCTGCACCGATTGTTATTGGGTCACTCATTACTTTACTCCTTTAATTTTACCAACAAGGTAGCATAATGGTTCAAAAATGTTTCTGTATATGCGACCTAATGTGTCTCTACGTTTACCTTTAGATTCTTGATAGATGTCTTTAGTACGATGTTTAACAAGATGTTCAAGAACAGTTCTAACAGCTTTGTTATACCATTTGTTGCCCATTTTGTATGAGATTTTAACGAGTGGTAAAAACATTGCATGATAACCAACTTCATGTTCTTTTGTAAGTTTTTCTTGTGAATATTTTAACCATACAGCGTTTCTAAATGAACCAAATCCATATGCTTGATTCATTGCTGTACAAATAATTTTACCACCACCTGATGTTTCTTGTGTAGTAGTAGATTGAATAGGTACAGGAGCACCATAAACAGCACCAAGATAAGATGATAATTTTTCATATGGTTTTTGTTGTGCAAAGTTAAATCGTGCTACATCGGCTTCTAATTTAGCTTGGTCGTATGCTTCTCTTGTTTGACCTGTTTGCATTAACTGATTAATGTCTTGATATTCACTTTGTGCCATTGCAGGTGCATTTAATGCTGCTGCTTCCTGCCTTGCACGTTCACTTGCGTAATCTTGATAGCGTAATTGGCCTGCTTGAGAAGCTAGTGCATTAGCAAGGTTTTGTTCTGCTCTAGATTCAATTTCTTGTTGTGCGCCACTTCCCATTCTACCTGCCATTACAGCACCACTACGACCACCTTTTAATGCGTCATAATATCCTTGTGTAGCAATATCTCTTGCACCTGCTAATGCTTGATTTAAATATGGATTACTTTGACTTAAATATGTTCCACCAACTGTTCCTGCTTGCTGTTGGAGTGCAGCTTGTTGTAATGGTGAACCTGCCCTTGCTCTTTGTTCAGCAAGTGTCAATCCTGATAATGTTTGACCAGATGGAGATACGTATGTTTGACCAGGATAATATTCTGGACCTTTCCCTTGATATAAACCTTTTGCCTCCTCCAAGCCGAAGGTTACATAAGGCTTTAACCATTCTGGAATGTCTTGTGTTGTTTGAGACGAACCACCGCCATCTCCGCCACCACCAAATAATCCACCACCTCCAGCGAATGTACACATTCTAACGGATAGTGTTAATAGTTTCCATAAATTTAACATAGTTTACTCCAAAGGTAATTCATAATAAATAAAACGAGGTTTATAACCATCTTGCTCAAAAACTTTGCCCCAACCTTTTCGACCATATGATTCGATGACTTTACAATCGAGTTCTTTAGCAAACTCTTGCAATGTCTTTAGCATATTGTCTTTCCACTTATTAAGATGTACGCCACCTGTAAAGTGCATCATAAGTGTTTTCATTTGAGGGTATGTAACGATTTCAGTTACAACAAATCCATAGATTTGCACACTTTTGTATGCAACCCATAGTTGTTTGTTTGTTGTTAATAGGTTTTGCTTAATGTCGTCTGCTGTGAAACGACCATATGTATATTTAGCTGACTTCTCTAAATAATCGTGTATTGCACCAAAGCAAGGTATGTAGTCCTTTTTAGGAACAAGAGCTATGTTCACAAATCATATGTCCATATCTCTCTCTTAAATCCCAATTTAGGCGCTACCTTATCCCATGCCTTACGATAAGACTTAAATGTTATTTGTTTAAGTCTGTGTGATTGTGCTAACTGTTTTACGCAATCTAGTCCTATTTCTAGAACATTGTTGTTGTCGTTATATGCTGCCCAGATATGTAGCACATCACCATGTCTTTGAGTTATAATATAACCGGTAAAGTATTTATCTTCTATAGTAAGGAATAAATCTGCACGACCTTCTTTCAATTCACAATACGCATCCTCAACTCTCCAACTCCGAGCCATGTTTTCTAGACTAGGTTTTATTTTATCCCAATAAACACCTATGTCCTGAGTAGGAACATATTGTAATTGCATTAGCCGATTATAACATATCCATATGTTTTATTCGACACATTATTAGGTAAATGTGTTACCGTTGCTTGTCCTTTTTGTCTATTGCTTACATATAACTCATGTGCTGACCCTGTTGTTTGTGATGGGTCTATCATTTGTAAATTAACCA
>Ga0075476_10000903_pt1 | contig 13561 bp, 16 predicted proteins | sample DEB08_DNA_5_FD_76339 | JGI IMG/M metagenome (GOLD analysis project Ga0075476, IMG submission 76339) | Aqueous microbial communities from the Delaware River and Bay under freshwater to marine salinity gradient to study organic matter... | ecosystem: Environmental > Aquatic > Marine > Coastal ...
GTCAAACAGATCGGCGATGAACAGAACAGAGAAGTCATTGATATACGACTTCCTTTATGGGAACCCACTGACATCAAAGGTATTCCCTATTACAACAGCAAAGAAAACAACATGGTATGGGCGGCACCGGCAGAATTGCCTACAGATCCCAAATCCACAGCAATCATATTCCTAGATGAATTAAATTCGGCGGCTCCTGCGGTGCAGGCGGCGGCCTATCAATTGATATTAAACAGGAGAGTAGGACAATACAAGTTACCAGATGGTGTTGCCATAGTTGCCGCGGGTAACAGAGACGCAGACAAAGGTGTCACTTACAGGATGCCTGCTCCATTGGCCAACAGGTTCGTCCACGTGGAACTGAGAGTGGACTACGACGACTGGATGGCCTGGGCTACCAATCATATGATCCATCCCGACGTGGTGGGTTATGTCACATTCGCTAAACAAGATTTATACGACTTCGATCCAAAGGGGGCATCAAGATCATTTGCCACTCCTAGGAGTTGGAGTTTCGTATCCGAACTTCTATCAGATGACCTGCCAGAAAGTACGCTCACTGACCTCGTTGCAGGTGCTGTAGGAGAAGGGCTGGCCGTGAAATTTATGAATCATCGTAAAATCAGCGGCCAGTTACCTAACCCATCTGATATATTGAGTGGCAAGGTCAAAGATCTAAAATGCAAAGAAGTATCTGCAATGTATTCTTTGACAGTATCACTCTGCTATGAATTAAGACAGGCACACGAGAAGAAAGAGAAAAACTGGAACGACATGGCCGACAGGTTCTTCGATTACATGATGGACAACTTTGAGACAGAGTTGGTTGTGATGGGTGCGAAGATTGCCTTAACAAACTATCAGTTACCTTTCGATCCCAGCAAGTTGAAGTCATTCGACAGGTTCCATAAGAAGTTTGGCAAGTACGTCATAACTGCTATGGAGTCTAAATAATGACCACTGACGCAAAGATAATAGACAAACTGGTCACGGCAAGGATAGCACTGCTATTGAAACAGCCTTTCTTTGGCAATCTTGCTACTAGACTTAAAATTGTCAATGCCGATGACTGGTGTCCAACTGCGGCCACAGATGGCAGACATTTCTATTACAACACTAAATTTATTGATTCTCTTACTCCAAGAGAAACTGAATTTTTATTTGGGCATGAAGTTCTTCACTGTGTGTTTGATCATTTCCAATTAAGGGCGGGCACACGTGATTCTCAGATATGGAATATCGCGGCGGACTATGCCGTGAATCAGATCTTAGTGGACAACAGAATTGGTGAGATGCCCAAGGACAACAAGGGCAAGGACAAAGGTTTTCAAGATGACAAATACAAAGATTGGGCGTCCGAGGCCATCTATGATGAGATCTACAAGAAGGCCAAAAAGAACGGCAAGGACATGCTGAAGAAATTGGGCCAGTTATTGGATGAGCACATCGATTGGGACAAAGATTCGCAAGGCAACAAGGAACAGGAAGGCAAAGGTCCCAAAGGTGGCGGTGCCCCAAAATACTCCAAAGAAGAGTTGAAGAAGATCAAGGACGAGATGAAAGAGGCCATGATATCAGCGGCGCAATCAGTGGGTGCTGGTAATCTTCCAGGTGCTATACAGAGAATGATCCAGGAGTTAACAGAACCTAAAATGAACTGGAGAGAGATCATACAGCAACAGATTGTTAGCACTATGAAATCCGACTACTCATTCATGAAACCTTCTAGAAGAAGTTGGCACATGGACGCAATCCTACCCGGTATGCTTAACACAGACAAGATTGATATATGCCTGGCACTGGACGCATCAGGTTCTATCAGCAATGAACAGTGTAAAGAGTTTCTGTCAGAAGTAAAAGGCATAATGGATCAATACAAAGACTTTACAATACATCTTTGGTCATTTGACACAGAAGTTTTTAATCCAAAAGTGTTTACTCCTGATAACGCAGACGAAATTGAAGACTATGAGTTGGGTTCTGGTGGTGGCACAGAGTTTGAATGTAATTGGGAATATATGAAAAACGAAGGTATTGAACCTAAGAAGTTTATCATGTTCACAGACGGATGGCCGTTTGATTCTTGGGGTGATCCTGACTATTGCGACACTGTGTTTTTGATCAACAACACCTACGAGAGAAACATAGAAGCACCGTTTGGACTTACAGTATCTTACAATGATTAAGAATTTTCTTTATGGACTTACCTACTTTAAAAATTAATCCATCTAATTTCTATGATAGATTCTACAAAAAATTACCTCCGCATCTCTACACAACCATTATAGAAGTTAATCAAGGACATGTAGATGGACACATAAACATAATAAAAAAATGGATCTTTAAAAACCTCGAGGGCAAGTTTTGGATTGGTAAAACTGTAAATTATAACACATTCACAACAGAGATATTAGCGGGATTTGAAAAACAAGAAGAACTTACCTTTTTTTTACTATCCGGTATTGGCCAAATAAAAAATTAGTAAAATTATCTAAGATAATTACGTGTATGTTAAATTACATGTTCCTTAGACAGGATATATCCAAAAAAGAATTATCAAAAATTTATAATGAATTTAAAGATAAACTATCTCCCTTAAACCTTGAAAAAAAATTTGCAAGACAAAAATACAGTTATGACGATAAAACCAATCCATTATGGTATACGTTTAAAAATAATGAAGCAGATTTTATTAAAAAATTTATAGAAAAAATAGGACTATCTAATTTTGAGAATAAGATCACATTGAGTCTACTACCGGTTGGATACAGTCTTCCCGACCATACGGATTTTGGGAGAAGAACTGTTATCATAATTCCCATACTAGGATATGATGCACCTGTTATTATAGAAAATGAGGAAGTTTTTTATAAAGACAGCCCTTTGTTAATGGATGCTTCTAAAATACACAGTGTTCCGACTCATACACAAGATAGGATAGGAATACAAATAAGTTTCAAACAGTCTTTTAAAAAAATAATAGAAAAAATAAATGCGTAAAAAACACTTAACCATACCGGACCCTGAGATAAGAGAACATCTACAAAATTTATTAACTTTCATAAACGTAGACGATGTGGAAAATTTCAAATATCAACAATATGAAGATTCCTTTAGAGAATGGTTAGAAACCGGAGGACACGAAATAAAAGGACTGGAAAATTTTAAATATAGTGCATTTAGTAATGGCACGTCATCGGCATTTGGTGAATTTATTTCTCGACACCCAAATAGAACAATAAGAGTAAGCAACAGTGAATTTTTGATGGCAGGAATATTAAGCAAGGCCTATAACAGGAAATTGGTTTACATAGAGGACCATCCCATCACAGAAAACGATCTAATAATAATGAGCCTACCATTTTGCGGTAATGGCGGCGTTCATAAAAATTATAATGAAATACTAATAGACGCTGACAGGCTAGGAGTTCCTGTATTAATAGATGGTGCCTACTTTGGTATAAGCAAAGGATTAACATATGATTTTAATCACAGTTGTATAACAGATTTCACTGTTAGTTTAAGCAAGTGTTTCGATGTAATGAATCTTAGATTAGGGATAAGATTTACAAAAGAAAAAATTGACGACGGTATATCCGCCGGAATAATTGCCGGTGACATCTTCAATCGATATGGGGGTAAAATTGCTGTGGGGTTAATGAGAGAATTCTCAGCAAAATTTATACCCGACAAGTATCAAAGCGAGTATCTAAAAATTTGTAAACTGTATGAATTAACACCAACAAATACCGTAACACTCGCCCTCGGAAACCAGACATTACACAAAGATTTTATGAGAGGAGAATATGCCAGACTCTGCATCAGCGAACATCTTCTTTAAAAAATTAAAAAAAGTTCCTTTCCTTTTCTTTAAAAACATAAAGGGTGATTGGACCTCGTATGTAAAAGATTGCGAACGTCTTTATAAAAAACACCCCGAATACACCAGTGATGTAAATGCCAAGCCATGGGATAAAAAAGGTAAATCAATGACCGATGACTTCAAGGTCTACAGAGATGCCGGATACACCAAACACAATAGTAAAATATGGAAAACAACTGGCAAGAAAGAAAAATTAACTTTGGAATGGGAAGAAAAAATTGCCGAACAATTACCATTAGAAAATTATATCGTTACTCCAACGTTGCAAACTCCTGGACAAACTTTACCATATCACGTGGATCAATTTCTTTATCTAAAAAGAAATACCAATAGTGAATACATATTGAGATTTTTAATCTTTATGTCTGAGTGGAAATCAGGACATTACCTTTTGGTAAATGACGAGATCTTACACAAATGGAGGGCCGGGGACTGTTATGTATGGCATCCTGATAGTCCACACATTGCCAGCAATAATGGCTTGGAAAACAAGTGGACTTGCAACGTGACAGGGGTTTATAAAGCCAAGATTTAAAATGATATAGTTTGACAATGGTAACTAATTATTGTTATAATGTTTAAAGAATTAAAATTTCAGATAGGAGATAAAACATGGTAGCAAAATCAAAAGCAAAAAAAACAGCCGAAGAACCAAAGGCACAACCTCAGGCACAACCTCAGGCACAACCTCAGGCACAGGCAGGAGCAATGGGCGGTGATCTAAGCATAGGCGACTTAAGAAATATTGCAACGGTATTAGATGTGGCTTCAACGAGAGGAGCCTTTAGAGCAAACGAAATGGCGACTGTTGGCCAAATCTACAACAAACTACAAGCATTTTTGGCAAGGATCGCACCTGCTGAAAAACCAGCAGAAACCACAGAGGAGAAAAAATGATACAAACAATGATGCCAGTTGATCCATCTGGATTAGATGCAGATCTTAAAGCAACAAAGAGATTTTTAAAACACATAGGATCTTTAAAAGAAGATAATGCCAAAGTAGCAATTATTTTTAGAACAGTACCAGACGAACCAGGAAATTGTTTAGTGATGGGACCAAAATTTTTAGATGATACCTATCATAACGCATTTATGAAAACTTTAGAAAGTGCCGAGGCACAGAACAGTTTTGAATTAGGAACATATCTAGCAAGAAGTATGTTTCCGGATGGCGTGAATATGCTGGCTTATTTGCATGAAGGTAATTTTATTAAAAAAATGCCGACTAAAAATATTACTGTTAGTTTTGGTTCTAATTACAATGAAACAATCGGATTAGACGAACTTAACAAACTAATAGCGAAGGAAAAAGGAATAACAGTTGAAGAACTTGCAGTTGACCCTGATGCAAAAAAGGCTCAGACAAAAGATACTACAAAAACAAAAACAACTGATGCCAAGAAAAAATCCACCAAGTAAAAACTGGTTACATTTAACAAAAAAATTTGTAAAAGAATGGCCCGAGGTTCTCGAAGGTTTGAACTTTCAGAACCTACCAATCAAATATCTAAATTTTATCAATATAACTCTTAAAAATGGTATAAGCATGACTTATGACATACAACAAGAGTTAAAAAAAGACACTCAGAGGATTGTGGCTAAAAGAATGATGAGAACTATCGAATCTCATTATACTAATATAGTAACTGTTGATTTAAAGTTTGACGTTGAACGTCTGAAAAAAGATATTACTCAAAAAACCGACACTATGTTAGGAAAGATATTTAAGAAGTAACTCTATTGTAAATATCATCAACAAATTTCCAATTATAAGTTTCAAGATAATCAGTCAAATCAAAGGACATTGCCTCATCAACTGCTTTTTGTATAATATGTTTATTTTGTACTTCGTTGATACTTTTCCATTTGTCCAATAAAAATCGATTCTCCACCGTTGGTTTCTCCTTAAGGAAATATCTTAATTTTACAACCTCTCTGAACGATGTTCTAAAGGCAACAATAGGATCTAAATTATAATTTGTCTTTCCTGCCAGTATGTCTACGGATTCGTGGTTTGATGCAAGTGTAAAATCTATATGTCCTGATTCCGTTTCGAGTGCCAACTTCTTGCTCATTAAAACAATACTCTGATGCCCATAGGCAAAATTTATTGCGGAATTAAAACATTTAAAAATATAATGCCTAGGAGATTTAAAAATATCAGGAACAAAATTAAAATGGAATAGATCGTCGACTTCAATCTTGGCAGGTACACAATAAAAATATTCGCTGTCACTTATCTCTGCGGCTTTTTTTAAAGCCTGAGAACGTCCGTTAATATTCGACACAGACTTTAAACTGTTTTTTAAATTATTTTTTTCAATGTGTTGTTCAAGTCTTTTATAATTTTGTTCGGCGAGCATTTCATTGTTAGACACAAACACAATGTCAAAATTCATAGTGGTAAACTTACCATCTAAATTAAGTATATAAGGATACTCATAAACCTCATTTTTTATTTTGAAATTGGGCACAAGACAATTGTTTTTATATTTTCCTTTAGAATAGATTTTTACCTTGTCCCAAAGACTCGGTATTATTTCCTCATATTCTCCTAGATAATAATGACAATAGAAAGATGTTTGTTTTTTTATACCTTCTATGAGATTGTCAAAATTTGTAGATACTTTCGGCCATGCATGGTAGCCTTGTCTGTACTTTTTGTAATTTATGTCTTTGTAGTCTCTAAGAAATTTTAAATTCGCGACCTGAGAAATAAACTCTCTTCTAGGTATTAGAAAAGTATCTCCCTCGGTTTGATTTTCTAACGCCCATGTGTGTATTTGTTTGTCCTGAAATTGTTCTGGAATAAAATCGAAATCAAATCCTTTGTAATCTATTAATGTGCTTAATACCCAAAAAAATTGTGTAGAAAAATCATTGGAAAAAGATCTTATCATATCAAAATATGATGATACAAAAGGCAAGACTCTAGCATTTGGAAAAGTTTTTTTTAAATATTTTAAATTATTTTGGTTATTGTTATGATCTATTATTAAACAATCAAAAGACATTTTATTTTATCCAATCATGATAACTGTATAAACCTTTTAATAATGAGACTTGTGGATTATATCCTAATAATTCCTTTGCTCTGGATATATCTAATGCACCTCGAGAAGGATACATCTGATTTCTGCCTTCCTCTATTACTGCTGATCGACTCTCTGTGATGTCTACTATAGTTCTTGCTAGGTCTAGAAGTCCTGTGCCCTCACCAGAACCGATGTTAAAACTTAGATTTGCGGCTCCTGGCACTGTGGCACATCTAATAATACCGTCTGCGGCATCGGTTACATATGTAAAGTCTATCTTGTTGATATCCTTGTGTACTATCATATCCTTGTTTTGCATCGCCTGGTCGAAAAATTTTGTTATTACCCTATCCGGCATGTCTCCCGGGCCATATACTCCCGAAGGTCGTGCTATTACATATTCCATATCAAAAAACTTTTGATATTGTTTGCAAAATCTTTCGGCCACTAGTTTTGCTTCGCCGTAAATATTAATAGGTTTAGTGTCGGAGGATTCTTTCACCCCATCCTCGAAATGACCGTATATCATCGACGACGACACAAAAACAAATCTTTTCACGTTAAAATGTTTAGAGTGTTGTAGGAGATTGATCGTTCCACTAACAATATTAGATACTCCTTGCAAAGGATCTTTGTGAATAATTTTTGCTCTCGGATAACTTGCGAGATGTATTACCACATCCGGCCTAGAATGAAATACGCTTAATAATTTGTCTCTATCTGTGACACAGCCTACGTGTTTCATAACTTTTGGTGACCAGTTTCTCTGTCTCCAATTATGTAATTCTTTGAGTTTGTTTTTGTCTATCAGACCATTATAAGTATCATGGTTGTCTAACGTGATTACACTATGTTTCAACTCACATAGTTTTTCCACTATCCAGGAACCAATGAAACCTTCGCCGCCTGTTACTAATATTTTCATACTACCCTTACATTATATTTGTTCTCAAATCTTTTTGCATCCGTTTTGTCATTCACAATGGGTTCACCTTTGATGTTCAACGAAGTGTTCAATAACATTGGACATCCTGTCTTTCTTTTCCATTCCGTTAGCAACGCATGGAACCCTGGATTGTCCGTTTTACGCACAGTTTGAACCCTGGATGTTCCGTCATGATGTATTATGGCAGGAAACTCTTTACCATGCGTACACGCCGCTGTAAATTGCATATAAGGGGAGGTTTTAGCGTGTTTAGGCATTGAAAAATACTGCTCTACATCCTCTTCTAATATGGCTGGAGCGAACGGTCTGAATTGCTGTCTGCGTTTGATTGCATTTACCGTGTCCTTGATTTCCGGACCACGTGGATCTGCTAACAGTGATCTATTACCAAGTGCCCTAGGACCAAACTCGGCTCTGCCGTTGGCTACTCCCACCATCTTGTTTTCTGTCAGTTCTTTGATTATTGTATCTACAGGATATTCACCTTCGATGTTGTACCCTAAGAAAGGACCCCTCCAATTCAGATGTTTCTTTTCGCTGGCCGCAATGCAACCTATACTCGATCCTGCATCTCCAGGATTTGGCATGATCCAAATATTGTCAAAAATGTCCTTGTCGGACATTATAGAATTAGCAACACAATTGAGTGCTACTCCTCCCGAATAACACAAGTTGGCTGTTGTTCCGTAAGGACTAACTGCTCTGGAATTCGGCATCATGCTCTTTGTGTACTGCCATAAATTATCAACAACTTCTTCTGTGACCAGTTGAATAGAAGCGGCGAGATCCATGTGATCAGCGCCTGGCATCCAATCTCCTATACCACGATGTAAGTTATGTTTAAGTTTAAAGGGGAACTCTCTGTTCACTAAATCATTATAAATCTGATCTCTATATTTAGGACTACCATACGCGGCCATGCCCATTAAAATATATTCTTCTTCGCAAGGTTTTAAGCCAACTCTTTTTGTAAATGCCGAATATAACACACCCAGACTGTGGGGATATTTAAAACTATCTAATTTTTCCATGTTATTTCCTCTTGCCTTCCAAAAAGTTACTGTTTCCCATTCTCCTATAGCATCCACACACAGCACCATGGCATCTGTGAAAGGTGACGTGAAGAATGATCCCGCGGCGTGTGACTCGTGATGGTCCACGTACTGATCTATTTTGATGCCAAACTGTTTTAGATGTTGTGAGGGTAGGTTCTCTCTTGTGAACACTTCTGACCATTGTCCTGCTCGTACCTGTCGCATCTTCTTTGAGAACGGTCTCTCATAGTAGACCACTTTGTCAAAAGGACCGTAGGTCATTGCTTCATCCACGATGGCCTGATTGAGATAGTGGTCGTTCTTGATCTTGGAATAGCGTTCCGAGTGTGCGGCCCACAGTATGTCTCGGCCGTCCACCACAGCCATCGCGGCGTCGTGATTCATACAGTTTATTCCTAATATCCTCATTGCTACACAACCTTTTTAATTAGTTTTTCAACTTTATTTTTTATTTTTTTAAAATGAGTTTCGTATTCTTCTAGTGTTATATCGTATTCGTAATTCACTGTTGTTTCGTTTTTTCTAAGTTCTTTCGCACCATTGCCTATATGAAACTTTCTGGCCATGTCCGTAAGCGGAGACAGTGTGACTAGTCTATTCATGTATCTTTCTCTCTGTATCTTTTTGTATAGTTCGTTGACTATATGCTTTCCTCCTCCTTTTTTCTTTGCCCACACTGTATATGCCACCGTTATGTTTCCGACCATTCCTGCTCTATGTGTAGATTGTAGATACGCATCTTTACTCATGCGATCCATTTCTGCTACAGAGGACGGCACTTCCATGGTGTGTGCCACACAGATCACAGATACTATATCTCCTTGCTCGTCTTTCAATCCGTATATTTTTTTACCGTAAGATGTTCTAAACGAAACAGGTAACTCTGGTCTGACCGGGTCCTCTTTTACATCCACGTGATCTAATTCAACAAGATCAAAATTTGGATTTTTTTTGAACCAGTCGGAGATTTTGCCTCTTAACTTTTCCATCTTTTACTTGTATATGAACGGGTCTTTTTTCTTAAGTTCTTTTAATCTTTTTCTATAAGCAAGTTCATTCTTTATCTTTATAAAAATAGATTTTATCCATTTAATCATACTGTTACTCCTTTCTCTCTCAATAATTCTTTAAATTTACCAACCATTAGGTTTGTTGCATCTTTGTGTGCTTCGTCCAACGGATGTGTTACACCTTTTTTATAATCGTTAAGATTTGCCCATTGGTTGAACCCCATAAATCTTTCACCAAACCAATACCAGTATCTCATGTCTATTTCTCTCCACAGATAATCAAATAGTTTATCTTCGTATCTCATAAAATCTTTTTCTCTATAAAATATAGTATTGTCTGCCAACGTAAAAAAATAAGGTATCTTGTTTTTTTCACAGAAATTTGAAAGAAGTATGATATTTGTCCAAGTCTGATAAACTTCGAAATAGTAATTAGCGGCGTATTGGTATAATGAATCTGCAAAATGTACCAGTCCGCTTTCCTCTAAAATTTTTTTTCTCTTTAAGAAATCTGTATATTGCGGTTGGCTTCCTTGCATTATTTCCTCAACTTCGGGGTTGTTAACGCTGGTGTCCCATGGAGTTATCGTGGTCCAACGAGAGTCCTCGAAATTTTTGTTTCTTGGAAACGCCCAGTCGTACCTGGAAGGAAACGTCCACATGGCCGTACATATTATTGACTGGTTTCTTAATTCTGATAATTTCTCTATACATCTACGAGCAATACTACCATTCCCACCTCCGGGTTTGGCCACACAATGATAAGTTGCACCAATTTCTCTTGCCAGATTAGCGGCCCATGTGTTTTTGCTAGGGTTTTTTCCATTGGTGTCATCTGATAGTTCGTTTCCAAAGGTAAAACTACACCCCCCTGCCACCAACTGAAGATCATTTTTATACTTTCTCATAGATTCCTAATATGCTATTTAAAGTCGGAAATGTTTTGGCAAAATTTTCTCCTCTGTATCGATCTGCCTGTAGTATTCTTTGTCGACGTTGTTCTTTTATTGTTTCATTATATCTATCTGCCAAATTCATAAAATCTATAATGCCCTTGAATTCCTTTATGTTGCCATAACGCTCTGTGGCAATATTTTTTGCCTGTTGTGGCAGAGTCTGTATGTTAAAATATTCGGGATCAAAACAAGTGTTAACATAAAAAAATTTAGGATCTACTTGTTTCACCCATAAAATAAGTTTTGCTAGACTAAAGATATTGAATATGTTAATTGTGCTACATATCTGAAAGTCAATATTACCGGGATTATATTGTTTCCACTTCATAATATTTTCATTAACATTTCTCCAATTAGCAGGATGACGTTGATATTCAAACTGATTGCCTACATCATCGATGCTGAATGCAACTTCAACTCTTTTAAATTTTGATAATAAATCGAATATTTTTTTATCAGGTAATTGCGTGCCATTGGTATTATAATGTATGTCTTGTTTGCGAGCGTACCCTTGCTCTACACAATGTTCCAGTATCTTAAAATGATTCTGTATCATGAAAGGCTCTCCACCTGTGAACTCAAAATATTCCACATCCGCTAAAACATCTTTTATATCTTCAAAGAATTGTGGATGTCTTTTAGGCCAACCTCCTTCGTATAATTGTTTTCTTGCTAAATCATTAGGACCATAATCTATTTCCTCCTGTGCCCACTTGCTAGAACTCCAGGAACCGCATATACGACATTTTAGATTACATACATTGCCTAACTTAAAATCGATGAACTTTAATGTTGGCTCGCTATCGGGTGTCCAGTTCTGCAGGCTTTGTTTCATTTTATAAATCGAGTTTTGTCTTTTACTTGTCTTTCCTGCATCTTCTTCTTGCCAACAACTACTACACCCCGCAGGACGTTCACCATTGCGAAACTGTTCTCGTAGTTTTTCCATATATTCAGTTTTTTGTATATACGATAAACTATTTTCATATACTTTCACATTAGGAATACTACCTTTATAAAGACAGCAAGGAGATGCCGACCCGTTGACATCTACTTCCAGATGAGTCCACGGTAGAGGACATACATTTGATTTTATATACTTGTCCACCATTCCAGTAACCTTTTGTCTTTTAATATTTGTTTAATATCTGTTTTTCGTATTTTGTCAATTTTTTCACATCTCTCTTTGCCTGATCGTATACCTATTTCTGCTTTTGGAAACTCCTCCCAGAACGTGGGTCTTGTTTTCATGTTTTCTAACACATCTACCAGACTCTGTTGTAATGGTGTTGCTCTGGGTTTGATATAATCCAAACACTCATCCACGATCTCATTCAATAGTGTTTTTGGCAGGCACATCGGTGACATTATCTGCTGTGAATCAAAAGCGAATGTGACCTTGGTCAGCAATTTGGCATTTAATTGTTGGCTCAGATCAAACATATTTCGTATTTCCTGTAGTCCGGGCATTGTGATCGTGAAGTCCAACTGCATCTGTCTTTTATTTCGTGCCACTGCTAGTCCTTCTTTAAAATTTTTAATAAACTTAATGTAGTTTAATCCTGTTCTGATATATTCTCCAATCTCTCCTGTGCCGTCTATAGAGGCGCACACTTGCCAGTCTCGGAATTTGGGCAACATCTCAAATAACTTTTGTCCTCGAAATTCTGTTCTGCTCAAATTGGTGTTGTATCTCACATATACTTTATCTGTGTACTGTAATTCTATAATTCGAGACATGGCTTTCCAATGTATTTCCCACATTAGCGGCTCTCCTCCTACCCAATAGATCTCTTCCATTCTTTTTTGCTCCACAGCATCCATGAATTCTAATACCACTTGTCCGTCCTGGAAATAGGAAATCTCCTGTCGTAAAGGCGTTGCCATCCAAGGCTGGCGCTCCGGGGACCACATATCGTGATTCCTCTGCTCTGCCTCCCAACTACTGCTCAGCATATCACCACATTGGCGACACTTAAAATTGCAGAGATTATTGAAACGATAATCAAAACTCACAGTTTTCATTTCTGTGTGGCCTGTATCATCTGTTTTCTCAAACGCTTGATCTATTTTGTGTTTAAAAAGATTGTTAAAATAATCACGATACACATCTGTATTAAGCAACTTATTATTACATACCTCACATTCGGGAAGTGTTTCTCCCGACATCATTCTTCTACGCACACTTTTCATATGTTCGTTGTTCCAGTGCTGTTCCAATGTTTCTGGATGATACTGTTTGAGGTCTCCATCCCTGTCAATATATTGGCGGAAACTCTGTGCCGGTTCTCTGGAAGCACAACACATTCTTCTCTCTGTTTGCGGAGAAAGATAGGTATGCGTCCACGGAGCCATACAGAATGTTTTGTTTCCTTCATTAGGTTTAATTTTTTTCATACAACTCTTTTAATTCTGGAAAAGTTTCTAATATGTTTTCGTTTCTTATTTTGTCTATTTTTTCCATACCGTCTTTAAACTGTTGCAGGTCCTTACTGTTATCTCTTCTCATCATGTAATCTAACGCAGATTCAAAACCTTTGGTGGCACGGGTTAAGTGATCTTGCGGTTTTAACCAAGCAATATGTTTTTCATACTTCTCTTTTACTTTTTCTTTAAAATCTTGTGGTAGCAAATCAATTCTTTGCCAGTGAGGAAATTGTAAAAGATTAAAATT
>Ga0075476_10000906_pt1 | contig 13555 bp, 10 predicted proteins | sample DEB08_DNA_5_FD_76339 | JGI IMG/M metagenome (GOLD analysis project Ga0075476, IMG submission 76339) | Aqueous microbial communities from the Delaware River and Bay under freshwater to marine salinity gradient to study organic matter... | ecosystem: Environmental > Aquatic > Marine > Coastal ...
GGACAGTGAGAACATGTACGGGATAACGGTCAACGAGGTGCGTTTCGTTGACTGGCTCGCGGCGTTCGTCGCTGGAGAAGAAATCGACGACGTGGTCTGCATCGACTGCGAACCACCGAACTAACCCGGCGACCGAAGCACCGATACCGAGGGCACCACCGGTGATGAAAGCAAATCGTGGTTCAGCCAGGCCTCGACTGTTTCACATCGGTGCGGGCTCTACCCACCGAAATCAGCTAGCGGTTCCGAAAAGCATCTCGAAGGTGGCCTGTTCGAACGACGAGAACGAACTGGCCGTTTCAACGAGCCGCTTCGATGCGCCAGATTCGGGGCTCACAACATCAACCACGATCCCCGCTTCGGCGAGTTTCGCAACCGCATCGGCAAAGATGCCGTCGCCAGAAGCAACGACCACCCGGTCAAAGCGTTCGGCAACGTTTTCTTGGTCGATCACTTCAAGCAGCGCAAGGTCGGCTCCGTTGGGACCGGATTTCATCAGGATCCGTCCGCCTACCCAGGCGAACATGGCGACCTTGGCCGCGTGATGGCTTACCGCCACAACCACGTGTGCTTGTGGATCGTTGGTTACTGAGGCAACAAGGATCTGAGCCCATTGGCATTCGGCCAACGACGGGTCACCGGAACCGCACAAATTCTCCAAGTCGACCAGCACTATGGTGCGGCCAGTTGCCAGCTCTCCTCCGGATCGGAACCGAGGCATCTGGTTGCGGGGGAATGTAGAGACGGGGAAGTGCATGGGTATTCCTTTCGTGAAGAGCGTCCTGCTAACCCGTAACGGCGCCAGCGAAGAACACTGAGCGGATAACCGAGCGTGACAGGTGGGTGTGACAGTGGCGGCTTAGGCCCGTTGGCAACGGGCGCGCCAGCCAGGAATCAACTCCGCTCCTGACAGCTCTTCACGAAAAAGTCTTCGTTCTGCAGGTTGTCCGGTGGGCTCCGGAATGTCTTGTTTCCCGCCTCATCGGTGACGGTCAAGGTCATGATCAGCCGTTCCCGACCCAACACGGTTCGTGCCGGGATCCGAAGCGACCCGTTCCATAACGTGTCACCTGGGGCTCGGGTCAGCTCGATGGTTCCTTCGGGTTTAGCAACCCCAGGACGGTCCAGTTGCCAACGAAGCAACACCGACTGAACAGCGACATTGTCCGATGCTTCCACCATCACCGGTGCATCATCCTCACCGCAGCCCCCGAGCTCCCACATGTCGATCCCTGGGACTTTCACGTTGAAACTGAGAACCACGGGCGGCTCCGAGTCCACAACCGCGGGCATCGTGGTCGTGGTGCTCGTGGTGGTTGTCGTGGTGCTCGTGGTGCTCGTTGACGTCGTCGTACTCGTACTGGTGGACGTCGTCGTGATGGTGCTGGTGGACGTGGATGCCGGTGCGGTAGTGCTCGATACTGCCGTGGGGTCAGAAACTCCGGGCACGAACGGATCAGGATCGGTGTCGGTTCGAGTTTCGGTCGGGGCCAGCCCATCATCGGCGACCGCAACCGTCGGTGAAGTGTCGGTCGCTGATGGTTCCTGACGGGTGCCATCCCCGACCGATACCGCCCATCCAGCCACGACAACCACCGCGGCACCGACGCCAATCGCCAAACGAGTCGCCCAGGTGGCCAATATCCCCCGCCGGACCGGGTCGGCCACCGGGAAACCATCGGGACGCCACGAGACCAGCTCGACCGACGGGGCCACGCCCGGACCGGCCAACAACTCGGCAACGCTGCTGCGGAGGGCAGCGGGAACCGGCTGCATGGGCATCGCTGATGCCAGCCCCCCAGGATCGAGCAGCGCCTTGCGGCGGCGAGTACACGAATCACAGTCGTCGATATGGCGGCTCACCCGCTTACGAAGCACCGGAGTAACAACCGGTTCGCCACTACCCAACAGCGCCTGAAGTTCCTCGCACTCGCGTCGGCCAAACCGCATCACCAGCAGTACCCCAAGCGACCGTTCAACCCGACTGCGGACCCGCTGGAGCAACTTGTAGGCATTCTGGGTCGACACCCCAAGCACATCAGCGAGTTCGTCGCCGTCAAGACCGTGGCGAAGGTGTAGCTGCAAAATCTCTTGATCTCGCTCGTTCAACCCAGCCTGAGCTTGAGCAATGAGGTCACGAAGTTCGTCGCGCACCACGGACTGGGTCATGTCGACCTCAAATCCTGGGTCGAGCACGCTGACCTCGGAAGACTTTGCGCCTCCTGCGGTGACCGTGTCTCCGACCAGCACCGTTCGCTTCTGGCCTCGGATCCGGGCCCGGCACTGGTTTCGGGCGATGCTGTACAACCAAGACTTGAGTCGGTCCGGCTCCCGCAGCTGGTGCAACTTCTGCGTGGCGGTAAGGAAGGTGTCCTGGAATGCGTCCGCTGCTTCGTCCTCGCTGTGCAGGATGGAACGACAGAGGCTGTAGACGGGATCGGCGTAGCGCTCGTAGATCGCCGCAAACGCCTGACGGTCGCCGCGCAGGTGCTGCGCAATGAGTTCTGCGTCGCTTGGCTTAGCCACGAAAGTTGATCATAGTGAGCGGTTGCTTGTCGCTTCATGTCCTACCTGATGCACGACCAGGTCTCCGTGGACAGAAAGGCGAAGATTCCTGTCGCGCTGCGTGTTCGGTACGTCAGCAAACCCAACGCCTCAAGGTGGCAAAAAACTTTTCGAGATTTGTGTCCACGGTCGAAGAGTTCGTTGCTCATGGTGTTCGAACAGCACCCAACGGGGGTGCGAAACCGAGAGGACAATGACAATGAACACCCAAAGCAACAACCCAGCCGCCAACACCACCCGACGGATCAAGACCTCCCATGCTGCCGTTGCTGGCCTTGCCGCACTCTTCGCCCTTGGCGGAGTGATCGGTCTTGCCACAAGCGGCTCCTCGGAGGCAGCGGCCGATCCGGCACAGATCGAAGAGTCGATCGTCGACGACGCCAGCGAAACACTCGTCACCGAGTCCACGTCCAACGCCGTGCCCGCAACGGTTACCGCCGCGAACAACGAATCGGCAGCGGCCAAGGAAACCCCCGCCGAAGACGCCCCGGCCGATGAACCAGCACCGACTGAAGCAGCTGCCGCCGAAGACGCCCCGGCCGATGAGCCAGCACCGGCTGAAGCAGCTCCCGCCGACGACGCACCCGCCGAAGACGCACCCGCTGAAGACGCACCCGCCGATGACGCACCCGCCGATGGCGGCGATGCAGGCTTCGACTTTGGTCTCGGTCTCGATTTCGAACTCGGACCAAACCTGGGCTTCGGTGGGTTCCCCAACCCATACGAGATTCCTGAACTCAACTTCGACGATCTCATGCTGGTGTTGAGCGTCCCTGACGTGATCGGACAGCACTACTCCGAAGCCGAATCCACGTTGACCAACCTGGGGTTCGTCGTTGAACGGGTCGATGTCTTTCGGTCCAGCGGTGAGACCGGTTCGGTTGTCGATAGCGACGCTGCCGCTGGTTCACTCCGGCGAATTGGTTCCACCATCACTCTGACGGTGGTGATCGTCCTCCCTGGCCTGTAACCCGACCGACACAGCATTCCTTTGGTCCCTCAGAAGGTACGGACCGGCTCGGCAACGGGCCGGTCCGTACCTTTTTTGGGTTGGGTGGTGTAACGATTCCGCTGAGCGGTGTTACCGGCCGAACCGTCGACGCACGTGCCGTCGCCGAGCAGCTCGCTGGTCGTCGCGATCGGCGGGTGTCACCACGCAGTTAGCAAACCCAGGGATCACCTCAGGCAACTCTGCGACGCTCACCAGACGAGCAGTCGGATGCTGCTCGGGTTCGGGGGCCTCGGCTAACCCGTCGTAGCGCAGATGCACGACCCCTCGAGCCAACCCGGTCGGATCGAGCCAGTTGGCATAGCCAGGATCGTTCAAGGCAACAACCAGATAACGGTTCTGATCCGGGGCGACGAGGGCCTGCTCGCCGGAAAGGCTTGATGTTGCGCTGGAGTACTCCAGACTGGCGAACCAGCGATCGGCCAATTGCGCCCCTTGATAGCGAGCCGCAGTCGGGGGCATGGTGATCAGCAAGGCATGATCGCCGTCAATCTCGTACTGGCCGAGCGAAATCCACCGACCCAAAACCCCACCCTTGGCCGCTGGGGTCCGAAGCGGCAGCAGCGTGTTAACGGGCCGCGCTGCTTCGATCCCGTTCTGCACCAGTTCGGGCCAGCAGGTAGCCGATGCTCGAAGGTCGTCGGCCGCGCCGCGCCACCGACGGGCCACCACCTCGGCAGATTCGACCGTGACTGCGGCTCCTTCACTGCCGACCCGGTCGATGAACACTGACCCGCAATCAACCTCACTCCAGTCACCGTAAATTTGCCGAACTTGAAGGATCGTCGCTTCTGAAGGGTTATCGAGCGCGGACCGACCCGAACGGCCCGGGCCGACGCGTATCGAAAAGGAGCCGTCGGCTGCGAAATCAATGTCCTCGTCGGCCAGATAGCCGAGGCTCACATCCTCTGCGCCGTAAGGTTCCCGCCGGTACAACTGCACCTCCAAGCGCGATGCCGAGCCTTTCGAACCCCAAACCTCATAGTCCACACCACCATGAATTGGGGCGAACCCATAGCGCTGGTCGGGGTTGTCGCCGCCGGTTCGCACCCGATCATCAAGAATCCGAAAGCGGGGCAGGTCAGGGTCGGCCAACAGGTGGTTTTCCATCGCGCTCAACACTTGACGGCCGAGATGAAGATATCCCCGGGCCGCACTCAACGAGTCACCCGCAGCATCCACGTTGCGCAACGCCTGTTCGGCCTCAACGGCTTGCCGCACAAAGTAGGCAAACGCCTCAGCCAGCTCCGATGTCGGATCGGTATCCATCACGGTTCTCCCCGTTGACAACCGCCCCAGACCAGCACTCCCCAACGGCGAACGCAACCAGACCACGCCTAGGGCTCAAGCACCACCCAACCGCGACGCTGCAATTCGGCAGCCAACAGTTCACTCGATGCCGCCTGAACCGCCTTTTCGGCAGCCGACAACCGCACCGGGCGGTCCGGCGCCACCGGCGGGTTCCCACCATCGCTGCCTGCTTCGGCTTCGGCTTCCAACCGGGCGATCAAGGCGTCGGCTTCATCACGGGTGAAGCGACCACCGGCCTGTCGCTGGTTCAAACCCAGCGGACCTCGGGCGTCGCGAAAGTCGACATGCCCAGCCGCCTGAAGCAGTTCAAGCAGCCGCTTTACCTGCCGTTGATGAGCCGGTGGACCAGGATTCGCGCCGAAAGCCATACCCGAGGTTGCCACAACAACGCCCGAATCCCTTCCCCATCGTGGACAACCCACCGAGGATCGTCCTCCGAACTGGACCCCAGGTTACGATTCGGCCACCATGGAGCCAATGACCGAACCCCGTTACGACTGGTCGGTAGATGAGGTCCTGGCGATTATCGAACGCCCCTTCCATGACCTTCTCTCCGACGCCAATGCCTGCCATCGCGAACGTTTCAACCCCCATGAGATCGAAGGGGCGAAATTGCTTTCGATTAAAACCGGGGCCTGTCCAGAAGATTGCGCGTACTGCCCGCAGTCCGTCCACCACAACAACGACCTCAAACCAGAACCGTTGATGGACCGGGACGAAATCCTGCGGGCCGCGCAACAGGCTCATGACGAAGGAGCGACCCGGTTCTGTATGGGTGCTGCTTGGCGTTCGCCAACCGACCGGCAGGTGGGCATCGTCGCTGAGTCGGTAACCGCAGTGGCCGAACTTGGGATGGAAACCTGCGTGACGCTGGGAATGCTCACTCCAACCCAAGCGCAAACGCTGGCCGACGCGGGACTCGATTTCTACAACCACAACCTCGACACCTCCCCCGATTTCTACGGTGAGATCATCACCACCCGGACCTATGAGGACCGGTTGGACACCTTGCAGGCCTGCCGAGACGCGGGCCTGAGCCTCTGCGCCGGCGGAATTGTGGGAATGGGCGAAAGCCGTCGGCAGCGAGCCGGGCTACTCCAACAACTAGCGACGCTCAACCCTCATCCGGAAAGCGTCCCGATCAACTTGTTGATTCAAGTCCCGGGCACCCCACTGGATGGGCTACCCGAGTTCGAACCGCTGGAGTTGGTTCGGACCATCGCGGCAGCCCGCCTGGTTATGCCCGGTTCGGTGGTGCGCCTCAGCGCAGGACGGTCATCAATGTCTGAAGAACTCCATGCCCTTTGCCTGCACGCCGGGGCAAGCAGCATCTTCCTTGGTGATCGCCTGCTGACCGCCGACAACAACGGTGACGAGTCCGATCAGGCGATCCTCGCCCAACTCGACACGGCACTCAAGACGCTCGACCCGGCGGCAACGAAGTGACCTCCGCGAACCCCACCTCGGCTGCCGTTTCCAACGAGCAGATCGGCGGGCTGCGCCGGTTCAACTTGGTGATGGGGGTGTTGCATCTGTTGTCAGGGGCCGCCATGTGGCTGATCGGCAACGACTTTCACCTACAGGTCAGTTCGTTCACCCTTAACGGACCACCGGGCACACCGCTGAGCGACGGTGAGTTTTTCGAAGCGCTGTCGTTCCCGCTGGCGTTCTGGACCGCCATGTTCCTGTTTCTCTCAGCCGCGGCGCATCTCACCATGGCCACCTTCGGTTTCTCGTTCTACCGTTCCGAACTGATCGCGGGCCGTAACCGATTGCGCTGGTTTGAGTACTCGCTTTCGGCCACCTTGATGATCGTGCTCATCGGCGCGGTTTCGGGCGTCACCGACGCGGCGGCGCTCATTGCGATCGCCGGTGCCAACGTTTCCATGATCCTGTTCGGTTGGCTGATGGAGATGGCAAACCGACCCGGTCAACCGGTCTGGTGGACACCGTTCTGGTTTGGGTGCGTGGCCGGGATTGTTCCCTGGTTGGCGATCGGAACCTCGGTGGCGTTGAGCGTTTCCGAAGCTGACGACGGTGGCCCACCCGGGTTCGTGTACGGGATCTTGGTGACCATTTTCGTGATGTTCAACTGCTTCGCGATCAACCAGTGGCTTCAGTATCGGGGCCGGGGTCGCTGGGCGGAGTACGCGTTCGGGGAACGGGTGTACATCTGGTTGAGCTTGATCGCCAAGAGCCTTCTGGCCTGGCAGATCTTCGCCAATACCTTGATCGAATAGCGAGCCTGTGGGCCAACGACCGACTTTTCGCCGAGGTACGCAGCCATGGGGACAGTGATTGTCGGCTCCGGCACCGCGTTGCCGGAGCTAGAAGTCAGCAATGACCAGCTCGCTGAGGTCATGGACACCAGCGACGAATGGATCCGCAGTCGCTCCGGAGTTCACATGCGGCGATACAGCGATCCAGGTACGGGTTCGGCAACGCTTGGTGCTCAAGCTGTCCTCGCAGCCATCGCTGACGCCGGGATCAGCCCCGATGAGGTTGATCTGTTGATCTCGGCCACCATGACCCCCGATCTGCTTGCCCCCGGAAACGCCCCGCTGATCCAGCATCAAGCCAACCTCGGCCCGATCGCGGCGTTCGACATTCGTCAACAATGCGCTGGGTTTCTTTACGGCTTGGAACTCGCCGATGCCATGCTGAGCAGCGGTCGAGCAACGACGGCGGTGGTAGTCGGGGCTGAAGCCCATGCCGGTTATCTGCCGTTCGGTCCCTCAGTTTGGGGCCGCCTACGAGGCGAGCACGCAAACCCGGTGAGCGACGCCGACTATCAACAGGCCACCAAGTACCGGGCTTGGTCGGTGCTCTTCGGCGACGGGGCCGGGGCGATGGTGCTTCGTCGGGATCCCGATCCGACGCGAGGCTTTCTCGGAGGCCGACTGTTTAGCGACGGTTCGCTGTTCGATTTGATCTGGGTCGAAGGGGTCGGTTTTCGCCACCAGCCCTACGTCGATCAAACCCAGCTTGACGCCGAAATGCATCTCCCGTCGATGAACGGAATGGAATTGTTTCGCCAAGCGGTTCGGTTGATGCCTGATTCGGTGGCTGCGGTGGCCGACGAGCACGGACTCCGTGTCAACGATCTTGATCTGGTGCTGGCCCATCAAGCCAACGAGCGGATCATTGCCGCCATGCGCAAGCAGTTCGGTTTTGATGACGGTGAGGATCGGGTTCCGTGCAACATCGCCCACCACGGCAACACCACCGCGGCGACGCTTCCGCTGCTCTACCAAGATCTCCGCGACGAGTCTCGAATCGTGCCCGGTCAGTTGCTGTCCTTCACCGCTTTCGGAGCCGGTGCCCACTGGGGAGCCAACCTCTACCGGGTGCCGTAGCCAGCCGTTTAGTTGCTGCCTCGTTGGCTGGTTTGTTCAGAAACACGCCGCCAAGTGACGATTTCACCCTTTTCGGGTGGATCGGCAAGACTGCGCGCTATGCGCACCCATCGTTCACTGCTCCGTTCACTGCTCGCTCTGCTGCTCGTTGGTCTCTTTGCCGCTAGCTGCGCAACGAGCGACACCACAACACCCGCACAAGACGACACCGGAATCGATGAGTCCGGCGATGCCGAAGCCACCGACACCGAATCGGAACCAGAAGCAACTGACGACGCAGAAGCCACCGACGACACCCCTATCCCGGACCTCCCAGAGTTGGAACTGATCGAACGAGGACCGTACACGGTGGGGGTGACCACCATCACCGTGACCGACACCGATCGTCAGCGTCCGCTCACCGTTGAAGTCTGGTTCCCGGTAGCGCCTGACACCGCTGGAGACCCAGCCAACTATTCCTTCATCACTGGCGACTACTACCCGTCACCGAACGCCATCGCCGCAGACCCGTCAGCGATCGCCACCGATCAACGCTTCCCTCTCGCGATCTACACCCACGGTTCGGGTGGTCTGCGATTTATCGACTCGAACTTCACCGAAATGTTGGCCAGCCACGGGTACGTCGTGGCCGCCGCCGACCACACTGGCAACACCGCCGTCGAGTTGGTGTTCGAGATGGAAATCGACACCGACCAGGTTCTGCTTGACCGACCGCTCGACGTGAGCGCAGTGATCGACGCCATGATCGACCCGGCCAACCCAGACACCGCCTCGTTTGCCAAGGCAATCGACGCTGAAAGCATCGCGGTGGCTGGTCATAGCCTTGGTGGCACGACCGCATTTGAGGTCGTGGCTGGGTTTAGCAACGACTACGGAACGAGCCCAGCCGACACCCGGGTTGGCGCCATCGTGACGTTTGCTCCTGCGGTTGGTGATGGAAGCGCCGACGCGCTGGTACCCGCCGAATCCCTCAAGAACGTGACGGTTCCGCTCCTGATCGTGTCCGGTACCGACGACAAGACCACCCCCGTGGACCCCAACGTGGAAACCGCCTGGGAATACAGTGCCTCGTCACCGTTCTACCGGGTCGAGTTGACGGCCGCTGAGCATCAGAGCTTCACCGACATGTGCGCCTATCAGGACTGGATCCCGTCGCTTCCCGCCGCCAACCCGCTGCTTGTCGCCACCGTCAACGAAAGTGCCATCGCTGGTTGCTCGGCCGACGACATGCCGATTGACCGGGTGAAGGACCTGACCAACACGTTCGTGATTTCTTTCCTTGATTCGATCTTTCGGGGAACGGTCATGCCACAACCCGATTCGTTCAGCATCCCTGACGATCTGACCTACAGGGTTCGCTGACGCGTTGAGCATCGGGTGGCTCGCCCCCTCATCGAAATGAAATCTCCGCGCTGATGTAACAAACAGGCCGCGCCCACCGATAGCCGTGAGGTAAGCTTCACACCACTTGGCGATTCTGGCCGCCTGCCAATCACTGCAAGGAGTAAAAAATGGTCGGGTTTCGGATGGGATTGGTAAGTCACAGTGCTGCTCACGCCCTTCCTAGCCAGCGCTGTTCACCCTGGGAACCCAGCGAGTATCGTGATCCGAAGTGAATGCATCGCGTCGGGTTCTGGCACTCATAGCGACGGCCGCACTCGCCGCTTCGATCACGGTGTCAACCGGCGCGGCCCAAGCCAACACCAAAGCCGGCACCAACACCGCGACTGAGACCGGGCCCCCAACTGATAGCAAAGTGCTTGACCTTCCGATCACGGCCAGCGGTTCGCTCGCCGGTTCCGTCGCTCAAAATCTGCTGGCCCGCCAACCGAACCTGGTCAGAAACCCGTACTCGTTGTTGATCGAATTCGCTGCGGGTGCCGATCCGGAATCGGTCCTCGGGCTCCTTAAGGAGACAAACACCCGCCTGGTGCAGCAGTTCAGCGAAACCAATGTGTACCAACTGGAAACCACCGGCGACCTTGGAACGATCCGCTCACTGCTGGCCCGCGACGATCAGGTGCTCTGGGTCGACTTTGACAACATCGTGAGTGCGACCGCAACCAAGGAACCCAGCCCGGCCCCCGACGTTTCCATCCAACTATCCAATGACTCGATGGCGAGCCAGTTGTGGGGGCTTTTCGGGAGCAACGGGATCAGGGCAGAAGCGGCATGGGCGGCAACGGCTTCGGTTCAGGACGTAGTCATCGCGGTTATCGACAGCGGGGTCATGATCGAGCACCCAGATCTCGCCGCCAACATCTGGACGAATCCCGGAGAGATTGCAGGCAACGGGATCGACGACGACAACAACGGCTTCGTCGACGACCTTCACGGTTGGGATTTCGTCGATGGCGATAACCAACCAAACGATCTCGCGGGCCACGGGACCCATGTTGCTGGCACGATTGCGGCGGTTCGCGACAACGGGATCGGTGTGGCCGGGGTCGCCCATAACGCCAAGATCATGCCGATCCGGTTCCTTGATGCCAACGGGCAAGGCTTCGTTTCTGATGCCCTCAGCGGACTTGACTACGCGCTGCGTAACGGAGCAAAAGTCTCGAACAACTCGTGGGGTGGAGGGGCGCCATCCTCGGCGTTCTCGGCGACCCTCGACCGGGCCAACTCCGAAGGGCATCTGTTTGTGGCCTCAGCCGGAAACGAATCGACCGACATCGACGATTCCCCGAGTTTTCCGGCCTCTTACCCGCAATCCAACATCTTGTCGGTCGCGTCACTCACCTCAGGAGGGCAGCTTTCATCGTTTTCCAACTTCGGAACGACCTCGGTTGATATCGCTGCGCCCGGCTCGTCCATTCGTTCAACCTATTCATTGACCGACCCTTCTATCTCAGGGATCGAAATCGAAAACGGTGCGGCCTACATTTCCCTAAATGGGACGTCAATGGCGGCTCCACACGTCTCCGGAATTGCCAGTCTGCTCTACGGACTTGACCCGACGCTTACCCCGCAGCAAGTAATCGAGTTGATCATTGACGGTGGGCGAACCCTCTCTACATTGAATTCGCTGCGTTGGAGCAAGACCGTTGACGCAGAAAAATCCATTGCCTTGTTGAACACGGTTCCACCTTCCATTTCCGTCAGTGGTGCAAGTAACGGAGACGAACTGTTCCTTGGAGAGTCGGTAACGCTCACCGCTACCGCCAGCAGCTCGCTCGGAGCCAACTTGTCCAACTCGGTTACTTGGCGAACACCCAACGGTGTCGTCGCCCACACCGGTTCCTCATTCACCTTCACCCCCACTTCGATCGGTTCGAATACGGTGATCGCCTCAATCGTCGAAGCTAACGGCCGGTCGGCGACCACCAGCGTCACGCTTAGCGTCTCCGAGATGCGCTTCCGGGTCCTTTCTCCCACCAACCCAGTGCCGTTGGTTGTGGGAGACAACCTGACCGCCACTTGGGCCTGGCCCGGCCAATCGAACCAAACCGGTGAAGTCGCGATCGAATCCATCTACCGCTATGAGGTGGAACCGAACAGTTCCGCCGGTGCGATCGTTGACAATCGTTCGACCTCGGTTGCCCTCAACGTTGGCGAGTCGTTTTTGGTCGGCATCGTAAGCGTCGGGCTACGACTCAGCCACTCCTACGTTGGAGACTTGACAATCTCGCTGACCAGCCCGTCGGGGGAACGAGTCAACCTTTATCAAGAAGATGGCGGAAGCGGGAACAACTTTGGTTCGGGGGACCGTAGCTGTGACGGAGAGCTCACCATCTTCACTGAAGCCGCCGATGACTTCGTCTCTAACCTGTCGGCACCCTACCTCGGGCCGGTTCGGGCGTCTGAATCTCTCACCGCAATGGAGAACACATCCGCCAACGGCCAATGGGTGTTGACCGTCACCGATAATGCTGTAGAAGATACGGGAACGATTCATTGCGTGGAACTTGACCTAACTAACGCATCTAGCCGCAAAATCATCGGTACCGGCGTTCCTCTGGTCGACGAGTCGTTCACGATCACGCATACCACCGCCCTCAACAACACCCTTGCCCCCGAAAGCCGGCTGGTATTGAGCGCTCAAGGATTCCCGAAAGTTGCCAGCTTGGGCACGCTCCTCGATGCCACCAAATTGGTTCCCACTCCCCCTCGACAAGTGGTGACCTCCCCCAATGGCACCCCAAACCAGCTGCGAGTGAGTTGGATTCCGCCTCTGTCGCGCGGTGGCGGTCCGGTTACCGGGTTTCAGGTGCGCGAAGGCGACAGCGTCGTTTGCCAAACGACCTCCACCAGTTGCTTTGTCGGCCTCTACGCCAGTGGTTCTGTCCATAGCTTCACCGTCACCGCGTCCAACAGCTTCGGAACCAGCATCCGTTCAGATACGTCACCACCGGGAGTAGTCCCGACCCTCCGGACGTCGGCGGAGACCGGCGTTGACTGCTACATGCCGCAGATCCACGACTTTCTGGATGTGAGGGCCGTGCTGCGAGTGACCAACGACGTTGGCTGTATCGCTCAGCTGGGGATCACCACCGGAACCTCCCCCACCGCCTTCAGCCCCAACGATGCGGTGCTACGAGAACAGATGGCGGCTTTCCTAGCCCGACTCAACACCAAGATGATCGGGGATGGGTGTAGCGAAACGTATCCCTTTACTGACGTTTCAAGCAGTTCGTACGCCGCCAAGTCGATCGGTTGCCTCAGCCAGCTTCAGGTGACCAGAGGCACCACGCCGACCACCTTCGCTCCCAAATCGGTGGTGACTCGCGAACAGATGGCTGCGTTCCTGGCCCGCTATTACCAAGCCATTACCGCAACATCGTGCACTGGCAGCCACCCGTTCACTGATATCGGTCCAGCATCGTATGCCTACACATCGGTTGGGTGCATCTACGAGTTGGGGATCACCACCGGAACCTCCCCCACCACCTTCTCCCCCAAAGACCCGGTAACCCGCGAGCAGATGGCCTCGTTCCTGGCTCGAATTTACCGAGCCCTCACCGCCTGATCGAACCAGGTCAGGTCAGCGCAGGTCAGGTCAGCACACCAGCTACCGCCAGATCGGCTATCTCCTGATCGCTGAAACCAAGCAGGTCGGCGAGCACCTGCTGACTGTGCTCCCCGATCGTCGGCCCTGCCCGCCACGCCTGGGCTGGAGTGCGCGACAGTATCGATACGGGACCATCGAAGGCCGCGTCGATCACCTGGTGTTCCAACGGGGTAAAGAAGTGCCGATAGGCAAGTTGTGGGTCGCGGTGAAGGTCCGTGGCCCGCATCGAAACGTAGGCCGGGCAACCTGCTGCGAGCAGATCTTGCTGAACCACAAACACGTCACGGACGCTCAGCCATTCAG
>Ga0075476_10000909_pt1 | contig 13542 bp, 16 predicted proteins | sample DEB08_DNA_5_FD_76339 | JGI IMG/M metagenome (GOLD analysis project Ga0075476, IMG submission 76339) | Aqueous microbial communities from the Delaware River and Bay under freshwater to marine salinity gradient to study organic matter... | ecosystem: Environmental > Aquatic > Marine > Coastal ...
ATCCGGTGGTAGGCGACAACTGTCACGCTCGTTCACAACACAACCAAAATTCGCTGACGGCAATTGGCGGTGTTAGCTACATCGTCATGCCAAAGAAGCTTTGACAAGGGTGGCAATTCGACCCCCGTCAGCCCCATCACCAGCACGATCTTTTACTGCTTTAATGACCTGGCCCATCGCCTTCGGTCCCTCAACTCCGGCATTTTTCGCGGCCGATATTTCCTCATTGACGATGGTCTGTAATGCTTCGTCATCCATTGCGGCGGGAAGATAACTCTCAATAACGGCAAGTTGGCTTTGTTCAGCAGAGGCCTGTTCGGTGCGGCCCGCTTGTTCATAGAGCTCCGCGGCTTCAACACGACGTTTTGCTTCGGATCTCAACACTGCTGTGATCTCGGCATCTGAAAGCTCGACTGCTTCGTCACCAGCAACTGACGCAACCTGAACTGCGGACAAGATCATCCGTATGGTCGAAGTCGCTACCTGATCGCGATTCTTCATCGCAGCATTCAAGTCGGATCGAAGTTGCTCAAGTAGTTGAGAGGCCATGCCACATCATGCCGGAATCAACGACGCCGACGCGCCACCCGAACCTCAATTTTTGCTACCTCGACCTGCGCCATTTCACGCAGTCGGCTTGAAATCTCCTCAGTGCGGAACTCGATTTCAGTCACCCAAGCCGGTTCGTCGACATCGATGAGCAACACCCCATCCTCAAAACGCGATGGTCGAGCATGACGCGCAACATATTCGCCAACCGCCTCCTCCCAGCGGCCGAAGATTCCCCCGACCTCAGCGCGGCTTGGACCACGAAGTGACCGCACCACCGAGTCGAGCGACGCCGAGAGCGAGACCACATCATCATCGTCATCACTCATTACTCACCACCGTACCGTTCTTGATTCGGAGCACCCGGTCAGGATGAGCTGCTACGGGAAGGGGAGATGCTGTAGTAATCAACACCTGGCCTGCAGGCAGTTCGCGCAGCAATGCCGTCGCTCGATCATCGTCTAACTCTGACAACACATCGTCAAGAATGAGAACAGGGCTCGACGCTACGTGTTCAGTCACCAATCGATGGGCGCCAAGGCGAAGACTTAACGCCAATGTGCGCTGTTCACCTTGGGACGCGTGGGTGCGCGCCGGCAGGGCATTAATCGTCAAGTCAAGTTCGTCACGATGAGGACCAACGGTCGACACACCCCGGCGAACGTCGTCAGTTCGTGCATTGACAAGAGCAGTCTGAAGCCCTTGTTGGCGCCACGGAGGGTCATATGTCAACGACACCTCGTGTTCTCCGCCAGCTAATTGCACATACGCCTCAGCAACAAATGGTTGTAACCGTTCGACCAAGACACGTCGGCCGTGGCCAAGTCGTTCACCGACCTCGACAAGCCGGGCATCCCAGACATCAAGGGTGATCGACGCGTCTGCACCAAGTCGCCCGCTTGCTTGACGCAACAACGTGTTTCGCTGCTTAAGAACTCGATCAACCTCAAGACGTAGGGCATCATTTTTTGTTGCGAGAGCGACAAGCGCATCATCAAGGAATCGACGTCGCTCTCCAGGCCCACCCTTTACCAACGTGAGATCGTCAGGGGAAAACACCGAGGTTCGCACTGTGCCCAAAAGGTCTCGAGTGCGCTGTAGTCGTTGCCGATTCACTTGCACGCGCCCTCGACCAGTACGAGTGATCTCAACTTCAATTAAGGACGTTCTGCCATCGTCGTCGATGATGTGGGCGCGAATAATTGCCTGATCGGCGCCGACCCGAACAAGAGCGTCAGACGGAACCTGACGAAATGAACTCAGACCAGAGAGATATGCAAGGGCTTCAGCAAGATTTGTTTTTCCTTGACCGTTCTGGCCAATTACGCAGGTGATACCAGCAGTGAGGTCGAAGGTTGCGTGTTGATAATTCCTGAAATCAACAAGCTCAAGTTGCTCAACGAGCATGATGCCGGGACTACGGCACCCGAACTGGCATCAGTAGATACAGATATTCGTCATGACCGACTCCACGCAACACCGCAGGTTTCATTGGGTCAACGACTGCAAGCCGGACTTCATCGCCATCAACAGCATCGACTCCAGCAGCTAGGTAGTCGGGATTAAATGCAACTGTCATCGGCTCACCTTCGAAGTTTGCGTCAATTTGCTCGGATGCCTCGCCGACGTCAGTCGTGATTGCCGACAACACGACATGATCTTGCTCAAGTTGTAGGCGGACCGGAGTTGCGCCTCCCTGGGCGAGAAGACGAACCCGTCGCAGCGCATCAAGTAACGCCTCGCGGCCAATTGTCGCAATATTTGGGTAAGAACTCGGTAACAGATTTCGATAGTTCGGATAGTCGGCTGCAATTAATCGGGTGGTGAGTTGAACGTCACCAATTTCGAACACCACGTCGTTATCGCCGAGGTACACCTTGAGATCACCCTCTCCACCGACAAGCCTCTGCACTTCGTTAAGTGCTCGAGCCGGAACTAGGACTTGTTGTCCAGCACCGAGTAGCGCTCCTTCATCGAGGTCGCGTACAGCGAGCCGATATGAATCGGTTGCAACCATCCGTACAGCATCGTCCTCGGAGACGATGAGCACGCCGGTCAGTTGTTGGCGTGCTTCGTCTGTACTTGCCGCTCGAACAACCTGGCCAAGAGCGGCAGACATGGTTGAACCCGAAAGAACAAACGGTTCACTAGAAGGTGAACCAATCGTTGGGAAATCGGCGACTGCCATTGGACGAACCGAGAACTGGCTACGCTGCGCAGAAATCGCGACATTGTCATTAGTGAGTTCCACATCAACACTTCCGGCAGGAAGGGCCTTCACGATATCGGCGGTAAGCCGTGCCGGGATAACGGTAGAACCGGGTGATTCCATTCCGACAGCGACAGAAACTTTGATCGTAAGTTCAAGATCGGTGCCCGTGACGGTCAGCGCATCATCTGCAACGTCGAGCCGAACGCCAGACAGCACTGGTGACGTTCCTGTTGAATTTGTCGCCCCTCGTCCAGCTGTTGCCAGAGCTGTTGCCAAGATCTCACGTTCGCATCGAAATTTCACAGGCTGATCCTTTTCCCCATAGAGGGCTTATAAAGAGTGTTAGTGATAGTAGGTGCTGTGGATTGGGGATAACAGTGAATTACCCCAGTACACAGCACACATTTTTCGTCACAGGATGTTCGACCGTTATCCCCCACACGATGATCACACGCGTGTGATTCAGTGGATGTGTTCACGAGAACCCACAGATTTCCACTAGTTGACCACATGCCATCCACCGGAACATCCACAGCCATCATGACTTCAACCGCTGTAGCAGGTCGGTGACCTGTTCGTAGATTTGTTTCCGCTCACCCATCTGACGTTGGATCTTTTCAACAGCGTGAATCACGGTTGTGTGATCCCGCCCACCGAAGAGGCGAGCGATGCTCGGATAACTGAGGTCGGTCAGCTCACGGAACACATACATAGAGATCTGACGCGCCGTCACCAACGGGCGTTGCCGGCTCTTGCCTCGTAGGGCATCGACCTCGTAGCCAAGGATGTTGGCCATTTCAACCAGGAGTTCCATGTCGGTACGAGGCTTGGCAACAGATTCGGTCAAGAGATCGGATAACTGTGACTTCGCGAGGTCTGTGGTGATTGGGACCCCATTGAGTGAGGCATACGCCGTGACGCGAATGAGGGCTCCTTCGAGTTCACGAATGTTTGAAGTGATGTTTGAGGCAATGAACTCAAGGGTTTCAGCCGGCACCTCGACCTTGTCCCGTTCGCTTTTGTTACGAAGAATCGCAAGTCGGGTTTCGAGATCTGGTGGTTGAATGTCGGTGATCAGGCCCCACTTGAAGCGTCCTCGAAGGCGCTCTTCGAGTGTGGGAATGGCATCAGGCATCCGGTCACTTGACAGAACAATTTGCTTGTTCGCTCCATGAAGAGCGTTAAACGTGTGGAAGAACTCTTCCTGCAAACCCTCTCGACCTTCGAGAAATTGGACGTCGTCAATGAGAAGGACATCCACTTCGCGATACCGCCGACGCAACCCTGCCATTGAGTTCGAACGAATCGCGTCAACAAATTCATTCATGAAGGATTCGGTTGACACGTATCGAACAACATGATGCTGATAGTGAGATTCGACGTAATGACCGATGGCATGAAGAAGGTGAGTCTTCCCTAAACCAGCGGAACCGTAGACAAACAATGGGTTGTATGAACGGGCTGGTGTCTCAGCAACACGTTGGGCGGCAGCCAATGCGAACTGGTTCGATGCACCTTTCACGAAGGTTTCGAAGGCATATCGGGGGTTCAGTCCACCCGGGTCGTCACCTGTCGAAATTGTGATGGAAGGGTTCTGTTGAACACCAGCGTCGGTTTGGGTTTCGTCACTCGGACGAAATTCTGGGGCTTCGACCATCGCGACTCGAACATCAAATGAGCATTCAGAGTGACCGATCTCAGCCAATGCATCATCGATCATGCTTCGGTAGCGCGACATGATTCGTTCGCCTGCGACATGATTTGATACTTCAAGCAAAATGCTGTCGGTGCCGCCGATGTTGACCGCATCGTTGAATGTTGAAAACCAGACTGACTCAGTGAGTTGGTCGCGTAGAATTGGCACAATGGTTTCCCACAGGTCAGTGGTGGTTTCACTCTCCATGTCAGTTGCGCTCTCTAGATTTCCCTCATAATGACAGCAAATTCGTTTGTGTATTACATCAATGTAAGTACCCACACGTTTATCCACATCTGTGGAAAACACTCAAGATCCTATGATCCCAAGCTGTATGGGTGCCAAGCACAGAAGATAGACGCTACCACGAAAGATGAACTGTGGAAAACCTGAGGTTGTGTAAAAGCGCAGCCATAGTTGGCTCTGTCAAGAACTGACCGTAGTCTTTGAGGGTCTGGTTCCAATTACGTGGAACCGTCATGTAGTCGAAATACTCGATCGTGTTGAAGATGTGTGTCAATCAGATCGTGTTTATTGAGGAGTGACGAAGAAGTGAAGCGAACATTTCAACCAAATCAACATCGTCGTGCGAAGAAGCATGGCTTCCGAGCTCGCATGAGCACCCGCGCCGGCCGCGCCGTGTTGAAATCACGTCGCGCAAAGGGCCGCGCTCGCCTTTCCGCTTGATTCACAGAATCCGCACTTCACACGAGTTCACGCGACTCGATACTGAGGGAGTTCAGGTGCGGACCGATGTGCTGTGGTGCAAATTTCTTGCCGACCCAATGATGTCGCCACCCCGAGTGGCCTTTTCCATCAGTCGCGCCCATGGGAGTGCAGTTCGACGGAATTTGGCCCGACGACGCCTAAAAGAACTTCTCCGCGAACAGGTGAAGAACAACCAACTGCCACCTGGAGCACTACTAGTTGGGATCATACGTTCGAAAAGCGATCAAATGTTCGAAATGTCTCCGCAACATCTTGCTCATCAGGTGCGGCAACTCATCGACGGTCTTGCTCGTCAATGAGTGGGTCCGTTTGGCAGCGTCGCATGCTGCGAGCAATTGAGTGGTACCAAAAGGCGTTCCAATGGCGTCCATCACCATGTCGTTTCTCTCCGACATGTTCGCATTACTCGCACGAAGCAATTTCTCTTCACGGACCGCGAAAAGGCCTGTGGTTAACCGTAAAACGGTTGTTGAGATGCCGCCCATTCGGGCCATCAGGGTTTGATCCGGTCCCTGAAGTTGATCACGCAATCGTTACCTACCATGAACCAATGAGGACACCATGACGTCTACTCCGTTGATCGCGGGAATCTTTGAAGTTCCGGCCTCTGTGCTGAATTGGCTCTACACATGGACCGGCAGTTACATGATTGCCGTGTCGCTCTCGGCATTCATTGTGATGGCGATTGTGACGCCGCTTACCCTGAAGAGCACTAAGGGAATGCTCGAAATGCAGCGCCTTGCCCCTGAAATGCGCCGATTGCAGCAGCAGTACAAGACTGATCGCCAAAAACTGAACGAAGAAATGATGAAGCTCTATCAGGCGCACAAGGTCAATCCAATGGCCTCTTGTCTGCCGTTGTTGGCACAAACTCCGGTCTTCATCGTGATGTTCCGTATTCTTCACGATGCGACGTATACGCCAACAGGTGGAAATGAAGCAATTGCACGGGCTGTTCTCACCTCGGTTGGGCGAGGTCAAGACATCATCGGCTTCTTACCGCGTTACCTCTCAATCGAATCTGAGATGTACCAGAACCTGGTCCGGGAAACGACCATGCCGTCATGGGGACTCGACCTCTCAAAATCACCGGCAAGCATGCTGGGCAGCAACTTCGGCCAAGGATTGATCTATGCCGGGCTTGTGGTGGTTCTTGGCTTGCTCTACTTCTACCAGCAGCGAATGGTGGCGGCTCGGGCCTCAATCAGCCCAACGATGTCGGAATCACAGCAAAAGTTGATGCAGTACCTTCCAGTTGTCTTTGCAGTGTTCCAGATTTTCTTCTTGCTAGCGCTCGTGATCTACTACATCATCCAATCGGTTATCCGAATCATCGTGCAGTTCTATATCACGAAACGCTTTTACGCTGGTGATGAATCGTTGGGTCGTCAGGCTCAGGCGGCGAGTGCAAAAGCCCGCGAACTTTCTGAATCCGATGGTGGCGGCGGAGGGCTGATCGCTCGAGCAAAACGCGAACTAGAAGACGCCACCGGCTCAGCGAGTGAGAAGAACGACTCTTCGTCAGGCGCACGGCCTGCGTCAAAAGGCTCTAATTCTCGAACAAATGGCGGAAATAAAGGGGCAAAGGGTCGTCCACAAGCCTCAAAAAACACAAAAAAAGGAAATCTGCAGCGCCCTGGCGGTCAACGAAAGCGCTAAGAGCAGTACAGAGAAGAGGAACACCAATGGAATGGGTAACAACATCGGGTCGTAGCGTTGAAGAAGCGACCGAAGCAGCACTTGACCAACTCGGGGTTGCTGCAGACGAGGCAGACATCGAGGTTCTAGAAGAGCCAAAGAGCGGATTATTTGGCCGAACTCGCGGAGAAGCAAAGGTGCGCGGCCGGGTGCGCCCAGCAGAAGTCCGCCCCAAGCGCGATAATCGGCGTTCGCGAAGCAACAAGTCAGGCGGTCAGCAACGCCGCGAACGTCAGGCACCTGACTCGCCGAGTGGTGATAAACCAGCCAACTCGCGAAAGAATGGCGGCCAACGCAACAATCGCAACCCAAAAGGTGACAAACCAATGAATGATGCACCACGTGACCCAGTCGATCCAGCAGCAGTTGGTGAAGCAGCCGAGACCTTCATGAGTGGTCTGGCAACCGCATTCGGCGTCGAGGCATCCGTGACGGTGCAACGGGAAGATACCGAAATTGAAGTCGCAATGAATGGCTCAGATCTTGGACTTCTGGTCGGCCCAGGTGGCCGCACGCTGACTGCGGTTCAAGATCTTGTTCGGGTGGCGGCTCAACGTCGACTCGGTGACCACGACACACATCTTCGCCTTGATATCGCTGGATATCGCGAACGCCGCAAGGCTTCTCTTGAGACATTTGCACGCAAGATCGCTGAGCAGGTTCGTGAGTCCGGAAAGGCGCTCGCAATTGAACCAATGGCATCACCCGACCGCAAGGTGATTCATGATGTGTTGTCCACTGAAGAGGGCGTAACGACGGCGTCACAAGGTGAAGACCCGAATCGTCGAGTAATTGTCTCACCGAGTTGAATTTGTGCCCGTGAGGCGCAGCAGAATCCATGAGTGCTGATACACACCTTGTAGGCGTTCTGCAGCTCGCAAAAGATGGCGGAGTGATTGGCAATACTGATCTCACCATTGAAATTTCAAGGGCCCGAGTTTTTGTTGATGTGATTCGTTCCCTCAGCAACGTCCACAGCATTCTTGATATTGGGTCGGGTGGCGGCCTTCCAGGGCTTGTTGTCGCCCATGATTGCCCAGAGGCCTCCATCACTCTTGTTGACCGGAGAGAAAAACGGACAGATCTCCTTCAGCGACAAGCACATCGCTTGCGGCGACATGTGCCTGGTAGGCCAATCGAGGTCATTTGCGCTGACGTGAGCGCATTGCACGGGAAGGCCACATTTGATGTCGTCACTGCAAGAAGTTTTGGCTCCCCTGATGTTGTTCTTGATATCGCCCTCCCCCTTGTTTCTGTTGGTGGACGGCTACTCGTTTCGGAACCACCGGACACAACCGAAAATCGTTGGCCATTAGAGCTGCTTGCGGCGTGGAATGCCGCCATTGCGGCGTGGAAGACGCCAACCACCTCACTAGCTGTCATTCAACGCCAATAGGAATGTTTCCCGGGAAACCACAGGCTGTGGATAGCACTGTTGAAATTTCACCGGTGAAACTGCGCGCCTCAACTAGAGGCTTATCCAAAATTTTGTTTCCCGGGAAACAAATCAGCGCATATCAGTTGCAGAATCCAGCCAAACGCGGCAAAGTGGCGTGAATGACTGACGTTTCAGGCTCTTCACCGCAACCCCAGAATCTGATGTCTCGCAGCCTCCCGCGGATCATCGCCGTTGCAAACCAAAAGGGCGGAGTCGGGAAAACGACGACCTCAATCAACACCGCGGCATCCCTTGCTCAACTTGGTCTACGAGTCCTGCTAATTGACGTTGATCCTCAAGCAAACGCCACAAGTGGGCTCGGCATCGATGTTCGGTCACTGGAGAACACGATTCTTGACGTTCTGATTGATGATGCACCCCTCACCGACTGCATATGCACAACAGAGATCGACGGTTTGCAAGTTGCACCATCAAATCTGCGGCTTGCTGATGCTGAGATGACGATGTATTCAATGTTGGCTCGCGAAACACGTCTGAAGAATGCCGTTGATGCCGTGATCGATCAATTTGATTACATCATTATTGATTGTCCACCTTCACTCGGCTTATTGACCCTTAATGCACTTTGCGCGGCGCGAGAAGTGCTGATTCCTATTCAGTGTGAGTACTTTGCGTTGGAAGGTGTGGGGCAACTGCTCGAAAACGTGCTGAGGATCAGGCGTAGTGGACTCAACGCAACCCTTGAGGTGTCTTCAATTGTTTGTGTGATGTACGACGCTCGAACAAACTTGGCCGATGAAGTTGTTGCCGAAATTCGGCAACATTTCGGCCCAACAGTCTTAAAGACCGTTGTTCCTCGCAACATTAAATTGTCTGAAGCTCCCAAATACGGAATGCCAATCGTGACATACGATCCCTTGTCGCGAGGAGCAATTGCCTATACCGACGTCGCTCAGGAGGTACACCATGGCTCGCAATCAACGGCAGGGTAGAGGTCTCAGTTCGCTCATTCCTGGCGGAATGGATGAAGTGTTTGGGCGAAGCGATGACGCACCTGCTCTCAGGGACATCCCTGTCCAGACAATACGACCCAACCCACACCAGCCACGCCGGTTCTTCGACGAAGAGGGCTTACATGAACTCGCCGCATCAATTTCACACATTGGTGTGTTACAGCCCATTCTGGTTCGGCCAGTTGACGGCGGATATGAACTGATTGCGGGCGAGCGCCGCTGGAGAGCAGCGGGCATCGCTGAACTTGCGACCATTCCGGCAATTGTTCGCACCACAGATGACATGTCATCAATGGAGCAGGCGCTGGTAGAAAACCTTCATCGAGCTGACCTCACCCCACTCGAAGAGGCAGCCGCATATCACCAACTCATTGACGACTTTGGATTCACCCACGAGCAGGTAGCTGACCGCGTTGGAAAAAGCAGATCAGCAATCTCTAATGCCTTGCGACTCATGGGATTACCAGGCGAGATTCAGCAATATGTGAATGATGGGCGACTCTCCGCTCGGCATGCTCGAACACTGCTTTCGGTCGATGATCGTGACACCCAACTCCGACTTGCTCAAGAAGTTGTTGAACATGACTTAACTGTTCGCGAACTTGAGGCCTCGATCGCACCAGCAACAACCCCGGCGCCACCTGTCGACACCCCTGAACCAACTGACGGCGCTGGACTTATTGCAGGCACCCGATTACGAGAGGCTGGCGTAATTGAAGTCGAAGAAGCACTTGCTCGACTGTTGGAGACACGAGTCCGAGTGTCGCTTGGGGCAACAAAAGGCAGAATTACCGTCGATTTTGCCGATCTCGATGACTTACGCCGAATTCACAGGGTGTTGTTTGAGGAACCCTCGAGTGCCAGTTGAGGTACGTGGTCTCAACATGAAGTAGAGGTAAGTGTTTCCACAACATATTGAATATGCTGTGGATATTCATCTTATCCGTTAATTTTGACGAACCATTGCGGTATTTTATTCAAAACAACAATTTTTATTCACTATGTGTCTGAGCCCAACCCTCGATTGCAACGACCACTCCGCGAACGAGAGTTGGCGTATGGGAAATGATCTCCGCAGTTGGTCCTAATTGCCAGAGAATCGCTGGCATACGTGTTTCCCGAAGAATCGGTAGTCGATTTCCGATCAACTCGATTTCAGATGCTCGAAATGGTTGCCGCACGTCATTCGCGAGTTGTTCACCGAGCGAACGACCTGCTGCTGACTCAAATCCTTGAACTGCATAGTACTGAATGCGCGATATTTTCTCAGGTGCCGCTTCGAATCCAAGGTAGAGATCAGCTCGATATCGATTTGCAATGTCGGCATGAGTGGACGCATCCGGGTGACCGACAACGGTTGCTGACGCCGAGTGTTGACGTAGAGCGGTTGTCACCTGTCGTGCAAGGGCCCCAAGACCACCGAATTCGCCAATGACGATACGAAGGTGACCAAGTGACCGTCGCCCAGATGTCACTGCGGCAACTTCCCGAACCATCACAACGCCAGGCCCACTGCCGGTGTGGCGTGTGAGCACATCAAGCGCTGAGACGGTGTCGGATCCACAGACTCCGTCATCAGGCAGACCAGAGTTGCGTTGAAAGTCTTGTAGTGCGCTTGCAGTGTCGGGTCCGAAAATGCCGTCAACACGACCGCAGTTGAAGCCCAGACGGGCCAATATGCGCTGCAACTCGGCGACATCCTCACCACGAAGGTTTGGTGCAGTGATCATCAACAAGCGATCACCGAGCGTCCACCCCGCCTCGACCAATGCCGTCCATGTGAGTTCGTCACAACGGCCATGAACAGGTATTCCCTGTGATGTCTGAAATGAGGTCAGGGCCTGCCGAGTTGATTCACCAAACCAACCAATTTCAGTTGCTCGAATTGAGTAAGACGACTGAATCAGTCGCCGCTGAAGGTCACGTACGGCTTCGCCGCGATCGCCTTCAGTCAGTGGGAGTTGCCCAGAAATGTTCCGAACTCCTCGAGGAGAGCTGACTTGCTCTTTGCCCCGACGATCCGGTGGACGGCTTCCCCGCCATTGAACACGATCATCGTTGGGATACTCATGACTTGGTAACGCATCGCAATATCAGGATTTTCATCAACATTGAGTTTTGCAATTGTCATTTGCCCGGCGTTCTCGGTAGCGATTTCGTCGAGGATTGGAGCGACCATTTTGCATGGTCCACACCACTCGGCCCAGAAGTCAACCACCACAGGAACATTGGAGGCTCCCACTGTCTCGTCGAAGGTGCTGGTGGTCAGATTGATTGAAGCCATGTCAGCCTTTCCTTTACAAATGGATGCCCAAAGGAGATCTTTAGGGCGTACGTCGAGACTACCGCGACCAATGTGGTGTTGGTTGACACAGGCAGTTAATGCTGAGCTTCAAGCCACCGTTCAGTATCAATTGCGGCCATACAGCCAGACCCTGCTGCGGTAATCGCTTGACGATACGTATGGTCCTGCACATCACCGCAGGCGAACACGCCATCAATATTCGTATATGACGAATCAGGTTTCGTTTGCAGGTAGCCCGACTCATCCATATCGAGTACACCGGCGAAAAGATCGGTGTTAGGTCGATGGCCGATCGCAATGAACACACCTGTCACAGGCAACGTTGAGACGGATCCGTCAATTGTGTTCGTCACTTCAATCCCGTCGACCTTGTCGGCACCATCAATTTTCGTCACCGTGTGATTCCATAGAACTTCAATTTTTGGATTTGCGAACGCCCGTTCCTGCATAATTTTTGATGCCCTGAACTCATTGCGACGATGGATAAGTGTGACCTTTGATGCAAATTTTGTGAGGAATGAGGCTTCTTCGATAGCGGAGTCGCCACCTCCAACGACCGCGATGTGGTGGTCACGGAAGAAGAAGCCGTCACAGGTCGCGCATGTTGAGAGCCCGTGCCCGATCAGTCGCTGTTCCTCTTCGAGGCCGAGCATGAGCGAACGCGCGCCTGTAGAAACAATGACAGCGTCGGCGTGGTACTCCTCGTCCCGAACCCACACCTTGAACGGGCGCGAAGAGAAGTCGATATTTGTGACTTTTTCAGTGACGAATTTGGCGCCAAAACGCTCTGCTTGTGAACGGAAGTTCATCATCAACTCTGGTCCCATGATGCCATCTGGGAACCCTGGGAAGTTTTCCACTTCAGTGGTCAACATCAACTGCCCGCCTGGTTGATCACTTGTCGATGACGGCTCTCCTTCAATGACGAGAGGCGCGAGACTTGCACGAGCGGTGTAGATGGCGGCAGTCAAACCTGCCGGGCCTGAGCCAATAATGATGACGCGTTCGTGTGTAGCTTCCATGTAATTCTCCAAGTTAACGATCTGTCAGATCAGGTGTCAGGTGAGCGTCGGCGCCGCATGACAAGCCCGCCCGCCAACAGCATCAACAATCCGGAGATGAGATAACTCACATACACCGATCGACTGTGACCAATGCCGGAATTGCCGGTGAAGAGGCTGATTCCGGACTGAACCGCACGGGTCACCATGATGAGCGCAATGACCAGTAGCGCAATACCCAGGATGAGGCTGATCAGTCCAAACACAATGCCGCGCACAACTTTGACGATGTTGTTAGTGACACGGTCGCGAACGGTTCCAACCGCACTCTCGACACGCTCAGCTGTCTCAGCTGCCCAGTCGTCGTTGGTGAACGGATTGCCGACCATTCACAGGACTGTAGTGAAGTTGCGATGTATTCGGCACTCTGCGCCGCGATTTTGAAGTATTTCGTTCCGATCGATTGCAGCTCGAACGGAACTGTTGAGCCGGCGCACACCGGTTACTCATCGTTGGGCGTGACCTCCGCAATCACTTCACAGGTGGAGAGATTGATCGCAACAACGGTTGTCACCGTTATGTCGCGAACGATTGACACGAGTTGGCCATCAAGTTCGACATCGGTGAGCAACTCGCCCTCGTTAATGCCGCAGACAGAGCCAAAAAGTGTGCGAAAGCCTGTTTGGGCAAGCAACTCATTGACGAACTCAGGAAGTTGTTCACGCGAAATTGAGGTAAGGGCAGAGGCCTCGTAGGCCATATCGGCTGTTGCCTCTGACTCGAGAGCCGACTCTTCCTCAAACTCCATTAACTCTTCCGAAGCAACGGAACTCTCCAACGACTCTGCTTCAGGCACTGCTCCGCCGACAGCGTCGTTTGCATCGTCGGCCATTTCCGCATCTGCTGCATCAGCCTGCGATCGTTGAACGGCGGACTCCTT
>Ga0075476_10000911_pt1 | contig 13539 bp, 14 predicted proteins | sample DEB08_DNA_5_FD_76339 | JGI IMG/M metagenome (GOLD analysis project Ga0075476, IMG submission 76339) | Aqueous microbial communities from the Delaware River and Bay under freshwater to marine salinity gradient to study organic matter... | ecosystem: Environmental > Aquatic > Marine > Coastal ...
GTCAACGTGAACAGATGCTGTCGGGCGAACGCCCAAAAGGATGTGGTTATTGCTGGAAACTGGAGGACGCGGGCGAGATGTCCGACAGGCACTATCGTTCGGGAGAACCATGGGCCATGCAGGACTTCGAAGAAATTTTAAAGAATCCATTGTCTGAGACATGGACACCCAGGTACGTGGAGGTCAACTTCAACCACGCTTGTAATTTCAAGTGCAGTTACTGTTCGCCACAGTTCTCCACCACCTGGGGCAAGGAGACGGAACGTTATGGGGAGTACCCGACCACGCCTCCCCACAACGCACCCGAGCACTTCCAGGGACGCAGGAGTCCCATACCCAACCGGGAACCCAACCCATACGTTGACGCTTTCTGGAAGTGGTGGCCTGAACTGTACAAGAACCTCAAACACTTTCGCATGACCGGTGGGGAGCCCATGATGGATCACAACACCTATCGGGTGCTACAGTACATAATGGACCATCCCAAGCAGGACCTACACCTCAACGTCACATCAAACATGTGTCCTGCAGATAAAAAATTAAAGACAAAATACTTCAACATGGCCTCAAACATCTGCATTGAAGAGAAGGTGGAACACATGATGCAGTTCGTTTCAGTGGATGCGTTTGGCAAGCGTGCCGAGTACATACGTCATGGATTGGATTTCAACTACATGATGGACAACGTGGAGGAGTTCCTGGATCGCATTCCGGTACGTAATTCTATAACTTTCATATGCACATATAACAACCTAAGTGTGACCAGCATGGACAAACTGCTTGAGAAGATTCTAGAACTGCGTAAGAAATATAGCAAGACATACCAGCGTGTGTGGTTCGACGTGCCACTGCTGAGGCAACCCGCATGGCAACAGATCACGCTACTGCCTGAGAGTTACCAGAGCATACATGAAGCGAACATAGAATACATGGAGGCCAACTCCGGCGAGTCAAACGGGCTACACATATTCAAGGATTTCGAAATCCAAAAGATGCGACGTAATCTCGCCTACTGGCGCGACAACGCTGACGCGAGCGCACAGCAAAAAAAGAACTTTTACGCGTTCTTCAACGAACACGATCGCAGACGCTTGACGAGGTTCCTAAACACTTTCCCTGAGATGGCGGAGTTCTGGGAGGAGTGTAGGAATGCATAACAAGACCATAGCACACGGATGCAGTTTCACTAGGTATGGATGGCCGTGCTGGCCGGCGTATGTACCATGGTTCGATGGTGGAATCACCATGCTCAACAAGGGTAGGTCGGGGTCTGGCAACGAGACAATATCACGTGCGGCGATCAACAGTGCCATGAAGCACACACAGATAGATCACATGTACATCATGTGGTCCGGCACTGACAGATATGAAGTGGTTACAAAAGATAAAGGAGCAGATGAAGTCAAAGGCAGGATAACTTATTACGTGTGGGACGACGACCTACAGTGGAGCACATGGTATGGTGGACATCCAGTGAAGGAGAAGGACCAATACTATAGGAGACACTTTTGGGACGAAGAGCACCAGTACTACAGGACATTGGAACACATTGTAAGGACTCAGTCATTCCTCGATAAAAAGAAAATTCCCTACACGATGATGATATTCAAGCAAGACGTGTTGCGTGACAATTTCTACAGTGAGAGCGAACGTGCCCTATACAACGAAATTGATTGGACGAAATTTTTATTCTACAATGACAAGGGCGGCCTATGGGAATTCGCCGAGGAGCACTACAAGGAATATTATTTGCCTGGGGAATCACACCCACCACCTATAGCACACTATCATTGGGTCAAGGACATTATGTTTAAGAGTAACATACTCTGTCCGGAAGAGGAATACAATAAACTTAAAGACTACTTCAAAGGAAAAGATGGACGATCTCGAATATAAGAAAAAGATACTAGATACTAAATCAGAGAGTTTCTGTGGGGCCAAGTGGTACAACGCCACGATATGGTTGGGATCAGGTATGACCACTAGTTGCCACCATCCTCTACCACACAAAATTGACCTGGAAGAAATCAAAACAAACCCCAGTGCTATACACAACACGCGTGAGAAGAAAGAACAGCGCAGACAGATGCAGGTTGGAGAAAGACCCGCAGGCTGTGAGTACTGCTGGAAGATAGAGGACATTGGCAGGGACTCCATCAGTGACAGGATCTATAAATCCAAGATCTATCCCGACGCAGAGTTGCAGAAAGCATACCAAACAGATCACAAACAAAATGTAAATCTCAAGACCCTGGAAATAGCGTTTGACAGGACGTGCCAATTCGCCTGTACATACTGCAATCCCCAATTCAGTTCAACTTGGGCCAACAACATCAAACAACAGGGACCATACACAGGATTGACTTCTGACGGACGTAACCACTTCACCCATGCACATGATTCAGCGGAACCCTACAAGAAGGATGAGACCAATCCCTACGTTGAGGCGTTCTACAAGTGGTGGGAGACTGATTTACATCGTAGTCTTGACGAACTTAGGATAACAGGAGGCGAGCCTATGATGTCACCGAACCTGTGGAGATTGTTAGATTGGATAGAGACACAAGGAGACAAAATGAATCCCGATATGCGAATAGCGATCAATTCCAACCTTGGTGCCAAACAGAGCATTATCGACAGGTTCAAGACCAAACTTAAAGGCTTCAAGAACTTCCATTTGTACACCAGTTGTGAGGCAACATTTCAACAATCGGAATACATCAGAGATGGATTAAACTATAATGAATGGCACAGTCAAGTTTTACACATGATGGTGGACAAGGTGCCATCTGAGATACACAACATGGCCACCATTAACGCGTTATGTCTAGAGTCATTACCGGAATTCCTTGAAAAGATTATTTGGTTTAAAAATGCTGGCAAGGTGTATGGTCCTACTATGAACTTCACGTTGAACATCTTAAGATTTCCAAGTTTTCAATCTCCTTTAGTTTTGCCAGATGACCTCCGAAACAAATTTAAAGGTGACCTGGAAAAGTTCTTAACTAGTAATAGCAAATGGTTAGAGAGCATGGAAATTAATCAAACACAGAGACTGGTAGATTATCTGGACGTGGTCAAAACACCACACGCGGGCGCGGCCACACAAGAGAAACTACAGCGAGACTTTAAGGCATTTTACAGTCAATACGACAGACGCTCAGGAAAGAATTTCGAGAAGACTTTCCCAATAATAGGAGAATGGTATCGTGGCATATGAATACGGGGCCAAGGAGCCCGAGAAACTAAAGATCAAGGACATGACTCCCAGGGAAAAGGAGTTACTGATAGACAGTGACACTTTCTGTATCCTTCCATGGATGCACTTACACGCCTACCCAGATGGCAGGGCATATCCCTGCTGTTTCGCATTTGATCCATATCCAGTGGGAGATCTAAACAAGGACAGCATGGAGAACGTGTTCAATGGTGACAAGATGAAAGAGATGCGTCTACGGATGCTGAACAATCAGAAATCTCGTGAATGTATGAAATGCTATGACCAAGAGAAGTCTGGTTTCTTCAGCCTACGGCTAAGTTCCAACAAACACTTTGGCCACAACATACCTTTGGTGCATAACACTCTGCCAGACGGTAAGGCAGATTTTGTCATGAAGTATTGGGATATCAGATTTTCAAACCTATGCAACATGGCCTGTAGGAGTTGCGGTACGTGGTTTAGTTCCAATTGGTACGAGGATCACAAGAAACTCACAGGCAGTCCCCCACCACACGCCAAGATAATGAAAGTTGGCAGGAGCACCAATGACATGTGGGAACAGATGTTGGAACAATTTGAGCATACAGAACAGTTCTACTTTGCCGGCGGCGAACCAATCATAATGGAGGAACACTACAGGATTTTAAAGGAATTGGACAAACGCAAGATGTATCACGTGAGACTGATATACAACACAAATTTCAGTAGGACAACGTTCAAAGATATCGATGTCTTTGAATTGTGGAACAAGTTTGAGTCGGTTTCCATAGGTGCCAGCCTGGACGCGGAAGGCGCCAGGGCAGAGTTGATGAGAAAGGGCACTGTGTGGGAAGAAACCGTCGCCAACAGGAGACGCATGATGCAGGTGTGCCCAGGAGTGGACTTCTACATCAGTTCAACAGTGGGTCTAATCAACAGTCTGCACGTCACGGATTTCCACAGGAGTTGGGTGGAGCAAGGATTGATAAAACCGCAAGACTTCAATTTCAATTTGTTACAGCACCCTGCATGGCAAAGGATGGACATACTGCCTCCAGAGTACAAAGAACAGGTAAAAGAAAAATATGAGAAACATGTAAAATGGCTGAAAGACCAAGACTCACTAACAAGAGCAACCAAGGGGTACGAATCCGCTATGGAGTGGATGATGGCCAAAGACAATCAAAAACACTTAGATCTTTTCTTCTCTAACACAAGGAAGTATGACAAGATCAGGAATGAAGACACATTAGAAGTATTTCCAGAATGGAAGGATTTTTTTGACAAGTATGAAAAGAATTAAACCCAGTGAGGGCAACAAGACATTCTGCATGGCACCATGGACGCACACCTATCTATCTCCACAGATGGAAAGAAGACTGTGTTGTAGTTCTCGAGAATCGTCGGAAAACTTCAAGCAGTACATAGACACCATAGATCCCAAAGGACACAACGATAAACTGCATCTCACAACATTGGAACAGCATTGGAATTCTGATTACATGAAGGCAGTACGTGTAAAATTAATGGCCGGAGAAGAGATCCCACAGTGTGCCGTGTGTAATCACAAATTGCTGAATGAACAGGTGTATAGGCAACATTTCAATTGGTTGTACAGGAACAAGTTTGACGAAGCGTTCGAAAGCACAGACGAGACGGGAGCAACAACCATGCAGGTTGAGAGTTTTGACTATCGTTTTTCTAACCTGTGTAACTTCAGTTGTAGGATGTGCGGAGACATGTTGAGTAGCACATGGGAGACTGAGAACAAGAAGCACGGGAAGGGCGATTATGAACACTACAGGATCTGGGGCAGGAAAGACATCAAGGAGCAGTTAGAGGAATTCCATGACCAACAGATAGTGAAGGAATTCACAGATGCCGTGGAGGACAAAAGGATAACCGAACTGTACTGGTGTGGTGGAGAGCCCCTGATGTGGAAGATACACTGGACAGCGATGGAGAGGATCAAGGAGTTGGGATATGCGCACAAAGTACTTGCCAGGTATAATTCAAACATGAGTCGCATCAATTTCTATGGTAAAAACCTTTTTGATGACATACTGAGGTTCTTCCCTAAATTTCAAATATGTGCTTCTATAGATGGCACCGGAGAAGTCGGCGAATACATAAGGACCGGTTTGAAGTTTGACGAATGGAAGGAAAATATGAAATATGGATTGAAGTTTTGTGATGCCAACCACGATTACAAGCGTATGCAACTGGACCTCACGATAACATTGCCTGGACTTTTAGACCTAGAGAACATGGTGTTGCTCAGTAACGAGTTTGGCATTGAATTACTGACAAAACAAGTCTTCAATTTTTCTCATGACAACGCGATGGCACCATTGTTCATGCCTTATGATATTATGAGTGAAATAATAGATGACGTAAGGGAAAAAACAATCAAGTATAAAAATAAAAATTTGACAAACTTTTTCGCACAACTGGATGAGATGCAGAAACAAAAGAGGAACAACGAGTTGGTGTATGATGAGGAGTTGTATAAAAAAGGGCAGAAAAACGGTAAAGAAGAAATCCAACGACTTGATAGGATCAGAGGTACAGACATTACAAAAATACTATCAAAAAACAAAAGGACATTAGAGTGGTGGACAAGTATATAAAAGGTAACATATGTCACTTGCCATGGACCGGTTTGGAAACTAGACCGGATGGTAGATATAAACCTTGCTGTTTGTATCGGGAAGAATTAAAAGACGATTCTGGAAAAAACTATAATACGATAGACCATTCTATCACTGAAGTAATGAATTCGAACGAAATGGAAAATTTAAGGAAACAATTTTTAAATGGAGAAAAGCCCATCGGATGTAGTAGTTGCTGGAAAGAAGAAGCAGTCGGGAAAACTTCTAAAAGACAACACGCGTGGTTCAAAGCAGGAACTTTAGGAAACCTACATGTTAAAAAAAATATAGTTGCACCTAGGTTTATAGATTTAAAATTAGGAAATATTTGTAATTTAAAGTGTAGAATATGTTCTCCTCAATCTAGTTCTCAATGGACGAATGATATGATTAAAATAGATCCTGACAGAAAGGATTACTGGAAAAAGTTTAATAAGGACGGTCTGTGGCCTAGACAATCTAATAAATTTTATGAGGATCTCGAAAAAAATATACACTCTATAAGATTTTTTGAAATTACAGGCGGCGAGCCGCTCATGATAAAAGAGCAATTTTCTATATTACGTAAATGCGTCGAAGCAGGAGTGGCACACAAGATAGAAGTTCATTATAATACTAATGGAACGCAATACCCCGAAGAAGCAGTAAAAGATATTTGGCCATATTTTAAAAGAGTAGAGATAGCATTCAGTATAGACGATATAGAGCAAAGGTTTGAGTATCAGAGATATCCTGCTGTATGGAAAGAAGTCAATACAAACATAAATCAATTTTTAAATTCTGGACTTAAAAATCTTTCTATGCAGATATGTACCACTTTAAATTTTTTTAACATATGGAACCTTGACGAATTAGCACACAAAGTAAAGGAATGGAGTCCGGATTTTTGGTACATAAACATACTTCATCATCCTGTAGAGTTTGATATACAACAAATTCCAACAGAGTTAAAAAAACAAATAATTGATAAACTTTCAAAGACTACAATATATCAACAGGAAATACAAACAGCCATTGATTACATAAATGGTAAGCCTGATTATAAAATAAAAAATTGGAAAACAGCATTAAGTAAAAAGGTAAAATCTATAGACTCGATTAGGAAGGAAAATTTTGGAGAGGTGTTCCCACTTTTAAATAAAGTGTTGAAGATATATGACTAAAAAATTCATAGCAGGTGGGTGTAGTTTCACGTTCGGGCACGAGTTGAGTGATGATGATTCGGGCAAAACTCCCAGCAAAAAATCCTGGGCACATAGGTTGTTCAAACTTGCCAAGGACGATGACAATACAGAATACATGTGTGTTGCCAGGGCCGGCTCGGGTAATAGCGGCATAGCACGTAGAGTATTTCAAATGGTTTCAGCGCACAGCTCAGAGGACATCGAATGTGTGGTGGTTATGTGGAGTTTTCTTTCGAGATACGATTGGGCCATGCCGAGACACCGGGTGTTAGAAGGCACCAGATGGGCTTCGATATCTCCTTGGGATACCAACGCTGGCAATGAGGAGGCTTTCCGTAATCTCGCTAACTCCGAGACCCAGCAAGAAGTTTGGAGAACGAGAAAGGAAACTTTTACAGAAACAGGTGTGAAAGACTTCGCTGAAAGCATCTACAAGTATGGCGCCAATCAGTACCATGAGACATATTTAAGTTGGAAGAGCATCATATGGTTGCAGAACATTTTAGAAAAGAAAAAGATACCATTTATGTTCACTCTGGCAGACAACAGTCTATTTTACCAAGAATTTGAACATCACAGTGAGCAAGATTCATTGCTAAACGCACTACACTCCGAGATAGACTTCACCAAATGGTTTTTCTTTGGCGAGCGTATGATGGGATTCAACCAGTGGGCACTGCTCAACGATTATCCACGTGGCACCACACATCCACTTGACGAGGCACATGCTGATGCTGTAAAATTAATGTTACCAACTTTTGAAAAAATCACAGGAGGAAAAAAATGATAAGATGGTTTAAGAGAATGTGGAACAAGATTCGAGAAGAGATTCGATACCGCAAGAGACTGAAAGAACTTAAGAAGAAAGATCCGTTCATTTACAAATAGCACATGGAAAAGATTAAACAGAAGTTCAAAGATCTGTTCACACGAAATCCACGATTTGAATTAGTGGATCTTGACAACATAGACATCACAGAGGATCCGGTGAGACCAGAACTGAGCGTGGAGTTCCGCAAGAGCGATGGCAGAAGAATACTAGGTTTAAGAGACGAAGAGGGAGACACGGCCGCGATCATATGCCTGGCGTTCACCAATGACGTGCCGGCATCAGTGGAGGAGATGGCTCTAATGGCACATGACGCCTACAACCAGAGCATACTGCGTGGCGGACTAGTGGGCAAGATAGCGATAGCGTACACAGTATGGGCACGAAAGAAGGGTGGTGGTAAACATATACTCAACGAGGTATATAAGAAATTCAAAAGGGAACATCACATAGAAAGATTGATAACCCTTAGCCCACTCACAGAGATGGCGGAACGGTTCCACCTCAAGAACGGGGCCAAGTTGCTGAGGAAGAACGAACACACACAGAACTTCGAGTACGACATCACGCTGGAGCAATGGGAGAAATACTTGGAGAAGACCAAGGAGGCATTGAAGATAGCATGACCTGGTGGAATTTTCTTTGTTACGATTGCAGATGGAAGGGCGTGGCAAACGAACTAGACAAAGATGATTCAGCAAACGAATGGTACGTCTGTCCGAAGTGTAGCAGTGACAACATAGAGGACATGGATTGGCACAAGGAGCAAGATGAGAATATTGGGAATTAATTGTATGAACCATGACGCCGCCATGGCGGTGGTGGACTACAGTTCAGGCACGGGTGAAATCCTGTGGGCCGCACACGCGGAGAGATACAGCAAGGTCAAGAACGATCATTACTTGAATCAGAAGATCGTGGACGAGGCACGTACCTTTGGGCCTTTCAATAAGGTTGTATATTACGAGAAACCGTTATTGAAAAAGACCAGGCAGTTCTACGCAGGACAATATGGCTTGGCGTTAAGTTACACGGAGATGCCACAATGGCACCTGGATCACTTTGGCATAAAGATTGACGAGTACGTAAAGCACCATGACTCACACGCCGCGGCGGGGTACTTCACGTCTCCGTTCCGGGACGATGGTGCCACAATACTGACCGTGGACGCTATAGGAGAGTGGGACACGGTGTCCATATCCACGGCGGACAAGGTATGGATTGAGAGAAAAGAAACGATCAAGTATCCACACAGCATAGGAATACTCTACAGTGCGTTCACACATCGTTGTGGACTCAAACCAGCGGAAGAAGAATACATACTGATGGGAATGGCCGCGTATGGTAAACCAAAATACAAGCAGAAGATCTATGACGAGTTCGTAAACCAATCACCTTTCAGTCTCAAGAAGAACCTACACAGAGGGTTGAGTGACTGGGAACCAAATGCGGATATCATCGACATCGCGGCCAGCATACAGGCAGTCACGGAAGAATTGCTCGCGGATCTTTGGACGAGGGCTAGCCGTTACGGATCACGTAATTTGGTGTATGCGGGAGGAGTTGCCTTAAATTGTGCGGCCAACAGGGTACTGGCAGAGATGGGATTGTTCGACAACATATGGATAATACCAAACCCAGGAGATGCAGGATCTAGTCTTGGCTGTATAGCGGCTCATCAAAAGTCACACCTTAATTGGCAACATCCGTTCCTAGGACACAACATAGATGGAGAGTATCCCGTGGACAGTTTGATAAAAGAACTAAAGGAGAACAAGATGGTGGGAGTGGCTAGTGGTAGGGCGGAGTTTGGACCCAGAGCACTTGGTAATAGATCACTTCTGGCAGATCCTCGAGGACCTGAGATCAAGGATCTGGTAAACAGCATCAAGAAGAGACAGCGGTTCAGACCATTCGCACCAGCCATATTAGAAGAGGATGTAGACCAGTATTTCACACTGCCTAAAGCAGTCAAAAACACCCCTTATATGCAGTTTACAGCGGCGTGTACGCATGGTAAGGAGTTTCCTGCTATAATACACCATGATCACACTTCCAGGGTTCAAACCGTGCGTAAGACGGACAATCCAGGCTTCCACGCACTGCTCACGGAATGGAAAAAGCAGACCGGTTGCCCCATACTGCTTAACACCAGTTTGAACATCAAAGGACAGCCAATAGTCAATGACAGGCAAGATGGTCAAGCATTTACCAAAAAGTATGGAGTAAAAGTGCTAGGATGAAATACCTAATCGTGTTATTATTGTTGGTAGGTTGTGGGATCAAACCATCGGCCTCCTGTAGTGTGAATTTAGAAAAAGAAACAATGAAGGAAATCACAGACAGTTGCGTGGAAAATCCAACGGTGGGAATAAAGAAGGAATTTTAATGAGAATATTAGTGACAGGTGCATATGGATTCATAGGATCCAGGATAGTTGAGAGACTGCTGGAACTGGGGCACGAGGTGTCGGCATTAGATAACAGCGAGACCTATGGAGTGATACAGTCCGACGATCTGAAGAAATTATATCAGTGGAGACAGAGGAACTGGGGCAACAGGGTATCCAGGCAAGATGGTGATGTCACAGACAAGAATGACGTCCTGTCAGCGTTCAGACCCAGACCGGACTACGTGATACACTTGGCATCGTACCCTAGGGCAAAGATAGTCAACAATGAACCATGGATCGGTGTACAGAACATCATAGGAGGCACGGTCAACCTATTGTGGCATTGTCAACACATGCCGGTTAAGAAATTTGTTTTCGTGAGTTCCAGCATGATATACGGACACTTCCCGGACGGCACACGTGAGGACGCTGTGACCAAACCCAACAACCTCTACGGTGAAGCCAAGCTCACAGCAGAACGCTTCGTCAAGCACTACCATGCACAACATGGCATAGACTACGCGGTGGTGAGACCCAGTGGTGTGTTTGGGCCAGGTGACATGGAGGATCGTGTGTTGAGCAAATTTTTTGAAAGGGCCATGCGTGACGAGACCATAGAAGTGCATGACGGTGACAACCGTGTGGATTTCACCTACATCAATGACACAGCGGAAGGCATAATAAAGGCCACCCTGTCAGACGCCAAGAACCAGAGCTTCAACATAACGGCGGGTGCGGCCACATCATTGAGGACCGCGGCTGAGAAGATAATCGAACTGACGGGTAGCACCAGTGACATAGTGGACACAGGCGCACACAAACTCTATCCTAGGAGAGGAACCTTGGACATATCGAGGGCACGAGAGCAGTTGGGTTATGAGCCCGAAACGTCTTTTGATGAGGGATTGGAGAAATACTATGAGTGGTTACAAAATAAAATTTAATGGCGTTGACAGACTGTATGCGGACTACAGTTGGAGACTCACACGCAGGGCCAAAGCGGTGTGGCAGTCGGGAGATGTGCTACAAGGCAAACATCTACAAGATTTAGAAAACAAAATAGCAAAAAAATACAAGAGAAAATATGCCGTAGGAGTGGGTAGTGCCACAGATGGTTTATATTTCGCATTGAAGTCCTTGGGTATCACAGAAAAAGATTCCGTGATGTGTCCAGCACTCAGTTATGTGGCAACGGCGGGGGCTATAAAAAGATTGGGGGCAAACATACACTTTGTAGACACGGACAAGAATGGCAACATAGGAGAATTGGGAATAATGGGGTTGCCAAAAGCGATTCTGTATGTGAACCTATTTGGCAACCCGGCCGACTATGACAGACTGAAAAATTATTGTGATGCGTACAGGATTCCCCTTATCGAGGATGCCGCACAATCGCAAGGTGCGTATCATGGCAATACGCCATCTGGAGCGTTGGGAGATGTCAGCGTGTTCAGTTTTGATCCCATGAAGAACATGCCCAGTTTTGGATCAGGAGGCATGGTTCTGACAGATAGCAAGGATGTTTATGAATCTGTGAGATCATTGAGGAGGCACGGATTCAACAGTGACATGTCCTATGGATACAACAGTTTGATATCAGAAGACCATGCCCACCAACTGCTATTGATCCTTGACAAGTTTGACAGATTACAGAGAATGAGGACCAAGGTATTCGCGAGATACAAGAAAAATCTACCAACGTTCGAATTCATAGAGGCCCAAGCAAACACGCAGTCCAGTCACCACAAGTTGGTGATGTTGTCCGGAAGACGTGATGAGTTAGCAAAGTACCTGGAGAAGAATGGTATAGAGACCAAGATACACTACAAGAACACATTAGACGGCGACAATAGACATAGGGTTGCCGAAGGCATTTGTGCCAACGCCATCAGCCTGCCCATATATCCGCACCTAAAAATGGAAGAAGTTGATTACGTCTGCGAGAGGATAAAGAAATTCAATGGCATTCGATAGTGTACAGGTAAGGTTCAAATACACGGCACACATAGAATCACCATTTGCTGACACTCGAGTGGTCCCGTTCATAGGCAGTTATTTCGAGATCCTCAAAAGCGTGGTGCATGACATTAAAACAGAATACTTCTGGTTCTTTTCAAATTTTGTAAAAATAGAAGACATAGATTTAGATTATATCCCAGAACAGCACGAACGTGATCAGATCCATGTCTGGTACACTGCTCATCCCAGGGGTGGACTGAACAAAGAAGGTAACATAATGTTGATACCCACGAAGCAGTTCAAAGAACAAATGAATAACATTTCTTTTTTAAGAGATTTTCGAGATATAAACTACCATGCACATTCATCACTGTTCCAACGACCAATAACAAAAACAATCTTCAAGTTAAAAGATCCCATAAAGGCATATAACGGAAGTAAAACTTTTTATCAATGGATAGTGAATAAAGATTTGGAAAATACACAACTGCCAAATTTCTATCCCAGTTTCTGGGAAGATGAAAAGTTGTACACCTGGGGCAAAACCAAGGACATTATGTTGATGCCTGGTGACAGGCAACTCAAACAGTTCTATGACATAGACAGAAGTGTGCATTACGATTTAGATTACCATGTACGTCCAATGGACATCATATTCCTATCATACGATGAGCCTAACGCGGAGGAAAACTGGAAGAAATTGAAAGCAAGATTCCCTAGGGCAAAGCGTAGTCATGGTGTCAAAGGACGCACCCAAGCATATCACACAGCGGCTTCTATGAGTGAGACCGACTACTTCTTCGCTGTGTTCCCCACAATAGAGATAGCGGAGGGCTTTGATTTTGAATTCCAACCTGACAGGTTGCGTGAGGCATGTCATTACATATTTCATTGTAAGAATCCCGTAAATGGATTGGAATACGGTCACAGAGCAGTGATACTCTACAATAAGAATCTCTGCCTGTCTACAATACATCCGAGGTTGGATTTCACACTATCGCAGGCACACACTGTAGTACCTCAGTTGTGTGGGACCAGTCATTTCAATACTACACCAGAGATAAGTTGGCGTGTGGCATTCAGGGAAGTTTTAAAACTATGCGAAATGAAACCAACCGTTGAGTCACAGTATCGATTGAAAAAATGGTGTGAACTAGGCAAAGGACAGTACGCTTCATTCGTGCAGAAAGGTTCTATGGATGCTGTTGAATATTACAAAAAACATAAAGCGGACAAGAGAGCGCTTATGCTTTCGTACGAATTAGATTGGTTGAAGAAGAAATTTAATTCTATTTCCTAAAAGTTTTTGCCATTAACAACGAAGT
>Ga0075476_10000914_pt1 | contig 13528 bp, 14 predicted proteins | sample DEB08_DNA_5_FD_76339 | JGI IMG/M metagenome (GOLD analysis project Ga0075476, IMG submission 76339) | Aqueous microbial communities from the Delaware River and Bay under freshwater to marine salinity gradient to study organic matter... | ecosystem: Environmental > Aquatic > Marine > Coastal ...
GATAATGATGCTGATATCATGCACAACTCATGTTTGATTAACATAAACTTACTAAGAGGCGTTATTAGAGATCTAGATACCAAAAATTTAAAAATTTTTTACTCTAGTTCTGCATGTATTTATCCTGAAGAAATACAGATGTCAAATAAAAATATTAGCCTTAAGGAAACTGATGCTTATCCAGCAAATCCAGATTCTGAATATGGTTGGGAAAAACTATTTTCTGAAAGGCTTTATCTCACTTATAGAAAAAATTACGGATTGAACACGAAGATCGCAAGATTTCATAATATTTATGGACCATTAGGAACTTGGGACGGCGGAAGAGAAAAAGCGCCTGCCGCAATTTGTAGAAAAGTAGCAGAGGCTAAAAATGAAGGAACAATAGAAGTATGGGGTGATGGTGAACAAACTAGATCGTTTTTGTATGTTGACGACTGCATAGAAGCAACTAGAAGACTGATGTCCTCTGAGGTATCACTTCCAATAAATATTGGATCTGAAGAGATGGTTTCAATTAATGAGTTGGTAAATATCGTATCAGGCCATGCTGGTAAAACAATTAATATAAAACATATTGATGGCCCGTTAGGTGTAAGAGGTAGAAACTCAAATAATGATCTAATAAGATCAGAATTAGATTGGGATTTTGAAATATCCTTATCTGAAGGTATAAACCTTACTTACAACTGGATTAATGAACAAGTAAAGAACAAAGTTTAATTCACAAATGCTTTTTTATAAACTTCATAGGCTTTAGCTACTTCAGGAGGAAGTGAATATTGCTTTTCTAATAGTTTTAGTGTGTTCCTATACCCTATAACTTCTCTTTCTAAATCTAAAACAATATCATGTTCATTTCGCTCTTGATAAACAGATGGTGTATTATAAATCACTGAATTTGGAAATTTTTCTTGCACAAAATAAGAAGCCCAAATATCATCCATCCTGCCAACATGAGGAAGCATCATATAATATGGTATTACTTCTCTTGCCAAAAAAGTATTTTGACTATTAAAAGGCCCAATTTGGTTACTTGCAAATGGCTTAGATAGATCAAATTTTACTTCAGGCATTTTAGAAAGCCTGCATATCGCGTCTATATCAGGATCTCCATCCCAAAGATCAGCTTGTACAAGAACTTTCCTTTTTTCTTTTCCGATATGGTTTATATTGTTTTTATTTGGAACAAGTTCAATTGGATAACCCCTATGCCATAAATCATCATGGTTTGTTACACTTAATGGATCAAAATACCCATTATCAGAGGTATATATGTCAACATCAATTTCCTTATTGACATACAGATTAGATCCCCAAAAATCATACGGTATGTTGTCGTCATCAACAGTGGCAAGAATATCGACCCCTTCCCTATATGCAAACAAGAACCCCATATTTCTTCTTTGAATACAATTCCACCCAATGTGGTCTGACAATTCTTTATTAAGACTTTCTTGCTGCTCGGGATGAATGTAAGTGCAATCTAATTTAGAATATGATTCATGAGGAGTTTTTAAGTCACCAACAACAATTAAATGCCAATCACTTTTTTCAATAAAGTTTAAAGTTGCTTCTGTGGGTTTTTGAATTGTTGTTGTTACGATATATTTATTCATTGGAATATATTATAGTGATATCTTTGTAAATAGATGATATTCATAATTCGTTTAAGTGAAATTAATCAAATATTCGATTTTTTAATGTTTTGTATTCGTATTGATTAAAACCAGCACTCAATAATTTTTTACTTGTATCTTTTTTGAATTTTAATAATTTTTTGTCTAAATAATTTATTGGTATATTGTTTTTTTCCAGGAAACTAAAAATGTACTGTTCTACGTTAAAAGGTTTATCTGCATATTTACCTATATTTTTGTCTTTTAATGATTCAAAAATATTATCCATGAAAAAAGTCATGATCTCTCTATTTCCTAAAAAAAATTTATCATTGATTTGATTTATGTAAGTATTTTGCTGGAAACAGTTAAATTTATTGTTTATAAACTCTAGATTATTAGATTTTACTACTCTTAGGTCAGGTCTAAATCTAACAATATATTCGTATTGTTCATTGTAGTTTGCGTTAAACCAATTTATTGCAAGTTTATAATCTCTTAGTTGTTTTAACCATGTCGAATTATCTCTAGGAAGATTATGATCAACCAGGGTTGCGTTTATTTGTAAAAAGAGGTCATCATATATATTAAATTCCTCAGTGTCTAAATGTGAATCTTTCACAAGTTCGTAATTTTTTATATCAAGTTTTTTTAAGGTTTTATGATGTTCATCATTTTCTATAGTAAAGACAAAAATGTCTGAATCTTCAAAAATATTTTGTAAATAAGGGAGGTTTTTTTCGAAGGTTCTTAAATAACCCGTAACTAGAATTGCATATTTTTTGTACATATTATTTTTTTTCGAATTAAAGTCAAATATAACACAATGAACATTTTAATTTACCCTCTATACCTCATAGATAATAATAAAGAACACTTTGAGAGACATAAAGAGATTATCAATATCAATGTAGAGGTTGTAAAATCTTTTAACTGTGTTGATGACATAAGAATTGTTGGAAAACCTGTTGTAAATTGGTCTGAAATGATTAATGATTTGATGAAACAAATAGAAGGGTTGCTAAAAGAAGGAAATAATGTATTGGTTTGTGAGGCTGATAATTTCATTATTGAAGAATTTTCAGATATATTTTCTTTAACAAAATTTACTTTGTTTGCTTTATGTAATAATGGTTCTAAGTTAGACAACAACTTACCTGGGGGGGAGTATCTAAATTCTGGGCTTTGTTATTATCCACAAACAGATTATCAAAGTTATTTCAACTATTCTGATATATTAGAAACAGATTCATCCATGTCCTCTCTCGAATATGAAAAAATTATAAATCATATGTTCTATTCTCAATTTAACACACATGAAGAGGGTCTTGATTTTATCAACACACAAATAGGATTTTCAGTTCATAACTGGAGGGGACTTTTACCTATAGATATAGACGATAGATTTAAATACAAAGCTATGCCTACTTCTAAAAATATCAAAAGTATACATTTTCTTAATCTATCTCAATATGTACATAATATTGAAGGTTTTGATGCATTTTGGTATAAAAAATTTGTATTAAGTTTTATAAATGGTCAGAAAAAGAAGTTAATAATTCTTAGAATATTATTCCACTATTGGAGATATGAAAATATACCACAGTACGAAAGAAAATATAGACTAGTAAAGTATTTTTTAAAAGTTTTATTTAACAAGTAACAGCTAATCAAAATATACAAAAAAATAAAGAAACTAATTGAAACTTATTCATATTATTTTCTCATAAGTACGAAATACCAATTCATTAACAATGGTCCAGAAAGCTGCAAATTGCTTACCCCAGTGTTTATTGTATAGGTACCCATCTCATTAATATTTTTTTGAAGTAAATTTATCTTTATTTCAAATTTTTTGAATTCAATATTTTTATAATTGTACTTTTTAATAAGTGCTTTAACCATAGGAATACTAAAAGTTGTATATTTTTTTAATTTATAATTTTCTTGATTATCATCTTGAAATACTTTTATTAGTGACTCTACCTCAATCAATCCATCATAAAACAAGGATGACAATAATATCCAATCTGCATTTTGGCTTAAAATTTTCTTTAGCATTTCTGTTCCATTCTCTACAAATGAAATTGTTTGGTGACACATTATTCCATCAAAGCTCATTTTTATTTCTGTATTTATAAAATCATCAACCAAGAAATTTACATTTTTATGTTTGTCAAAATTTTCCTGTTTATATTCAATTGCCATATCAACATATTCCTTGTGTAGGTCTACTCCAACAATCTCACCTACGGTGTAATTTTCATTAAGAAAAAAAGCATTAGCACCAGACCCGGTTCCAACATCAAGAATTTTCTGACTACTTAAGTCCTTTATATTTGAACTTAAAAAATTAAAAATTTCTTTTGTAGATTCGTAAGGCGTTTTTAATTGATTTTTAAAATAGTCCAAGTCATTCTCAGTGGGATGCCATAATATTTCGTTACCTATCATTACAAAATTTTCATGAAAACCAACCAAAAAGATCAGCTGCTTTGTCGTCAATATAAAAATCAGCGGCTGGCTTTCCTAAAAGTAGCTTAGTGTATTTTAAATTCCAGCTTTGAAGCTGTTTTTTTGTTAGCTCAGTCCAATCAATTCCCGTTACAGAACCACGTGCTGTAAAAATAATTACTTTGTTTCCCTCATCGTATAATTTATTTACGATTTCTATTCTTTTTTGAATAGGTTCTGATTTTGAATAGTCTTCTCCTACTGTACTACACAAGGTATTGTCCAAATCAAAGCAATAAGTTTTTTCTGACATATGAAAATTCTAACAGTTAAAATGTTTGTAATGGATAATACAAAAAACATTGTTATAACTGGTTCGCAAGGCTTAATTGGATCTCACACAGTCAAAAAATTACTAGAAAACGGTTACAAGGTAACTTCTATTGATATTAAAAGTAACAATATTGAAGCAAAACCTTCAAATAATTTTACTCATTTTACATGTGATATTTTAGATGAAGAAAAGTTAAAGGTAGCTTTAAGCCAATCTCAAGAAAAATTTGGTCCTATAAAGGGTTTGGTAAATTGCGCAGCTCTAGATTTTATTCCAAATAAAAAAAGTGATCATAATTTAGAAAATTTCGATATTAAAAATTTTTCTAACATATTTAACATAAATGTTTCAGCTCAAATATTAGTTTCAAAACTAGTTGCAGAGAACATGATATCTCAAAAAATACAAGGATCAATAATTTTTATTAATTCAATTTATGGAATCGTGAGCCCTAATCAGCATATTTATGATCATATTAAATTAGACAGTGGCGAAAGTTATAAAAAACCAATTGAATACTCTGCTTCAAAATCTTCACTGACAAACATTGTCAAGTACCTGTCTACTTATCTTGGTGTAAACAATATTAGAGTAAACGGAATTGTGTTCGGTGGAATTGAAAACAATCAAGACAGTAACTTTATAGAAAATTATTCATCTATGACTCCTTTATCTAGAATGGCTAATATCTCAGAAACTTTTGGGCCTATCAAATTTTTATTGAGTGAGGAATCCAGCTATGTTACAGGAACAAATTTAGTTGTAGACGGGGGATGGACTGCATGGTAATTGAAAAAGATATTGATAAAGTTTTTGAAAATTCATTTAATAGTGTTTACGCAATTGGTGAAATTGGAATTAATCATAATGGCGACGTTGAGCTTGCAAAAAAAATTATGGTAGAAGCAAAACAGGCCGGATTTTCTGCAGTAAAGTTTCAAAAAAGAAATCCCGAAGTAACAACTCCAGACTTACAAAAAGAAATACCAAGGGAAACTCCCTGGGGGATGATGACGTACCTAGAGTATAAAAAGAAAATTGAATTTGGTGAAAATGAATTCCAGACTATTAATGAATTTTCAAAAGAAATTGATTTACCATGGTTCGCATCTGCTTGGGACAAAGATTCGTTAGATTTTTTAGAGAGTTTCAATTTGCCTGTTTATAAAATTGCATCAGCTTGTTTAACTAACGCTAATCTTCTTATGGATCACAGCGCTCTAAATAAGCCAATTATTTTATCAACTGGTATGTCTAGTAATGAGCAAATTAGTAAAGCCGAAAAATATTTCTCTGAAAATAAACTTGCAATACTGCACTGTACTAGCTCATATCCTTGTGAACTTTCCGAGCTAAATTTGCGTGTAATTGAGACTTTAAAAAACAATTATCCAAATAGAGTTATTGGTTATTCTGGTCATGAGTCTTCTTTGTCTACAACTCTAGCAGCTGTAACCCTTGGAGCAAAAATTGTTGAAAGACACATTACTATAGATCGCTCATTATGGGGAACAGATCAATCAGCTTCTCTTGAACCAGATGGAATGAGAAAATTAATAGGTGGAATAAAAAACATTTTGTTAGCTCTTGGTGATGGGAAAAAAAGAGTATATGATTCAGAAGAAAAATCAATTGCAAATTTAAGAGTTATTGATGATTTATAAAAATTATGAAAAAGGGTATTTTAATTTCTTGTAGAACAGCTTCAAAAAGATTACCTAATAAGGCTGTTTTACCTATAAACAAAAAACCATCAATTTTTTATCTATTTGAAAATTTAAATAACTCAATTTATAAAGATAATTTAATTCTTTGCACAACTAATTTACCCAGTGATGATGTATTAGTTGATCTAGCAAAAGAAAAATCAATAAAAATATTTCGTGGTAGTTCAGAGGATAAACTTAAAAGGTGGGATGATTGTTGTGATGAATTTGAAATTGATTTTTTTATAAACGTAGACGGTGACGATTTATTTTTTGATTTTGAACTAGCTGATGAAATACTAGAAAATTATTTTGAATATGATTTTGTAGATGGCCACGGTTTATACATAGATGTTTATGGAATTAAGTCTGAATATTTAAAAGAAGTTGTAAATTCTAAAACGACTAACAATACAGAATATGTTAGAAATTTTCTGACTCAAAGAAACTCTAAAAACATTTTGGATTTAAAAACTGTTGTAGATAAAAAATATTTTAAACAAAAAATTAGAATGACATTGGATTATGAAGATGATTTATTATTCTTTAATAACGTTATAACAAATGTAAATAAATTAACATATGATAATATTCTTGAATACATTAAAAAAAATCCTGAAGTTAGTAGTTTAAATTATTATTTAGATGAAAAGTGGAAAGAAAATCAAAAGAAAGAGTTCAACCTGTGAAAAAATATGCCGGAAATGAATTACGTTATTTAAAAAAAGTTTTGAATGGTGAAGACGGTCCACATGGTTCATGGGTAACAAGTCTCGAGCAAGAATTTTTAAAAATTTTTCCTGGCAAATACGCTATTGCTATGAATTCTGGTACAGGCACCCTTCATTCAGCTTTGGAAGCTGTAGGTGTCGGCTACAAAGATGAAGTTATAACTCCAGCCTTAACAGTATTTATGGACACTAGTTCTATTTTGCATGCAAATGCTATTCCAGTCTATGTAGATATAGATCTTGAAACTTTTAATATATCTCCATCAGAAGTTGAGAAAGCAATAACAAAAAAAACAAAAGCAATAATTGCTGTTTCTCTATACGGCTTACCTCACAATATTTCTGAACTAGATAAAATTTCAAGAAAATATAATATACCAATTATTGAAGATCATGCTCAAACAATGCTTGCAAAATATAAAGGTAAAACTGTTAGCGTGTCAAAAGGTCTATCCAGCTGGAGTTTTGAGTCTACAAAACATTTAAGTTCTGGAGAAGGGGGAATTCTTGTAACGAACAATGCAAAATATGCTGAAATTGCAAGAAAAGTAGGAGGTCAAGGATATAAGAATCTAACTCCTTCTGGTGGAATGATAAAATTTGGTAAATCCGAAAATGTTCAAAATCCACAATACAAAAGACATGATACTTTAGGTTGGAATTACAGAATGAATGAATTTACTGCAGCAGTTGCATTAGCACAGTTGGAACAATTGGATGAAAAAGTAATAAAACGAGTCAGTATTGCTAATAGATTGTTGGAAATAATTGGTAATTCTGAGATCTTGACTCCTCAAAAAATTCCTAAAAACTATACCCATTCTTACTATACGCTTGGTTGCTTATTAAATGACAAATTTAATTGGCAAGAATTTCGCTCAAAATTTATAGAGTATGGGGGAGAGGGTTTTTATTCCGCGTGGTCTGTACCGTTCAACGAACCTGCCTATGGTGAAATTACTTTTAAAAATAGATTTGCAAAGGATTTTATAAAAAGTATGAAAAATCAAAAAGGATTTAAAAATGCTGAATATCTTCAAAACCACTTAGTACAATTCAAAACTAATTTTTTAGTTAAAAAAGATATTTTACTACAAGAAAGAGCCTTGAAAAAAACACTACATTATTTTAGCCGGAAGTAATTAGTTACTTAACCATGGACAAATTAAAAAATATTTTGAGTCATAAGTCAGTAGCTGTTATTGGTCCGGCACCAAATCTAGAAAATAAAAATCTTGGTAACTATATTGACAGTTTTGATATTGTAATAAGAATAAATGAATTTGTTTCTGAAGAATTATCTTCAGATTACGGATCTAGAACTGATGTTCTCTTTTTAAATCTAAACAATCACTCTATCGAACTTAATAAAAAAATGTTTAAGCAAAAAAAAACTTCAGCAGATAATATAAAACTAATTGTATGCCCTAGGAATTCACTACATGTGTCTCCCTTTCATGAAAACAATTTTGTAAAAGAAGAAAACATTTTCCAAAATTATAAACTCATTGGCACAGATACTGAATTATTTCATATTGGAGATAAAAAAAATAAATACTTGGAAGACCAAATAGGATGTCACCCCACTGTAGGAACATTAGCTTTAGCACTATTAAATGAAATAGATACTAAAAATATTTTTATAGCTGGTTTTTCAATGTATAAAACGAGACTTACGTACAACAAAGCTCTATATAATTTTCTTAAACCATTTGGTTTTAATAATAAAAATAAGAGAGGACATAATACTGATAAAGAAATTGCTTTTTTGCGTTCAATATTTTGTGAGAATGAAAATGTTAATGGAGATCCTTATTTTAAAACCATAATAAAAAATAAACTTGACAAAGGAATTATTTTTAAATTATCAATTTTTTACTATAGTTTTTTGATTAAATTTTTTAAAAAATATTAATAGGTATAAAAATCTTAGAAAAACTGTATATTTTGAGAATTATTATTTTTCTATTTCTAGTTTGTCATTATTAAAATTTTTAATTTTTATCAATTTTGAAAGAATCCAAAAATATCCTTTTATATTCTGAATATTATTTTTTAATTTACTAAATATGATTATTATATTTGCTACAAGATCTTTTTTTATATAAAAAGCATCTCCCCAAGGAACAGTTGATTGCCACCAAACAGTTTTGACTCTTATAAAATTGTAATTATCCAAATATTTATCAAGTTCTTTAACCAGTACACAATTTTTGTATAGTTCTTTTCTATTAACTTCTGTTTTGATATATTTTATTTCATTAAGATTATTAAACCCTTTTAAAACTTCTAACTCAAACCCTTGCACATCAATATTTAAATAATCTACATTTTGTATATTTAAATCATCAAATCTTTTTAATTCAATTTCTTCTGATCCTTCAAAAGTAACTTGTTTATGATATAAAAGATGTTCTTTAGGTTCTAATATTGAAGAGCTCATGTAATCATTATTGTTATTTGTGTATATAGTAATTTTTTTATTTTGATTTCCTAATGCAAAATTATAAAAGTATAAATTTTGTTTATTCCCAAATTTTTTTTTCAATAAATTAAATGGCACTTTTTGTGGCTCGAAACAGTGAATATTAGAGTCTGGAAAGCTATTAAGCATATCAGGCAATTCTTGTCCTTGATTTGCACCAATATAACAAATAACTCTTGGTTTAATACCATACTTTTCTATCAATTCGTTTGTTAAAATCATAGCGACCATTGGTAGAATTGAACTACCACCCTAAAAAAAACCATTTGATCTTAGATAATTATAACTAAATTAATTATGTTATTATTCACTGTCGAATTATATGAAAACTAATTAATTTAGGAAAGATGATAAATTTAATACCATGAAAGTTATAAAGAATTTTTCTGGAAATTATGATGAAGACCCGGTTAGGTTTTTAGATTTTGAGAATTATGCAAATAAATTTAATGAAGATGTGGAATTTTATTTTGGACACCCACCAAGCAATCTAATTTTTGAAAAAAATAAAAAATTTAAAATTTTATTTACACTTGAAGAGCAGTATTCGAATAATCCTAAATGGCACGATCCATTAAACATTCAACAGTATGAAGAGTATGTAGACATAATTTTTACAATAATTCCAACTTCTTTACATGAACTAAAGAAAAGAAAGTATGTTTTTTTTCCTTTTAATGAAAAGATGACACCTTTAATAAAAGAAAAACAACATGATGTTTGTTATACAGGTTTTACAAAAATGAGTTTTTTAAAAAACTGGTTTGAAGTTTTGCGAGAATATGATTTGGCATATGTGAGTTTTAAAGAAATAGTAGATTTAAGTATGATCATAAAAAATCCAAGAAAGTATCTACCAAAAAAAATCAATCCAGAAAAATATGATTATCCAAATAACCTTATTACTCATCCAAACTTAAGTTATAAACAAAAGTTAAACACAATTGCAGAAAGTAGAGTTTCTATTGCCCATAACCTACTTCATCACGGAACTCCACAATTAAAAAGTCGAATATTTGAATCAGCCTTCTGTAGGAGCTTGATTCTTGTTTACAAAGATTCATTCAACTTAATTAATGATTGGTTTGAGGAGAATAAACATTTTGTATTTTTTGAAAATAGTAATGATTTAAAAGAAAAATTAGATTATATCCTTAATAATTATTCGAAATTTGATGAAGTCCGAGAGGCTGCATTCCAACATGCAAAAAATAATTACACAGTAGAACAGTTTGTTAATAGATATTTAAAAGAATATAAAAAATAACTTTTTATTTTTATTTAAATGACATGCAGTATTCCTTGTAGGTTTTTTGTACAAAATTAGTTAATTTATATTTTCATTTGTGCTTTACAAGGATAAAATTTTATCCGTAAAGTATTGTCTTGAAATTTTGGATGCCTCTTTTTCAATATAAGACACACTATCAAATCTTTTTCTATGGTAATGGTTGAGTTGTGGATGAAGAACAATAGAACCTGTATTCTTTAACCATAAATATGAAAAAGCAACAGCATCCATAGAAACAACATCTCTTGAAAAACTTAAACCAGGCTTCATAGCATCAATAAACTGATTTTTATTCACTATGAAGTTACCACAATTAAGAACCCAATATATATGCTTATCTAAAACATATTTACTAATTATTTCTGGAGAACCTTCAACCTCGCCAGTTGTATCATAATTTAAAAACTCATTAATCGCTTTCTTTGTCTCATCTATATCAAAAATTTTTAACTCTTTTGAAAACCTAACAATATATTTTTTTTGTACTTTTGAAAAAAATTCTGCCATTTTCTTATATTTCCAAAATTGAATTATCTTTGCTGGGTAATATATGTACATTTGAGAATTATGGTTATCAATTATATTTGAAATAGCATTATCAATTTTTGGAAAAGGAACATTGTCCGAATCGATCTGATAAACCCAATCATTTTTTGATGATTTTATAAGATTATATTTGTTTTTAAATGCTCCATTATTTTTAGAATTTTCTAAAAGCCTAATATTAAAACCAAAATGATTATTTGATTCTTGGATGACTTTTTTTATTTTCTGTAATTCTTCTCTATCAGAAAAATCATCACCAATTAATATTTCATCAAGATAATTTGAAAATCTAAAACCATAGATACATTCTTTCAAATATTTACTCGAGTTATATGTAGGGATTGCAACAGTAAAGTTGTATTTATTTTTCATTTTAAAGTACTAAATATATTCTAATCAAGTTTCTAGCTAGAGGCAGAATCGAACTACTGATGACTTGTTTTCAGATATGTATAATTATAAATATGATGATTAAGAATCATAAAAAAAAATATACTTACTTTTATTTTCCAGGAATAATTGTCTGCATTTACTTTATTTTCACTTCAAGTGTCGTCAGCGATGGAGCAAGAATATACACATTGTCTGACGACATTATGATTTCAATGAGCTACGCAAAAACCTTTGTTAATTCTGGTGAATTAATTTGGTATGATGGTAGCTCAAGAGTTCAAGGGTTTACAAACTTTTTGTACACTATATTTCTTTCGTTTATTCACTTATTTAAATTTGACCTACCAATAAATTCTTTAATTGTTTCACTAGTTAATTTCATTTTTATATTAATAATTTCATCAAAAGTTACTTCACTTTCACTTTTATTTAGTAACGGAAATGAAAAAATTTCATATTTCTTAGGAGGGTTAATTCCGTTTCAATATCCATTGCTTTTTTGGTCTTTAAGGGGTTATGAGGTTGGGTTAATAAGCTTACTTCTTATATTAATAGTTGAGCAGATTGTTAAATTTGATCCAAGTTTTGAGAGAAGCGATCATTCAAAAATTTTAAAAATATATATCCTTCTTTCTATTGGGATTTTGATTCGTATTGATTTTATCGTAATTTTATTTGGAGTAAGCAGCTATTTTTTAATATTTAGAATTAGCAACCTTTTAGAATTTTTTCGTTTTTCACTATATAACTTCTCAGTAGGGCTTATTATATTTTTACTATTTTTATTTCAGTACTTTTACTATGGTGACTTTCTTCCAAACACTTACTATCTAAAAACAGGCGGTTTTGCACTTATAGAGAAATTACCAAGAGGAGTACTAAGTTCATTTAAAGTTTTACCACTATTAGCTTTTTTATTCCATTTGTGTATTAGTAAATTTCCAAAAAAAGATGCTTTAAAAGTTATATTCCCAATATTTTCAGTAAGTTTCTATATTGTGCTTTATAACATTTATATTGGTGGGGATGCATGGGAAGTATACGGATTTGCAAATAGATTTATAACACCAATTATTCCTTTAATTTTTGCATCTATACCGATTTTTATTCCCTCAGAAATGTTAAGAAAAAATAAACCGGTAAACCTAATTTTACTTCTGTTGCTATCAAGCAGTGTTTTTTTAATACAATTAAATGTAAACCAGCTTTTAGGATTTGAATCTTTAGATTTTAAAGTACACGATCACGAAATTATTTATTTTTTTACATTAACTATCTTTTTAATTTTATTGAAAACAAGTAATAGCCATCACTATGTATTGGCAATATTATTCACACTATTTTTGAGCTCCTCTCATTTTGAGTACATGTTTAAAGAAGAGGTTCAAATTACAAGTACAGATCATTTAAATTTTGTTATCAGTAACAAAATAAACTCAATATCTAAACCTGAAGCTACTGTTGGAGTATTTTGGGCTGGAAATTTATCTTACTATATTGACAGGCCGACTATTGACTTTTTAGGAAAATCAGACAGATTTATAGCCAAAGGACCTCCGGTAAGAGAGAAAGTCGAAAGTAAGTATAATTTCAGTGATTTTTTCCCAGGCCATAATAAATGGAATTTTGAGTATTCTATTGGTGAGTTAAAGCCCGATATAATTATTAGGCCATCAGAAGATACTCAATTTTTAAAACAGATTGAATCTAATAATTATGAAAAATATTGTTTAAAAATTATATCAAAAACGGGAGCAAAAGAATTCCCTATTTTTATTTTAAACAATTCTCTAAATGTTAAATTTGATAAAGTTATTAACTGTAGTGTATAAAGACTAGTGGCCAGAGGCAGAATCGAACTGCCGACCCCTTGTTTTTCAGGTAAGGGCAAACCATTTGACCTTTCTTCATTATAACTAATTTAAGTTGATTTTACGCTCGTTGCTAACAGGCTCTAGGTCGCAGTGAG
>Ga0075476_10000920_pt1 | contig 13492 bp, 25 predicted proteins | sample DEB08_DNA_5_FD_76339 | JGI IMG/M metagenome (GOLD analysis project Ga0075476, IMG submission 76339) | Aqueous microbial communities from the Delaware River and Bay under freshwater to marine salinity gradient to study organic matter... | ecosystem: Environmental > Aquatic > Marine > Coastal ...
CTTAATCTTTATCCTGAGTGGTTGCCTTAACCCTTTGTCACTGCTTGGTGGTGGGGGTGGCCCTAACGTAGCTGCCAATGTTCAAGCAGGTAAAGAAAACAACCAATCCGTAATTGACAATAGTGCCGATGTTAGTGGTGAGAACGTAAACATTGACAACTCCCAAGTCTCTTCTTCTGGTAAAGTAGAGTCTATCAAAATCCTCAACCAAGACATTCCGATGTGGGTAATCGTTTTGCTGGTTCTTGGGTGGATGCTTCCTTCCCCTGCCGAAATCTGGAGGGGCTTCCTAAAAACAATAACACTGGGGCGTTACCGTGGATAAGAACGAATCTTGGCACCTGTCTAAATCTGTACCTTTGACTTTGATCTTTGCTATTGTTGGTCAGACGTTTGCTCTAGTGTGGTATGTATCCTCACTGAATAGCAATGTTGAGACAAACATGAAGGACATAGCTCGTCATGAAATACGTCTAGAGAAACTGGAAGAGACAACCAAAGAGTTGTCAATCCTTAATGCACGTATTGATGAGAACATTAAAGCTATTAGAGAGATGATGGAGGATGGTCGTGGCCAGTAAGAAAGATCCAAGGCTAGAACGTGCTGGTGTTGAAGGTTTTAACAAACCAAAACGAACACCAAACCATCCGACTAAATCTCATGTTGTTGTTGCCAAAGAGGGTGACAAGATCAAGACTATTCGGTTTGGCCAACAGGGTGTCACAGGCGATAAGAAGCCTACTGCACGTCAGAAAGCATTTAAGGCTCGTCATGCAGAGAACATCAAGAAGGGTAAGATGAGTGCAGCCTACTGGGCTGACAAAGTAAAATGGTAGATCCACTCACAGCCTTATCTCTGGCTGCTTCTGCCGTAAGTCAGATCAAACAACTGACACAAGCTGGTCAAGATTGTTATTCTGCTTTGAGTAAGTTTGCTGGTGCTGTTAGTGACATCAACTATGCTGCAGAGAAAGCCAAGAACCCTAGCATATGGAAGTCTCTGACTGGCAGTGCAGAGGCAGAGGCTATTGAGATATTTGCTGCTCAAAAGAAAATAGAGCAGATGAAGAGGGATGTCGAAACCCTCATAAGCTATACTTACGGACAAAAAGGCTTAGAGCAATACAAAGATACACTACGTAAAGTTAGAGAACAACGCAAGAAAACTGAATACCGTAGACAAGAGGTCAAGGATGCCGTGATAACATGGACAATAGGAATCCTCTTGGTATCTTCTGCTGTGGCTCTCTTTGCTTTTGCTGTATACTTAATAGGTGTCAATCAAAACAAATGGTGAGGTGCTAGACATGCCGTTGAAAAAAGGCTACAGTAAGAAGACTGTCAGTGAGAATATCCGCACGGAAATGAAGGCTGGTAAACCACAGAAGCAGGCCGTGGCTATTGCTCTTGACGTAGCACGTAAGGCTAAACAGAAGAAGAAGAAGAAATGAAAATTTAATAAGGCCCCTTGGTAATTAAACCTTGGGGCCTTTTACTTTGTTAGACGTTTTCTTTCCATTGGTAGCAGACGTAATCCTTAACGAACAGTCCTTGGCTTTCTACCTGCATGATGCCACCTTGTAAGGTATAGACACATAGCTTCTCTTCGTTAAACAAAGCTGGATACATAAAGGTCTTACACTCGGTAAAGCTAGAGTTACAAGCTAAGATTAGTGCAGTAAACATTTTGTCATTCTCCTTGTCCTTCTGCATGTTCAATCAAGAAGTCAATGTAATGACGAGCCTTACGCAAATCTTGGACACCATTCTTGTATCGCCAACGTGTGACATACTTGATTATATTACCCTCACAAAAGTCCAACTCATTAGCTAGGATGTAATCAATTGGTTGGATCTCTTGACTGGTGTAGTGGTCACCACCAACTTGATATTCGGTAGAGTATTTCATATCTTCTCCTTATAGAAAACCTTGACCCACTGTGCGCAGATATCAGAACGAACAATATCTTCTAAGCCAAACTCAATGATGGGGACAGGCAGCATGTGTTTCTTTGCGAGGTGAATAACCTTTGACAGACCATCTGCTTCCTTTAGGTCTGACTGTTGGATATCACCATTCAGAACGATGGTAGATCCTTCGCCCACCCTTGTCAAGAGCATCTTCAATTCGTGGGTGGTGATGTTCTGAGATTCGTCAACGATGATGAAAGCATCCTCAAAGCTACGACCACGCATAAGGGCCAAGGGTGCCATCTCAATGTTACCGTTCTTGATTCCTGTTTCTACTGCACCCTTACCCAAGTGCTTCTGTAGAACATCAAGAACAGGCAGTGCCCAAGGGTAAGTCTTCTCTTCGAGTGTGCCAGGCAGGTAGCCAATGTCTTTACCTACGGCAACGTGAGGTCTTGTGATGACGATTTTATCAATTTCTTTCGTCGTGTAGAGGTCGGCAGCATAAGTAGCAGTAACATACGTCTTACCAGTGCCCGCAGGCCCGAGGATAAAGACTTGAGAATTTTCTTTAAGAGCATCTATCAGTGCCTTCTGGTTATCTGTTCGTGGTGTTAAACCTGACGTGGCCTTCTTGTCAGCACCTTTGTAGTTAGTCTTGCGGCGTGTCCGTCGGGGTTTGTCTGGGAAATCATCCATCACAATACAATCAATTGAGCCTCAGTGTAGGGAATGTGGAAGAACTTTTCGCCTCGACGAATGTTTCTGCCGTATGCCTCTCTGAGGTTTTCTTGTTTCAAGAGTGTGTCCTTAATCCGCCAAGCAGATGACAGGTCACGGTTAAAAACGTAGAAATTTAAAACACCATTAACACCTTCATATTTGTCCAAGAGCCGTTGCTTTCTCTCAGGGATACGAATGTCTGCCCAGTGTGTAGGCCAGTCACCATCCCATGCTACCTTTACCTCAGCTTCATTGAAGTATGTGTAGCCATGTTTCTGTGACACAACGTCAGCAAAGTAGTCTTCACTCTGGCTGACAATAACGTGGCCCTTCTTTGTCAGATGATTGACAAGGGCCTCACGGGCAGGGGCATCGTAGGCTTGATAGAGTGCACGATTAAAACTCTTTCGGACTGGTTTCAATGAAGTGTTCCTTCAGTTCTGTGTAACCACCAATAAGCGTACCGTCAGGCTTAAAGATTTGTGGTACTGTTGTCAACCCAGACATCTTTAACAGAGTGAGAACCCACTTGCTGCTACCGGATTGCACATTGTATTCGACGTAAGGGATACCAGCACCCTTCATCATAGCTTTAGCTGTGTCACAAAAGTTGCACTGATCTCTGGTGACTATGACCCACATTAGCCCTGTCCTCGTGTTGGTTTGTATGAACGTTTCTTGCTCTTGTTCATCGAGCTACGTTTGATACGAGAAGGTTTAGCACCTTGTGAAGTTTTCTTGGGTCGTGGTTCAGGCTTCCAGACCGAGCCATAAATCTTTGCCATAGTGTCTCCTGTTTTTTTGGTGAGCAGTTTATAAAGTCTTGGCTATCCAAGCTGCAAACATTTTTAACTCTTCGACAGACATGGAGTTTTTACACGCATTGGCCTTCATGCTCATAACAACCACATTATCTAAGCTATAGCCTTTAGTATTATCAACCCTGTCTATACTAGGTGAGTTCCACCTACTGCCTCCGTAAACCAAGGGGAACCCAAAAACCGGACACTCCTTTGTCTCATGAAGCAGTTTTACTAAGTCTTCAACACTTAACTCAAAAGGTATCCCTCTCCTCTTAGCTCCATTCCTTAAGGAGCAAATCTGCCTGTGTACGGCAGAACTCCTACCGGGGGAGTGCTCCTTACAATACTTGCGATCAGCTTTATTACTACATCCAGTAATAACACAGTTTTTCATATCGACCCTCTATTAAAAGGCAGTTTTACTTCTTACCTAGGAAGGTCGCAGTTTACCGTCATACTCAGGACACGGTGTTACAGCCCTAGCAGTGGGTTGACAACTGTTTCCAAGATGCCAAGTACCGCAAAGAATGCCGTAAATAATTCAATACCAGTCATGTTAGTCTCCTTTAGGTTAGGTCTACGATCTCACAAGAGTCACCAGAGCAAGCGAATGTCTGGCTCGACTTAGTGGTATCCTCTTTCTCATACTCCGAAAGCTTTGCCCAGTCAATAGCCTTCGGCATCAGATCTAGAAGTTCTTCATACTCAGACTTGCCTACCTCTTGGTAGGGTGCCTGCTGATAGGTGTGCTCGTTATAGGGTAGGAAAGAAACACCAGACATTTCGTCAAAGTGTTCATAGACAAATGCACCTACCTCGAACCACTCATTCTTCTTCACGTTGATGGTGACAGACGGTTTGTGCTCACACCAGAAACGTTGATACGCAAGCCACATCTTTAGCTGGTCAATGGCTGACAGATCTTCCGTAACAACAGCACCATCAGGTGACTTGATAGGGAAAGAGAACACAGTGGTCTGCTCTGGCTTGAACACATCAGGCTCACTCGGAATGCCTTGATCCTTCATGAATTGTGTCAAGGGATCTTTGTTGTCACCCCGTACTGTACGAATATAGTAAGGGCTATGCCGAGCATGGATACCAGAAGCAGAGTCAACAAGCTGCGATACAGTACCTGAAGGTTTAACACACGTAATAGCAGCACTAACAGGAATCCCAAGGCGATCAGCCCATTCAGCATTTGTTGCAACAGCGACATTACGTAGATGCTCCAGGGTTTTCTCCAAGCCTGCATTGGCAGTGGTCATCAAAGGATTGTCCATGATGCCTGTCAGTGACACACCAAGCAGTCGTTCCTCTTCGGTGTTCTTCTGCCACACCTTCCGCAGATACGGGAACTTGGTGTAGGTGGACTGGATAGTACCCAGAATTGTTGCCAGACGGACCTTCCGTTCCAGAGTTTCGATAGTATCTGTAGCACGAACAACAACCTCTGTCAGGTTACAGAACTGATAGGGACGCAGGATGATCTCACTGCATGGGTTAGTGCCAAACTCCCAGTTAGGATCACGACGACCATTCTTCTCTGCTTGTTTCTTGGAAGCTTGACGGTTGAAGATACCACGTTCACCAGAACCAGACTCAACCAAAGCCATCCACTCACGCATGAAGCTGAGTGCATCAGGCTTCTCAGTGTATGACACAGAGTTGTTGGCCAAGGCACGTTGCGGATCGTTCTCCCACCATGCCCCACTCTTAGCATGACGCATACGGTCATCACTCAGGTTCGATAGGCTGATCATAGCACTGCGTCTGACACCACCAACAACGACAACCTCGCCGATCTTACACATCAGGTCATGGCACTCAATGCTGCTAAGCTTACGGCCCTGTGCAGCCTTGAATGTTTTGACAAAGAAGCTGAACAGGTCTACCAGAGGGGCAGGACCAGAGGCACGACCACCAAAGGTCTTCAAACGTGCGCCAGCAGGACGTACCTTAGACACATCCCACTTCGGGATCTCACCACTATAGAGGAGTGCAATCACTTGACGCAGAGCCTTAGCCCAGCCTTCCTTGCTGTCCTTTACTACGATGGTAGTCTCACTGTCGAAGAGTTGTGGCACCTCTGGGAGCTTCGAGATGAACTGACGTTCAACACTGAAACCAACACCAGTACCACAGAGCAAGATGAACATAGCCTCATCGAAGGACTTCGGGTCATCTACGGGTAGGTAGCTGCAGTTGTAGCCTGCCGTGTTGTCTCGTTCCAAGGCAGGGCCTGCAGTCATCATAGCCCGCATCGAAGGCATGATCTCTAGGCTCAGGATAGCCTCTTCAATCTCGTCCAACCAGAATTCGTCATGGGTCTTAGGTACTACTACGTTAGCCATGTAACGGTATACAGTTTCTTTCCAAGTCTCACGACGACCCTCGTCTTCCAGCCACCGAGCATAACGGCTGGTGTGAATGAAAGCTTGATAGTCAGTTGGCAGATAGTTGTTCATCCTCGTCCTCGCATTGTTTTATCTTCTTCGAGCCAGATCAGTCGGTCAATATCACCACGGGTAATGCCGATATCTTTTAGCTGGTCATCTGTCAGGGTGTTGAGTTGTTTTATAGCTTTACGGTGTGCCCGCCAAGTACATAGGTACTTCCAATAACGTTTAAACCAACTCATCGTTCATCACCACTTCCACCAATCTTACCACGAGCAGCACGGCTGTAAAGTTTCTCTAGGTTCTGCATTGCAAGATCGTTAAGGTCTACGTTCAGGTCACGAGCAAGAGCAGCTACATACCAGAGAACATCACCAAGCTCTGCAGCAACACCTTCACGGTCAAAGTTGTTGTCCCTGATCATCTTCTTTACTTTGTTGGCTACCTCACCAGCTTCACCAGCAAGGCCCAGCGCAGGGTAAAGAACCTGATGGGCTGACGAATAGATAGCTGTCTTTGCTGCCATCTTCTGGTATTCGTTCAAGCTCATGGGCTTAAACTTGTATACCTCATCGTAGTATTCCCAAGCTTCTAAGTCGAATTCGTTAATCATTCCTCGGCTTCCTTCCACCATCGTTGTTCTGCGTCCAAGTTAAAGTAATCATCTAACTGAATCAATCCCTCATCCAATAGAAAAGCCACTACGACACTCTCACAAATGTCGTTCTGCTCAAGCAATAGAGCAAGGCCATAATTTTCTACGAGGGCTGCAATTTTACTTTCTAAATCAAACATTGTCAATATGCCTTAGTGATACGTAACATTACCGTGAATCTCAAGAGGACCAGGGGCTTCATTTAAAGACTTGATGACAAAGTATGCATCATCAAATGTTTCAAACTCTACCTCAATCTCACAGACTTCGTTGTCAACTTCTGCGAGGAACACTGCAAACCATTCCCCTGTGTCAACATCTTCGTAAGGCCCGTCGAGGTGCTTGTGGATTGTCATCATTTCTTTTTCTCCCTGATCCATTCTGTTGGGATTATTTCCTGTGCATACAGGAAGCCATGTTTGTCACACCAATCAGCATAGGATGTCTTAGATCCCTTCCTGATCTTAGCATTAGGATTGCTGAAAACAAATCGAATGTCAAGATCAGGATACTGCTCTTTGATGAGTAGATGTTTCTTTCTATCTGACGGAAGAAACCTACCCTTTGTCTCAATGAAGATACCATTTGGTAACTGAAAGTCAGGGGTGTAGTGTCTGACTTCTGACACAGCATACGGTATCCTCACCTCTTCATACTTGAATGATACCTTACGTAACTTTAGCCAAGCTGCTGTTCGTTTTTCTAAGCCTGAACGGAAACGCATTTGGGCGGCTCCCACAGTTGGTCTTCATACCGACGCAGCCAGAGCAGCCTTGCGTTCTCTATGACACGATCTTCTTCCCCACCGTAGGCACGAAGACAGGCCTCGTATAAGTCCTGTTCGGTTTCACAATCACCAAGAAGAACAGAAGCTTTAGCAGGACCAATACCGTATAAGCCTACGATGTTGTCTGCTCGGTCACCAGTAAGGATTTGCGTATAGAAGAACTTCAAACCCTCGAACTCTGTCATGGTTTTGAATTCACGCTTATTCGGATTGTAATGTGTACAAGGAATCTGCAACATGTCCTTGTCGATTGACACAACGATAGCATCAGACCCGTAGGCTGTAGCCCAGATGCCAATCAGATCGTCAGCCTCTTCACCCTTTGACACAATGGCAGACCAGTTGTCTTCCATGTGCTTACGTATTTCTTGTAGGTGTTGGGGTTTGTCTACGTCCTTACGGTTGCCTTTGTATTCGTGAGTGACAGCAATATCATAACGGAAGTTACCTTTACCTGTCAGGAATACTTGATAGTCCTCTTCGGTAGGCTCCCATAGAACTTCTTGTAGGGCCTGATCCAACAGATCGTCTACCTTGTCGATGGCATCATCAATGCTTTCGTCCTCACAGGAGAAGGCTGCTCGGTAGGCAAAAGGATCACCATCGATTAAAACCTGTTTCATTATTCATCTTTCTTTTTGTTTGCTTGCTCACGTTCTTTGGACCGTTGACGTTCTTGTTCGTTCATTTCTCTGATCTTCTCGGTGGGTGGTAGTGGTCCGTTATTCTCACCGTAGTAGCCATACTCATCAAAGTTAAATGCTGCAGATTTCTCACGGAACCAGTCATCATCTAGTGGGGTTCGACCTTCTGGTAGCTTAGCTTCTGGTTCTTCTTCCTCTGGCATCTGTGTCAAGATCCAGTCATACACATCAGCAATGTCTACCTTAGCTGCAGCACAGTGAAGGATAAACTTGATGCCTTCTTCTATCAGCATCGCCTGTGCATATCCATCCATGTGTAGCTGGTAGGTAGCACTACCATCCTCATGCTCTTGGACACTCTCTACTCCGATAACTCCAGGTCTATCACGCATTGTCCTTGTCCTCCTGTAAAATAGCACCAAAGTATTCTAGCAAACGTTTAGCTGCGTGTAGATCTGCGGTAAGCTCCGCATAATCTTCGGACATTGCTTCCGTAATCTTCGCACGTTTTTCTATGATAGTAATCTCTTCAGTCGTCCATTGAACCACCTGACGTAGCCTTACGATACATACACTGTCGATCAGGTCTAGGAAAGCATCGCCTTTGTTCTCCATCTCCTCGAAGATGTCAGTCCACATTTTGTTTGTGTACTCAAAGTTCATCACTTCTCTCCTTCCATCAAAGCAGCCCAACTCACAGGGAATAGGTCACTCATCTTCTCACTGATCTGTTCAGCTACAATACGTGACTCATACTGTGTGTCAGAGGCACAGCGTAGCTTACACATAGCAGCAAAGGCATCAAGGCTACCACTCCAGTACCACTCAGTCATGGCAGACTGTGGCAGTACCATACGTGCTTGCTCAGGTGCTACACCATAACTCAACAAGTATTCGTAGTCTCGCAGGGTGGCTTTGCACATAGCCTTTACTAGCCCTGTCGATAGTTCAACAGTACCTTCAGATCCCTGCTTCTTATCAGCACTACGGCCACGCCACTGGTCAGGTACATAGAACTCAGGGTCATCATCTACGTAGCGACGACTGATCTCATTCCACCGTAGGAACTTATGCTTCACTAGCTGACGTGCCACAAAGATAGGTGCCTTGACATGGAAGGATGCAAAGGCATGGCCGAAGGGTGACAGGTGCTTGTGCTTGGCTAAGTAATGGATCAGCCTGGTGTCACGTTCATTAACAACAGGCATATCCCCACACCAGTCAGCCATTTCTACCCATCTTTTCTCTTCGCAGTGGGATTTCTTACCAAAAGATACCCGTGCTGCATTAACTACAGACAGGTCACTGCCCATGTGGTCGATGTATGTTGCTTGGATCATGTTATCCCCTACCTGTGAGTAGGCACCCCCAAGCACGCCCTAGCGGGCTGTCGAAGGGATGCCCAGAAAGATTATTACCAGCGGTCTTCTGCAGTAGCCATCTCTTCGAATGGCACATGCTCAATGACACCGATCTTCTCAAGCCGGACAGAGGCGGTAGATCCTTCACCGTAGATCGAAATCTTTACCTTTGCTTTGGTGCCATTACCAAGTGCACCATCCTCTACGAAGTCCCACTTCTTGTTGGTTGTGCCGTGAGTTACACCAGGTGCACCACCGAAGTCTTCGATACCCGAGGGGTGCACATTGGGGCGCTTGAGTTTCATACCTGCACGACCACCAGCAACATCGAAGGGCTTGATCATCTTGTTGCCCATCGACACCTCGGGGAAGCCCAAGGCTACCATACGGTTTACCTCGTCGCTGTCCTTCGGGACAAACACAACATTGAATTGACCATTGGTTTTCTCGTGGAATTCCGAGTCATCCATGTTGTCTTCGAACACACGAGCATAGAACAGTTCGCCTTCGAATACACCGTATTTAGTTTGTTTCTTCTGAGCCATGTCATTCTCCTTTGCTGGCTGAGTTATCTAGGATAGCTGTGATAAGTTGAAGTGTCAACACAAAAATCACAGGGCTTATTGCAAATAGGATGGGGCCAATCAATGGGTATCCTTCCAGTTCTTACCGATGTCTGTTGACCCAGCTAATGGGCAGAGCATACAGAATTTTACCCCTGTGTCAACAATTGATTGACGTTGGATATCACCAAGACGTTCTGCTGTGCTGTAGTCACCAGCTACTTCTGTCTGCCACTCATCGTGTGGCCATGTGACAAGCTTAAAGTCAAAGCCTTGTTCCTTTGCTTGTCGTGTCCACTGCAGGGCTGCATGTTTCATGATGACAGACTCACCGTTCTGCAGCATACCTGCCAGTGTCTTGTGCTCAGAGGGAACCTTGACCTTACGTCCATCAAGACCACGGAACCAACCACGTTTGGCAACATAAGGGATGATCTTCTTCTTTAGCTCTGACAAACCTTGGATGGACTCCATGAAGTTGTCAACAGCTTGGCCTGCCTCACGAGTATTCACCTTGAGTATCTGTGCAATCTTTGCATTACCAGCACCAAGAAGGAATGCATAGATGAAAGTCTTGGCCATGTCTCTGGTGATGTGTGACATACCGAGTGCCTTGCGGTTTAGGTTATGGATATCCGTTTCGTCTTCCTTCTTACCTGACACAATAGCATGGACATACTCCTCGGACTGCATCAGGTGGGCCAGCACACGTAGCTGGATGCCTTCTGCGTCTGTGCCTACCAGCCAGCTACCCTCAGGAACACACCACAGTGCACGAAAGTCACCGTCATACCGAGCCTTAACCTCTTCGACAGCAGTCTTTGGTGTGCCATGGAAGGCCGAGGGAATGTTTGCTTGGTTAGGGGCAGAGTGTGCCATACGTCCTGTCCATGCACCGATGTGTGTGAACCTGCCATGGATACGGCTGTCAGCACCAACATGACCAAGCCATTCTTCTAGGCTAGACCTACGTCCTTCGATGGTCAGCCACTCGGCCAAACGTTTGGCACCAGCAGGTGCACTATCGGGAAGGGTGTTAAGGTTAGCCTCACTCATGGTCCAGCCGTATTTGGCAAACTTAACGCCACGATCCTCTTGATTGTTCTCTTTCATACTCGATGTGTCCTTTTGTCTTTTCGTATGGCTCCCAGCCTGCTTCCCACATGCGTTCGATACGCTGCTTGGGTGAGCCAGGGTTGAATTCTACCCAGTCATAACACACTAGCTCAGGGGGTTGAACAGACCAGTCAACCTTTGTCTGATAGTATTTGTCTCTTGCCTTTGTCACCGTAGAGAAATCACTACCATCCTTTTTCTTACGGTAGATAACACGATGCACCTCTTCCAGCTTCGGTGGGAAGTCCTCTTGGAAGCCAGCTTCTAGCTGTGCCATGCGGTCCTTGATCTCGGTCAGAAGTTCTTTTGCTTTCTGGTGGTCAAAGTAGAAACCATTGGCTGTCATCTCTTCACACAGGATCTGAATGTCATGCTCACACCGTAGTGCATCTTGCCACTCCGGGTCAGTGATTACTGCTTTCAACCTACGGTAAAGCTTAACGGTAACCGTAACGTCCTGATGACAGTAGACAATCATCTCTTGGGTGAGTGCAGAGAAATCCTTGAACCCAATCTTGTGGTCACCAAGCCTACGTCCCCAAGCATCAAGGCTGTGTCCTTTGCCATCCAATGTGTAGTCTACGAGGCGTGACACAACCAAGGTATCTATGACAGACTGAGGGTTGATCAGGTCGGGCTGGACAAGACGGTTGATAACCGCAACATCGAACCCAAGACCGTTATGAAAAACAAAATTGTCAATGCCTTTGACATACTCAATGAACCGTTCCTTCTGTTGTTGGTCCGAGTCAACATTGGTAAACTCTTGTTTGTTACCAGTGTCTACATCCTCGGTGCAGATGACCCATATGCGGGTGGCATTCAGGTCATCCGTTTCGATATCCATTGCGACAGTTGTCATTCGTCTTCCTCATCATCCCCAAACAGCCCAGCCCATAGGAACATCACCACAGTGAAGGGCCAGACCAGGCTGTGCAGTATGGTCCTCTTAAAGTTTATCTCATCGTAGCGATCCAGCAGATGGAAGACTGTAAGGATGTGTATGTAGTGCAGGTATATACCCAAGAAGTAAATGGTGGCGGCAGTGAAGGCCATCCAATCAAATGAAAGCATACTTTTCCTCCAAGGTAAAAGTCTCTGTGTTGAATTTTAGTTGACCAGCATACCCTGTAGGACCAACCGGACGGTTCTTTGTGACAAGAAGTTTGGTTGTGTTCCTTTCATCTGCATCTTCTGCCATCTTGTTACGCTGCAGATCTACCACAACGGATGCCCGTTGCTCAATCATGCGGCAATACTTTACCTGACCATCGTCATTCGTATGGCCAATCGTTATAATACCAACACCAAGTTCAGCAGCCAGCTTAGACAGGCGAACAGCTAGGTCAGCAAGGAATTGTTCTTTGCTTTCTTCTGCACCCATGTTGGCAGCGATGTCTTGGATAGGCTCGAAGAACACGTAGTTCACATCGCAAGCCTGTGACAGATACCGGATGTGTGTAAGCAGATCAAGGGGATCATCCTCATCATTCAAAAAGAATTGGAACAGGCGTTCATCTTTGGTCAGCTCACGGATACCATCCTTTACCTTTTCGTCTAGCTGTTTTTGTTCGATCAAGTCCTTACGTGTTACATTATCACCTATTTCATATGACACCAGACCCAAGAGTGACCGAAGCTTTGTCTCTTCCATGTGCCATGTTGCGATCTTGATATCAGGGTAGTTCTTCAAGATACGATACTCTAGATACCGCATGAATTCTGTCTTGCCAATGCCTGTCTGTGCTTTGAACAGGGTGAAGTGACCCTGCATCAGGCCGAGACACATGTCATCGAAGTCAGAGATGCCTGTCTCTACGTAGACGTGGTTCTCTGAACGATCATACAGCTTCATGAATTGGTCAGAGGTGTTGATGATGTTGTCTGGTGTATACTTACGGGCATTCATCCACGCATTGTAATACTCGGACTTGGCACCCTCGGTCAGGAATTCATTGGCGTCTTTGTATTTGTCATGCTGCACACGGTAGACCTTGTTCGGAAACAGGTTGGCAATCCGTTGGGCAACAGCATTACCCTGATCATCATGTTCGATTGACAGAATGATCTTGTCAAAAGACCGCAGCCATTCCGTGACGTTAGTCCAGAGGCGCTTCGATGGGGTGGCTGAGGGCAGGCTGACAAAGGCAGAGGGAAACTTCTGGCTGTTGCACATCTGGTAAGCAGACATGGCGTCAAGCTCACCCTCTGTGATAGTGACGATCTTACCAGATCCTGCATTCCACAGGTTCATACCGAATAGCTCATCAGAGTGTAGGTTCATCGCACGGAATTGCTTGGGGAAGAACCTGGTTTTGATACCACCTGATGGATACACGTAGTCCTGCTTGACAGGAATGCCTGACGAATCAAGGTAGGTCTTGCAGTTAAAGAACCGCATGGTTGCCTCAGAGATATCCCGATAGGTCATGAAGACACCATCTAGTTTCTCTTGCTGGACAGCCCTTAGCTGTGGTGTTGTGTTGTTTGTCATTTCCCAATCGTCCCTCTGTTGGGTGGGGTATTCAG
>Ga0075476_10000922_pt1 | contig 13481 bp, 17 predicted proteins | sample DEB08_DNA_5_FD_76339 | JGI IMG/M metagenome (GOLD analysis project Ga0075476, IMG submission 76339) | Aqueous microbial communities from the Delaware River and Bay under freshwater to marine salinity gradient to study organic matter... | ecosystem: Environmental > Aquatic > Marine > Coastal ...
GGCACCGTGTGTGAGGCAATCCGAAGACTAAAGCCAGATTATTTTGCAAACGGTGGCGATAGAATGAAACACAACACACCTGAGCAGTCAGTTTGTGAAGAACTAGAGGTAGAAATGCTTTGGGGAGTTGGTGGAAATGAAAAGGCAAATTCAAGCTCTGATTTAGTGGAAAGAGTTAAGGCCAGCAGCAAGGTTTCAGATAGATAGCTCCTAATTACAAGGAGTCATGGATAAAGAGTATAAAATGAAGACACTTAAGCTTGACTTATCCTACAGACCAGTAGGAGTTATAGATTGCCTAGAAGCACTTATAATGTGTATTGTAGGTAAAGCTGTGGCTGTTGAGGAATATGAAGAAGAAATCACGTCTCCTTCTGTTTCGTTCAAGATTCCTTCAGTTATTGTCTTAAAGAGAGTGGTGAAATATATAAACAATTCTCTTCATGCAAATAGAACAAATATACTCTGGAGAGATAAAAATCAGTGTCAGTACTGTGGTAAGATACAAACACCAAAAGAACTAACTTTGGATCATGTGTTACCAAAATCTAGGGGTGGTGGTAACACATGGTCTAACTTGGTTGCTTGCTGTAAGAAGTGTAACCAAGATAAAAGAGATAGAACTCCCGAGGAGGCTGGCATGAACCTACTAAACACACCAAAAGCACCAAAATACTCTATTTTAAGAAATATTAAAGATGTCTGTCCAACTTGGAAAGTATATCTATGGTAACCGCTGTATCGTCGGTAATAACGGTAGGGGGCCGCCTGACCCAAACGACGGCGGGGGTTTACGGTTATCCCGGTTCTAGACAGGAAACCGTTTCACGGGAAGTGGCGCAGTCTGGTAGCGCATCTGGTTTGGGACCAGAGGGTCACAGGTTCGAATCCTGTCTTCCCGACCACATCAAAAAGCCTATACAAATTACTGTCAAAGCAGTATTATACCAACAGAACTAGTTAGTTCTAACCCCATGAGGATTTAATGGCCAAAAAGAATTATATTTTAGATACAAGTGTGTATCTTACAGATGCTGAGTCTCTTTTTAATCTCGGCAATCACGATATCTTCGTACCACTTAAGGTATTAGAAGAGGTCGATAAGCACAAGAAAAGACAAGATTCAGTAGGAATTAATGCTAGAAAGTTCATTCGTTTTCTTGATGAACTTAGAAGCAAGGGAAACCTCCAGAAAGGAGTTAGAATTGACAAAGGTAAGGGTATTTTAAAAGTATGCTCTTATAAAGACATTGAAGGAATGGTATTTCCTCCTGATTTAGATCTTAGAATTCCTGACCATGTAATCCTAGCTACTGCTTTGACTATCAGAAAGAACAGTCAGAGAAAGACAGCAATTATCTCTAGAGATATCAATATGAGAGTTATTGCTGACTCTATTGGCCTTGAATCAGAAGACTATGTAACAGAGAAAGTAGTTACGTCGTCTGACGAGCTTTACCCAGGGTTTGTTACACACCTTGTTGACGATCAAATCATTGATCAGTTCTATGAAGGTAGAGATATTAGAATCAGCGAAGAAGAAGTAAAAGAAGTATGGCACCCTAACCAGTACATTCTTCTTGTTAGTAACGCTAATGAAAAGAAGACTTGTATTGCTAGGTTTAGAACACACCATGAGCCAATTCAAAAGATTGCCAATAGTTCTATTCCTGACTGGAAGATCTCTTCTAGAAACAAGGAACAGGCTTTTGCCATTGACCTTCTTATGGATCCAGATGTAAAGGTTGTTTCTCTTGTCGGTCGTGCTGGTTCTGGTAAGACGCTTTGTGCCGTCGCCGCTGGTCTACAACAGACCGTAGGAATGCCCAGAAAGTCCTCTACAAACCTCTACGACCGCTTGATTGTCTCTAGACCTGTCCAGCCCCTAGGCAAAGATATCGGGTTCCTACCGGGCACTATGGAGGAGAAAATGCTACCTTGGTTAATGCCTATCCAAGACAACCTACAGTTTCTTCTCGGTGGTGATAAGAGGGCACTAGAAATGTATATTGAGAAAGGTAAGATTGAAATCGAAGCACTTACATATATTCGTGGTCGCTCAATTGCTAACGCCTTTATCATCATTGATGAGGCCCAGAACCTTACAGCCCACGAGATTAAGACTATTATGACCCGTGTTGGTGAAGGTACAAAGATTGTTCTTACTGGTGATATTGAGCAGATTGACAATGTGTATGTAAATGAGACTTCTAACGGTCTTGCTCACGCTGTAGAGAAGTTCAAAGAGTTCCATTTATCAGGACACGTTACCTTTAAGAAGGGAGAGCGGTCAGAAGTAGCGACACTAGCGTCGAAGGTTCTATGATCTTACAGATATTGATAGGGATCATTGCCGCTTCTTTCCTTGAATGGACAATACATAAGCATATTCTCCATGAATTAGGAAAGAAGAAGGTCTCTATCTTCTCTTTCCACTGGGGAGTTCATCATAGAAACGCTAGAAAAAATGATTTCTATGATAAAGGTGTATCTGGTAGAGAACTGGTAGGCATTCTTCTTATTTGTCTTCTGGCTTCTCCTATCTGCTTTATATTGCCTTTTACATATTATATAATGCTACTACATGCTATGATTTACTTGGTGATACACAATCTGGCCCATAGGTCACCAAGCTTGGCTAAGAAGTTTTTACCGTGGCATTACGATCATCATATGGGCAAAGATCAAAATCAAAATTGGTGTGTGGTCCATCCATTAGCCGATTATATTATGAAAACAAGGAAGAAATATGAATACAAATGAAAACCCAATGCTACACGTAGCAGTTAGAAAAGATACTCCTCTAAAAGAGATGATTGTCGATTATGTTGGCAATCGCTTCTCAACCCAAGAGGATGAAGGGACCTACTTCGTAACAGTACAAATGGTTGCTGAGACATTGGCCGAAGAGTTCCCAGAGTTTCTTATAGTAATGGCAGAAGAAAATTGGATCAGAGGTTATAGACAAGGATTAGATGATGCAGGATTACATTCTACAGAAGCAGAAACAACTGATGGAACAGCAGAGTAATTTTTATACACCTTCTGGAATTCATGTCTATTTTAAAGATCAATTAACTGATCACAGAGTAGATGTAGAAAGGGTTGTCAATAAGGTTGAAAATAGAATTCCTGAGCACCTTCTATCTAATGTGGAAATGATCATAATAGGACATTTTGATGAATTTGAAGAGAGAGGTATTAATGCTTTCTATAAAGATAGTGCCCTATACATTTCTCCCGACCAAGACGATAATGATGACCTTTATGATGATGTTATACACGAGATAGCACACTCTGTTGAAGAATCACATGGAGAATTTATTTATGGTGATGCTCGAATCAGAAACGAATTCTTAAGAAAAAGAGAACACTTGTATAATATTCTCTGGAAGATGGGCCACAAGGCTCATAAAGATATGTTTATGAACGTTGAGTTTGATCAAGAGTTCGATGAGTTTCTTTATAAAACAGTTGGTTATGATAAGCTTTCAACTTTTATAGCTGGTGTCTTTATCTCTCCTTATGCTGCCACAGATCTTAGAGAATACTTTGGAGTTGGGTTCACAGAATTCTATCTCGATAGTAACCACAACTTCTTTAAGAAAGTCTCACCAGAGTTGTACAACAAAATAAAATTGCTACAAGATCCAGAGAACCTTGACTGATTCTCTGAGCGTGCTATACTATGGGGTAAGGAGAAAATCATGCCCCATATTTCATATTCGGAGCTAAAAGACTGGGCCTTTTGTGCTTGGTTTCACAAACTGACTAGAGTAGATAAGGTTGACGAAGGATTCGTCGGCAACGAGTACACAGCATTTGGTAATGCTATTCACAATGTGTGTGAGAAGACTCTTCTAAAGGAAGAGCATGACCCTAAGCAGGTTTTTTTGGAGGACTTTGAGAGAATCGTAAGAAACATTCCTGACTTCATCCCAAACGATAAGATGGTGTCTGACATGAAGGGCCAGGGTATTGAGATACTTCCACATATCGAGCCTGCTCTCAACGACTATTTCAAAGATTTTGAGGTCCTAAATGCTGAGGAAGATCTGATGGTTCCAATTGATGGAACCGAGTACAATTTTAAAGGATTTATTGACGGTATCGTAAAAACTGCTGACGGAAAGATTCACATCTTTGACTGGAAAACTTGCTCATGGGGCTGGAATGCCAGAAAGAAAGCAGACGCTCTTGTTAATTATCAGTTAACTTTGTATAAGCATTTCTACTGTATCAAGCACGGAATTGATCCAAAGAATGTAGAAACACATTTTGCTCTTCTTAAGAGAACAGCAAAGACTAAGAAGGTAGAATTCTTTCGAATTACGAGTGGGCCAAAAAAAGTCCAAAATGCTCTTAAATTATTGAATACAGCCCTTTACAATATCACAAACAAGCGGTATATTAAGAATCGACTCTCATGTGATAAATGCATGTTTAAGGGTACAACACATTGCCCCTAAAAGGAAACTATGAAAAAGAAAAAGATTTTAACATTAAGTGACCACCCGCTATCTCCATCTGGTGTTGGTACACAAACAAAGTACTTCATCGAAGCTCTTCTAAAGACTGGTAGGTATGAGTTTGTGAGCTTGGGTGGTGCTATCAAGCATCAAGATTACACACCAGTAAAGATTGAGCCGTGGGGAGATTCTTGGAGAGTTTTCCCTGTTGATGGTTATGGTAATCCAGAAATGATTCGGTCAATCATCCAAAAAGAAAAGCCAGATGTTCTTTGGTTTATGACAGACCCAAGATTCTATGAATGGCTATGGGAGATTGAAAATGAGATTAGAGCTAATATTCCAATGGTTTACTATCATGTTTGGGATAACTTCCCGTCTCCTGTATTTAACGGAAGGTTTTATCGGTCAACTGATGAGGTGGTCTGTATCTCCAAGGTTACTCACCAAATTCTACAAGATGTGAGCCCTGAAGTTTCTTCTTGTTATCTACCTCATGCTGTTAATTCTGAAATCTTCAGGCCAGCAAAGACAGAGGAAGAGGAGGCTCAAGTACAAGGACTACGAAAGCAGATACTTGCTGCTTCTGGGCTTGAGAAGGATAACAGAAAGATCTTTTTCTGGAACAACAGAAATGCTCGTAGGAAGCAGAGCGGCACAATTATTTGGTGGTTCAAGGAATGGCTTGATAAGGTCGGTCACGATAAGGCCATGCTTTTGATGCACACTGATGCTAAAGACCCTCATGGTCAAGACTTGCCACATATCATTAATAAGCTCGGCCTTGAGAAGGGACAAGTCCTTCTGTCAACTAGCAAAGTCTCTCAACAGGAACTAGCTAATCTGTACAGGGTTGCTGATTTCACGGTCAACATCTCAGACGCTGAAGGATTTGGCCTAGCAACTCTAGAATCCCTCTCATGTGGAACTCCGATCATTGTCAATATGACAGGGGGTCTACAAGAACAGGTTACAGACGGTAAGAACTGGTTTGGCTTCGGTATTGAGCCAGCAGCTAAGTCAATTATTGGCTCTCTACAGGTTCCTTATATCTATGAGGACAGAATGTCTCAAAAAGACTTTGAGAAGACTTTGACATCAGCACTAAACATTAGAACAAAAACTTATAAAAAAATGGTGACATTAGGTAAAGTTCATGTTAAACAGAATTATAGCTTCGATGCTTTTGAGAAAAGCTGGATTGAGGTTATGGATAGAGTTGTGGAAGAACACGGCTCTTGGGAAACCAGGAAGAACTACAAACGATGGCACCTAAAGGAAATAGTATGAAGAAAAAGATTCTATTAAGAGGCCCACTATTGACTCGTAGTGGATATGGAGAGCAGGCAAGATTTGCCTTACGGTCTCTCCGAAGCAGAGAAGATCTATTTGATATCTATATTCAACCATTAAAGTGGGGCTCTACCTCATGGGTTCATGAAGATACAGAAGAGCGAGCCTGGATCGATCAAGCAATTGAAAAAACAATCCATCATATCCAGCAAGGTGGGCAGTTTGATATCTCTTTACAAGTTACTATCCCAAATGAGTTCCAGCGGATAGCGCCAGTCAATATTGGCTATACTGCTGGAATTGAGACCACAAAGGTGGCCCATGAATGGATTATGAAGTGTAACGAGATGGACAAGATTATCGTCGTTTCTAATCATTCTAAGGATGTATTCTTGAATACAGTTTATCAAGCGGTCAATCAAACAACCGGACAAGAAGTCCAGCTTAAGCTTGAGAAGCCAATTGAGGCTGTCAATTACCCAGTAAAGACCTTCGACTCTTTACCTGAGATAGAGATTAATGTTGACACAAGCTTTAATTTTTTAGCTGTAGCTCAGTTCGGTCCAAGAAAGAATCTTCCTAACACGATTAAGTGGTTTGTTGAAGAATTTAGAAATGACGATGTTGGTTTAATTGTTAAAGCCAATATTGCTAAGAATAGCCTCATGGATAGAGAGCACCTACAGGGCCAGCTAACTCAGATGTTGAGAAGTCTTGGCGAACGACGCTGTAAGGTTTATCTTCTTCATGGTGATATGACAGATGAAGAAATTCATGCCCTCTACAAACATCCTAAAGTGAACGCTTTCCTTGCCCTACCCCATGGTGAGGGTTTCGGTCTGCCAATCTTTGAGGCGGCTTACAGCGGCCTTCCTGTGGTTGCTACAGGTTGGTCAGGGCAGCTTGATTTCCTTGTAGACGAAGAAGGTAGAAGCCGGTTCTATAATGTAGCTTTTGATCTACAACCAGTACAAAAAGAGGTTGTTTGGAAGGGAGTTTTGATTGAAGAGTCAATGTGGGCCTATCCAAGAGAGACATCTGCCAAAGAGCAAATGAGGCTTTGTTATGATAATGTGAACTCTGGAACAGTTATTTGGAATAATGGCAATCTTATAGAGAGATTCTCTGCTGATGAGATGTATGAGAAGTTTGTTGATTGTTTGTCGGTACAAAAAGAACAGATTTTTTTAATGGAATAAAAAGGTGAAAGTTTTATTTATCAGTACACCTCGTGCTCCTACTTTGAACGTAGGATCGAATGGGCTTGGCAGACATGTATATGATTTTATTTCTAAATTTGTTGAAAATGGAGATAATGTTTCGGTAATTGCTCACCCAAATTCTAAATTTGAGTGGGATAACATTAAGAAATACGGTTTTCATGATGAACATGCTTCTGTTTTTTCAATTTTAGAATTTATGAAGAAAGAAAAATTTGATGTAATAATTGATAATACTCATCATAAAAGACTCTCTACGATTTGTAATAATGATTTTCCAATTCTTAATTTTATTCATGATGAAGAGTGTCCTTACATGCCTCCAAATACTCTTCTCGGAAATGACAGACAAAAGATAAAATACCCACAAGGAAAAGTATTTACAACTGGAATAAGATTTAAAAATTATTCCTTATTTGATTTTGAAAAGAAGAAAAACTATTTTTCTTTTTGTGGTAAGTTAGAAAAAAGAAAAGGATTCGATATAGCACTCGAAGCAGCAAAACTGGCTGGGGTTAAAATTGTTTTTGCAGGACCAGATTTATTTGGGTATTCGAAGGATTTACCAGAATGGATTGGAGAGATCAAAGAACATAGTAAGTTTTGTGAATTTGTTGGAAGCTCAAAAGCTCTATTTTATCCTAGCAGAGCAGATGCGGGAGGTATGGGAATTTGGGAAGCATGTGCTTTGGGCACTCCAGTTCTAACAACTACGGATAGCGGCGCACAATGTAATGTTATTCATGGTAAAACGGGTTTTATAGCAAATAATTTGACAGAATTATCTCAATTTTCTAAAAGAATAGAAGAGAAAGATTTAAAACCAGAAGAAGTAAGAGAGACCGCAAAACAGATTTGGGATCTAGATAAAAATTTTGAAAATATTTATGATTTGGTAGTAAGATTATCAGAAGGAGAAAGGTGGTAATGATACAATGTAGAGGGACATTTATAAAGAATGTTATTGAAAAAATGGGCTATAAAAGTTATTTGGAGATTGGTTTAAGCAAAAACCCAAAAGCACCATACAGGCTGATTCAAATTGAAAACAAGTCTTCAATTGATATGAATCCAGATACAAGCCCAGATTTCTGTATGTCTTCGGATGTTTTTTTTCATAAATTAAATAATGGCGAGACACATTTTAAACCAGATTACAAATGGGATGTTATTTTTATTGATGGAAATCATTTGGCCTTTCAAGTTTATGAAGATTTGTGTAATGCTGTAGAACATTTGAATGATGATGGAGTTATTTTTCTTCATGATTCTTTGCCTTGGTCATATGATATGACGATAGAGTGGCATGTTGGTAATAGAATGGCTACATGCCAAGATGCTTGGAAAGTTATAGAATATTGTTTAAAAAGTAGAGAAGACTTGGATATTTGTACATTGCAAGAAAATGGTGGCGGATTAGGAGTTGTCAAAAAAAGACACACACCAAGACAAAACATGCTAGATGAGAGCTATAATAGATTCTATCAGTATTGTGTCTATGAGAAAGACAAATTTAATAAAATGAATTGTATCTCAAATGATTCTTTATTATCTTGGATTCGTGAACCTGAAGTAGAATATAGTTTTTAGGAAATAAAATGTATGACTCTTTTTATAATTTGGGATTTCAAATTTTTGAAAATGTCTTAACAGAAGAAGAGACAAAATCTTATAAAGAACGTTTGTCTAAAGTTTACGATCAACAAATTGACGAATTTGGACTTGATAATTTAAGCTTGATAGATGAAGAAAATATGGTAAGATCTCCTTTCTTATACGACTCTTCGTTTATTAATATATTTTACAATGATTTTGTAAACAATCTTGTAACAAGTATTCTAGGAAAGTTTGCAATCCTTAGTTTACAGAATGGTATAGTTTTAAGAAGTAACACAGAACATCATCAATCATTTTTTCATAGAGACTTGATTTATCAAAATTTTACTACTTCTAAGCCAATTTCTATTAACATTTATTATTGTTTAGATGATTATGATATCAAAAATGGAGGAACAACTTTCATGATTGGTAGTCATAAAAAAGAATATTTTATAAATGAAGGAGAACAAATAACACCAAAAATTAAGTCAGGTTCGGTTATTTTGTTTGATTCGATGTTGTTTCATAAGGCAGGCAGTAATACATCTTCAAGAGATAGGTTTGGAATAAATAATATGTTTACGCTGCCTTTTATTAAACAACAGATAAATTATTCAAATATTTTAAAGCCCACAAATGATCAAAAATTAAATCAGTTTTTAGGATTTAAAAGTAGAGAATTTTTTGATGTTAAAGATTTTAGAAATTATCGTTTAAACAGGATGTTAAATGAACAATAAAGTTATTATAACTCAGTCAAATTATATTCCTTGGAAGGGATATTTTACAACAATGAGAAAGGCAACTCATTTTGTTATCTATGATGATGCACAATATACAAAAAGAGATTGGAGAAATAGAAATAAAATAGTTACCCCCAATGGATTGAGGTGGCTTTCAATACCAATAGATGTTAAAGGAAAATACCATCAAAAAATAAATCAAGCCAAGGTTAGTGATCCAATTTGGACAACAGATCACTGGAATAAAATCTATCAGAATTACAAAAAGGCTCCATGCTTTAAAGAATTATCAGGTCATTTTGAAGAACTGTATTTGGATAAATTGAGGCATCTAGAAAATCTTACTGATATCAATAGAGCAATTTTAGAAAAATGTATTGAATTGCTGGAAATAGAAATCAAAATTATGGATTCTAGAAATTTTAATCTGAGAGGGGGGAAAACTGAAAAACTTATTAATGTGTGTAAAGATTTGGAAGCTGATGAATACTTTACAGGCTCCGCAGCCAAGAATTACATTGAAGAAGATTTATTCCTTAACAACGGTGTCAAATTAAGTTATTATGATTTAGATGGTTTTCCTAGATATGAACAGCAATGGGATGACTTTGAACATAAAGTCAGCATCTTGGACATGTTTTTCAATCTAGGTTTTGAATCAAAAAATTATTTTAATTAGGAAAAAATGAAAAAATTAATTATATTTGGACAAGGGCTTTATACAGAAATAGCTCATCAATATTTTACTGATGACTCTGAGTACGAAGTTGTGTGCTTTACTAAAGACGATGATTACATAGATTCAAATACCTATCTTGGTCTCCCAATGGTTGAGTTCTCAAAAATACAAGATAGTTACCCACCAGATCAATTTGATATGCATATTGCCGTAAGTTATACTGAACTTAATCATTTGAGAGAAAGAATCTTTCATGAAGCAAAGAAGAAAGGGTATAATTTACCATCCTATATAAGCTCAAAGTGTAATATACTAACAAAATATCCTATTGGTGAAAATTGTTTCATTTTTGAAGATAATACTATACAACCATTCGTAAAGATTGAGGATAACGTGATATTGTGGAGCGGCAACCACATAGGGCATCATAGTGTAATTAAATCACATAATTTTATTAGTTCTCATGTTGTTGTTTCAGGGCAATGTACTGTTGAATCAAATTGTTTTATCGGTGTTAATAGCACTATTGGGCACGAGGTTATAATAGGTAGTGAGACTCTTGTGGGAGCAGGCTCAACAATAACAAAAAACACAGAACCCGGCTCTGTATATGTACCGGCAAAAAGCGTCAAGCTTGAAAGAAAGAGCAATACTTTTAAATTATAATTATGAAAGAATTTCAATGGAATAAGAAAGGCTTAATTTATCAAGTCAATAATAGCAATAGTTTTTTGCTTACTCATGCCTCAAACCCCTTGGCACTTCATTTAAACGATGATGTGTATAGGATCTTTTACTCTGGGAGAGATTCAGATAATCGTTCATCAGTATCTTATTTAGATTATGATTTACTAAAGGAAGAAATTGTATACGATCACAGGATTCCAATTATATCTCCAAAGATTAATACTTTTTACTCTCACGGTATAACGATAGGCAATTATTGGTATGAAAATGACGAAATTTTTGTTGGCTTTATGGGGTGGCAACAAAAAGAAGGATGCCACTGGAGAGGAGACATTGGTAAATTTAATTTAAACACTGGAAAAATAACCTTGTTGATGGGCACTAGTGAAGAAGATCCAATTAGTCTTTCCTATCCACACATCTCGTATGAAAACGGGATTTATAGAATGTGGTATGGCTCAACTATAAGCTGGGATTCTCCAAATGGAGAAATGATTCACATTATTAAAGAAGCTACAACAAAAAATATGAAAACTTGGGATCACAAAGGCTGTATAATACCTTATGAAATAGGCGTGGCCCAAGCTTTTTCAAAGCCTTGTGTTTTAAAAAATAAAGATGGTTATCGAATGTGGTATTCATATAGAGATGGGATTGGGACACCTTACAGAATTGGTTATGCTTATAGTAAAACTGGAAATGTTTGGAAAGTAAAAAAAAGTAATTTAAACGTTTCAGTAAACGGTTGGGATAGCGATATGGTATGCTATCCATATGTTTTTGAACATAAAGCTGAAACCTATATGCTCTATAATGGCAACCGCTATGGTCTTGAAGGGTTTGGCTTGGCTAAAGGAGTTTGAATGAGACATAATCCATATAAGATTGTAAAAATGTTTGAAGAGACGGTGGCCGATTATTGCGGCTCAAAATACGCTGTTTCCACTGATAATTGTACTGATGCTATTCTACTTTGCTGTGAATATCTGCAAGTCAAAGATGTGACAATCCCAGCTAGAACTTATTTATCAGTTCCACAATCTGTTATTCACGCTGGCGGTACTGTAAAATTTAAAGATTACAGATGGAAAGGTATTTATCAGCTTGAACCCTATCCGATTTGGGACGCTGCCAAGAGATTCACAAGTAACATGTATATTCCCGGTTCTTTTATGTGCCTATCTTTTCATATCAAAAAACATCTTAAAATTGGCAAAGGCGGAATGATTTTGACTGATGACGCTGAAGCTGCTGCTTGGTTTAGAAAAGGAAGATATGAAGGACGAGGTGAAGTTATGTATCATGAAGATAATATTGAGATAAATGGGTGGAATGCCTACATGACACCAGAGCAAGCAGCCAGAGGTTTAATGCTGATGCAAAACTACCCAGAACACACTGAAGATTTACCAGAAGAACCCTTTTATCGTGATTTGAGAGAGTTCAAATTATTTAAAGATATTGAGGTGGTCAAATGAAACTGGTTGTTATAACTGGGTGTTTAGGCTTAATAGGTAATTACGTTACTAGAAAGTGCTTGATGCAAGGTTGGAAAGTATATGGTATTGATAAAAAAACTTATGCCGCTAACGAGTGGGCACTAAAAGAATTTTTAAATCACCAAAATTTTACTTTTTTAGAAAAAGATATTTGTGATTTAGACAGTATCCCAGACTGTGATTATGTGATTAACATCGCGGCAGAATCTCATGTAGAAAATTCAATCATAGAATCAGATGTATTTATGAAAACAAATGTTTTAGGTGTAAAGAATTTATTAAACATTATCAAAAATAAACATAATAATGTATTCAAGAGACCAGTATTTTTTCACTTTAGTACAGATGAGGTCTACGGCGACATTAAGAGTGGATCTCACACCGAGAACGACATTTTAAAGCCGAGTAATCCCTATTCAGCCTCTAAGGCGGCAGCAGATATGTTAGTACTGGCTTGGTCTAGAACTTATGATCTGGAGTACATTATTCTGCGTCCAACGAATAATTACGGAATAGGCCAGTACTGTGAAAAATTGATACCTTTATCAGTAAAACTACTAAGTATTGATAGAAAAATTAATCTTCATGACGAAGGGAAACCAGTTAGAACTTGGCTTCATGCAGAAGATACTGCTTCGGCAGTAATAGAGATTATTATTTCTGGCAAAGTTAATGAAATTTATAATGTGTCAGGAAATTTAGAAAGAACAAATTATGAGACAGCTTCAAAAATCTTAGAAGTTTTTTATAATAAAAAGCTATCCCCAGCAGAATTAGATAATTTTTTTAATTTACAGCATAAGAGAAAAGGACAAGATATTAGATATTCTCTAGATGATTCAAAACTAAAAGAACTCGGTTGGAAGCCGGTTAAGATTTTTGATCAAGAAATTGAGAAGATAGTATCTTATTATAAAAACAATTTTAAATGGTGAAAAATTATGTGCGGAATCTTCGGCTCAGTAGCCGACAAAGTAGAGTACAACACAGTTAAGCAGGGTCTCAAGAACCTTGCTAAAAACGTAACCGTTGAATAAGGAGTAATTATGAGTAACGGAACATTTAAGCTATCAAACCAAGCACTTGGTTCAATTATGATGGCCTTACAAGAGTCGCTACTAAATGAGTTGGATATTGTTCCAATTCTTCGTGGCTTTGAACTTGTTGAGACAACTGATGGTCTAATGGTATCTAATCCACCAACCGTCAGAGTTTCAAATGAAAAGAAGATTACTGAACAAGACCTACTTAATATGGTAAAGTAATGCCTAGATACCCTTACGAATGTCTTG